>Ga0209542_10000793_pt1 | contig 75842 bp, 76 predicted proteins | sample RifCSPhighO2_01_FD_184028 | JGI IMG/M metagenome (GOLD analysis project Ga0209542, IMG submission 184028) | Soil microbial communities from Rifle, Colorado - Rifle CSP2_plank highO2_0.1 (SPAdes) (version 2) | ecosystem: Environmental > Terrestrial > Deep subsurface > Rock core/Sediment ...
GCTTTTCAGCTACTTTTCAAAACTTCGTGCACGCTCTTCACTTCGAAACGCTGCATAGAATTCTAAAGAATCAACAGCAATTCTTTCGGTCGTTTTGCACGCTTCTCCACGCATGTGTCGTGCAAGTCGATCATCGATGTGAGTCGTATAACCCACATAGTGTTGATTATTTTCTAACTTAAGAATGTACACGTAATGCATAGCGTATGAATATACATCAAATAGTCCCACTCCGCCCCACTTCACTGCGTTTCGCGGGGCTCCGCGGGGGCACACTTCGCATGGAAATAAATGGCTCGCCACGCGTAGCTCTCATGAACGAAGTGAATGAGAGCGAAGTGTGGTGGAGGTGTACGAACTCATCTCGAACTTCCTCGACTCCTGAGTCAGGATATCATGGTTATTGCCAAAAAGTTCGAGGAACTCGGATTTTCGCTACATTGGATCAAAACGATCCTAAACGAGCAGCCTCAGAAAAAAGATCATTTGATCCTCTAATGAGTATTCTGACAACGAGCTGTCCGAACCAATCTCGAACTTTCTCTCAACTCACTTCGCAGAATGTTTGCGCTCAAAGTGATACACACTACGAACGAGCGCAGATTGCCCTTCCCTCAGTGCGGCAATGCGCACGGTAGGATCAAATTGGTAATTTGCTTCTTCTGCCAGATGCAAGAGCCCCTTCTTTTCTAGAGCTTCAATTGCTTGTATCACTTCATTTTCTTTCTCATCGTCCGAGATATTCGACGAGGAAAGTTCGGCGAGCCCATCTTGCGTCACGCGCGCATGCAAATTACCCCAGCCTACTCTTTCACCAAGCAGAAAGAGCGCAATCGCTTTCTGCATGACATAGTTCTCCAACGGGGAGAGATTTTCCTGTTTCATCCGCTCGCGAATCCCGTCCAAAACATCGAGCCTATCTTCCGGTCCAGCTTCGATGAAGTCAGTTCGTCCTGATGGTGTTGAACCGTGCTCAGTCATAGTAAAACTTATTTTACTTTCATTTTTGTATTTTGCAAGTACGCTATTTCTGTTCTCGAACTCCAAGAAAAACGCCACATGAAGCCGTTTTCTGTATGCAAGATCTAGAATGTATCGAAGAGGAAAATCCCGATCTCGAACTTGCTCAGAATCGCCTTAATCGCCAAAATTCTTGAATGAAACGCCTGTTTCAGAGTTCGAAGTTCGTGATGGTGGAGCATTCGGGACAAGTTTCGAACTTCGTGGACTCTTGAGCCAGGATGTGATGATTATAGCCAAAAAGTTTGTAGAGCTGGAATATTCGCTGGATTGCCTGACGATGCTACTCAGTGGCGAGTATGAAGAGAAAAGCAACTTGATCCTGTAACGAGTATACAGTCAATGAGCTGTCGGGAGGAATTTCGAACTATCAGCGAGCAAAGATCGACTCTACCGCTCGAATTGAATCCTCATCCGCAATAACAATACCTCCTTCGTATCTCTTTGGATCATAACGCACATCCGTTCCCACCGGCAGAGCATCCTTCTCGGAGAGGAAGAGGAAGTATGAAGTATCAGGAGCATTCCTTCTTATTTCATCCAGCATCATAGCTGTCTGAGAAGATACCCGAACATTTACGAAGTATATCTCGCCTCGATATTCTTTCTTTTTCTCACCTTTGAAAATTTTCTCGATGTTGAATGTCACCCAATGATCTGTAGAACTGATTTCCATCGTTCCCGATTTCCCTCTGCCAACGAAATCCGCATTTTGCGTGAACTCCTTGATCTCTTCAGAGGTAAACTGATTCCGCCAAGCTGCAACCTCAGCATTATTTTTTTGGAGGAGTGCTTCCTGTTCGCGTTTGTACTGTTGTTTTTTCTCTTCACCCTCTTTGATTGCATTGATAGCGCTTTCGAGATTTTGATCCGTGAAATCGAAATGTCCCACAGGAGAAATCCAGAAAATTGGATCACCATTCCTCTCGCTCTTTTCACCCAAAAGAATCATTTTCTTTCCAACAGCTGGCCCTTCGAGCGGTTGCTTTTCCCATTGTGCGATGCGCTCCTGCGATCCTCCACCAACATAATCGACATCATGAGGAAATGGTGCCCAGATCGCGCAGTGGCGATCCAGAGTTTTGTCTCCGCGTAGGACATCATGAATTTGCAGCGTCACTAACGGAGGATTTTTGTTTGTTGCAACAGGGGTCGAGACAGATTCAACGGTCGCCACAACAACATCGTAGTTTGATCCTGCGATCCTTCCTTCCATATCACCGAAAGAGAGGAAATGATCGAATGTCATTCCGGCTGAGGCGGTGTCTACAAAATAACTTTTAATTCTTGATGCCTGATCATCTGACCTAAAACAATCAGCAGTGACCGAAAGAGGCCCTCCATCAATGTTGGGCATAAGGAAATATATGCCACTCGCAATGATAGCGACGACCAAAGAACTGATTGCCGTAGCAATGGTCACTTTATTTTTGTTTATCATATCCAATATTATAACACAATTATTGTAATAAATCCACATGCCGCTCTATAATAAGTACGAGAGGATTGTATCCTTCGAACTCGAAGAAAATCGCTATAGAAAGCCACATCTTGTATTCGAGAGCGAGAATCTGGTAGCAAGCGAAAATCCCATTTCGAACTTTTTATAATCGCCCTAAAGTCGAAAATTATTGATTTATTGGCGATTTTGAGAAATTATGTCCCGAATGGTGGAGCTCAGGGGACTCGAACCCCTTACCTCTTCCATGCCATGGAAGCGCTCTACCAGATGAGCTAGAGCCCCACAGTTGAATTCGATCCTGAGCGAAGTTCCGCTCACGGAACGAGTCGAAGGACGAAGATACTGTGTCCCGAGACGATGCAAAGCATCGTTCGAGGGACATAAAATCAAGGAACATGCCTTACCAGAGCTATAGTACACTCTCCCCATGTCCCAGCTCTACCAAGATCGCTGCCAAATTTTTTCGCAATCGGAGATTACTTCACTCCGGAAAGCCGGCTCCATTCTCCACGATTGCCTCCAGTATGTTGCAACGCTTGTCGTGCCCGGTATCACGACAATCGAACTCGACCGTGCTGCAGAGGAGTTTATTCGTGGGAGGGGAGGACTCCCCGCGTTTAAGGGTTACCACGGGTATCCTGCGACGCTCTGTACCTCCATCAACGATGTCTGTGTCCATGGTATGCCGAAAGACGAAGTATTGAACGATGGCGATATCATCGCGCTCGATTGCGGTGTGCTCATTGATGATCTGTATACCGATGCATGCATCACGGTTCCTGTGGGGACAATTTCGGAGGGTGCCAAGGCACTCATCAAAGCGACCGAGGAAGCATTGCAAAAGGGGATTGCCGAAGTTCATGCAGGTGCGCACACGGGGGATATTTCACATGCGATTCATGCACACCTTAAAAAGAACGGGTTCGATGCCATGCGGCAGCTTACCGGGCACGGTCTTGGCGATGATTTGCACCAGTTCCCAGAGATTCCCAATATCGGCAAGGCGGGCTCCGGCCATCTCCTCCCAAAGAATACCGTCATTGCGATCGAGCCAATCAGCACGATGGGCTCTGTTCATATCAAAGAGGATCCGGATCATTGGACGCTTCGGACGAAGGATCATTCCCTCTCTGCGCACTTCGAACACACTTTGCTTGTAACAGAGGAGGGGTGTGAGGTGTTGACTTAGTTACCCTTCGACTCGCCCGCCGAGGTGGACTCGCTCAGGGTGATGCTTCGCATCACATATTCGAATAGAACTTCGACTTCTGGTTCTTCCTGCGGTTCTCTTCGCGCATAAGCGCGCGGATGCGCTGGAGCCTGCGCGTGGGGGTCTTCTTGTAGCGCATCTTATCGCGGAGGGTTTTCATAAAGCGCGCCTCCTGTGCCTGCTTCTTAAAGCGGGTCATCAGGCGGTCGTTTGATTCAGAGCCTTTTTTAACAGCGTAAATAGCCATAGAACCCGCAGAATTTACAGGGGAAGAAGGGGGGTGGTCAATGAAATATGGGGGGATTAGGGCAATGAGGGCTGTAGGGCAGTTGGGGCAGATAGGGCTTTAGGGCAGGAGAAGCGATCACGTTCATGTCTTGGAATCCGAGGCGATTTCTGGTATCATATTCCGAATACCTAAAACACATACAAAAACCCACATGACTCTCCCAGAACGAATCGAGCGCGCGGTGCGTCAGGCCATTGATCCCATGGAGGAGATGCCGTTCCTCCACGATGTCCCTCTCGAAGAGGTGAACTTATTGATCGATGAATATCTTGCGACGATTCAGGCGCAGCTCCTAGAGGTGATTGCGACGCAAGGCGAGACATTTTTGCAAGTGAGCGATTCCGCCGGACTCTGTGCCGTCTGCATTGCCGGCGGCATTGATCTTCCTGCCGATACATTGCTCCGGACATGCCAACTCATCGTGGAAGATTCTACGCAAATGGCTGAGTACGTTGCAGATTTTCCAAATGGAGAACCAGTGTATATGGTGGGGATGGAGATACAGCTGACGGTGTGATGCCTCTTCGAGGTGGTCGTACGTTTCTCGACTCGCTTGAGAAAAGCTCCTAACGCTTTGCCCATTGCGGTGCACGCCTAGCCCTCTTAAGACCCGGCTTCTTCCGTTCTCGCGTGCGAGCATCACGGCGGAGGTAGCCTGCTTTCTTTAAACTGGGGCGGAGCTTAGGATCAAAGAGCGTGAGAGCGCGGGAGATGCCGTGACGCGCCGCTTCCGACTGGGCATCCTTGCCGCCACCGAGGACTTCGATCGTGACATCGAACACGTTTTTGTGGTTTGTGAGCGTGAGAGGGGAGATAACTTTCTCCGGCTGAATGCCAGAGAAGTAGGACTTCAGTTTTTGATTATTGACCACCACTTCTCCCGTGCCGCTCTCGTGGAGTTTGACTCGTGCGATTGCGCACTTGCGCTTGCCAGTTGCGTAGTAGTACTGGGAAGTTTTCATGAGCGGGTGGTCTTGGGGAAGAGTTTCTCAAAGGGTTCCGGGGTCTGTGCTGCGTGCGGATGCTCCGAACCCTCGAAGACATGGAGGAGTTCCATTTTACGATCTCGGAGCTTATTGCGGGGCAACATGCCGGTAATCGCGATCTCGATGATTTTTTCTGGATTCTTTACGAGGAGATCTGCGAATGGAATGCTCTTCGTGTTGCCAAAGTATCCGCGGTGGTGGATATATTCCTTCTGCTCCGCCTTCTTGCCGTGGAGGACAATCTTCTCGGCATTGAGCACAATCACATGGTCTCCCATTACTTGGTGCGGAGAGAACGAGACTTTGTGCTTCCCATTGATCACGTGGGCAATTTGCGTGGAGAGACGCCCAAGGTGTTCACCTGTTGCATCCACAACGTACCAGTGGGGGGTTTCCGGTTTTGGAATGCTGGTCTTCATGATTTTTGAGATGGTTTCTTAGAAGGTTTCTTCTTTGGAGTTTCGGGCTCAAGGCCGCTATCCACAAGCGAAATCTCGACAAGCTTGGCGCCATCGCCTTTGCGAAGACCAAGCGGCTTCATGCGGGTGAATCCCGAAGGGCGATCTTTGTATCGGTCGACGAAGACTTCGAACACCTTCTGCGCCGCGTTTCGGTGCGTCACAATCTGATTGATGAAGCGGGCGGCAATATGCGGCGGTCGCTTCTTTGCCTTTGTGATGAGGCGATCAATCATTGGCTGGATTGCCTTTGCGCGTGCGTGAGTCGTGCGAACCTTCTCGTAGAGCAAAAGCGACGTGACAAGGTTCCGTACGAGCATACGGCGGGGAGCCGGCTTTCGGCCGAGACTGGTGCGTGGCGAGAGCGTCATGCTGTGGGAGCGGAAGCGTCATCGAGGAGGGAATGCCCCCTCTCGTTCAGTACTTGTTCCACTTCATCGAGTGCTTTGCTGCCAAAGCCGCGCAAATTCGTCAGCGAGGCTTTGCTGCATTTTGTCAGCTGTTCGATGGAGCCGATCCCTCCGTTGATGAGCGCATTGAGCGTGCGCGGCGAGAGGTTAAGGATTTCGATCGGCGTGTAGGTCTGCTTGATCTGGTGCTGCGTTTCCTCTGTGACGACCGCAGCTGTGCTCCTTTGGAAGTTTGCGAGGAATTCTTTCTCGATCTGCTCTTCATCCAAGCTGAAGTAATTAAAGTAGCTCGTGAGGAGTTGTGCAGAGAACTTCATTGCTTCCCTCGCTGAGAGCGAACCATTCGTTTCGATCTCGAGTCTCAGCTCATCAAGGTTTGTTCTCTGTCCGACGCGCGTTTGGACGATGTCGTACTTTACCCTCGCAACTGGACTGAAGACCGCATCGAGGAAGATGAGGCCGGGTTCGCTCTGTGTCCTGTTTCTCTCGGAAGCAGGGAGGAATCCAACGCCCTTTTCCACCGTCATCTGCAGCTTAATCGATCCGCCCTTTTCGAGCGTGACGAGCGGAAGATCGGGGTTTAAGACCTCGATATCCGAACTCACCTGAAGATCCTTTGCGGTAAGCACCATGGGTCCTTTTCCTTCCAACGTGACCGTTTCCGGATCTTTATGGAATTTCCGCAGGTGCAGTTGGCGAATGTTCAGACCGATATCGAGCGCCGATTCCACAACGCCTTTCAGCGTCGAGTATTCGTGGCTCACGCTATCGATCCGCATGGAGGAGACCGCGGCGCCCGGGAGGCTGGAGTAGAGAACCCGACGCAACGTATTCCCCAGCGTCATACCATAACCCGGGGGAAGGGGAGAGATGGTAAAGATGAGATGTGTCTCATCGCCGACCGGAGTTCCACCCGTGGGGGTGGACGCAGAGATTTTCGGAGGGCCGATTTCCTCTTGGATAATGTGCATGGGAAGAGGAGGGAAGAAGAAGATTTAACGGGAGTAGAGCTCGACGACTTTCTGAATATCGAGTCCCTGCTCAAAATGATCCGGCTGTGGAGAGCCGACGATTTCGATCCTGAGTTTGGAGGCATCTGCCTTCAGCCATGCCGGAGGTACGAATTTTTCCGTGGCCGGGAGGATGGTTGCGAACATAGGGGAAGCGGCCGAACGCGGGCGGATTTCCACGACGTCGCCTTCCTTCATCGGACGGGATGGGATCGTGCAGCGGCGACCATTGATGGAGAACATTCCGTGGCCGGCCATCTGGCGCGATTGAAGGCGTGTCAGCGCAAAGCCTGCTCGATAGATTGCGTTGTCGAATCTCTGTTCGAGGAGGCGAAGAATTGTTTCACCTGTGGAAGAGCGGCTCTTTTGTGCCTTCTGATAGTAGTTGTGGAACTGGCGCTCGGAGACGAGGAACATGTCGCGCACTTTCTGCTTCTCGGACAACTGCCCTGCGTATTCCGATTTTTTCCCGGCTCTCGCTTTCGGACTCTTTCCCGGTCCGTACGGCTTCTTCTGGAGAATACGATCGTATTTATCGGATCCGTAAATATTGGCCCCTTGCCTTCGTACGCGCTTTGCTTTTGGTCCCGTAAACTTCATGGAGAGAAATGGAAAATAAAGAGATGAGGCAGAATTAGATGCGGCGGCGGCGCTTTGGACGACAGCCACCATGAGCGATCGGTGTTACATCCACGATCTTGTCGAAATCGATTCCAGCGCCTTGCAATCCGCGGAGAGCTTGCTCGCGGCCGGGGCCGATACCCTTCACAAAGACCGAGCATTGCTGCATGCCGAATGCTTGTACTTTCTGCGCGGCGGTTTCCGCAGTCACCTTTGCGGCGTAGGGCGTGCTCTTTCTGGAACCTTTAAAGCCGCATGAACCAGCAGAAGCCCAGCAGAGAACATGCCCCACATCATCCGTTATTGTCACGATCGTGTTATTGAGCCCCGCCTGAATGCAGGCACGGCCATGGGGAAAATTCTTCTTATTCTTCTTTCGCTTCACGACTGCCACGCCTTCTTCCGGAGGCAGCTCTTGTCCTTCTGGCGCTTTTTTGATGGGAGTCTCATCAGGCATGAATAAAAAAGAGGAGGGGGGAGGATTACGTCTTTGTCAGTTTGACGCGGCCGGAGAGACCGGTCTTCTTCTTACCACGGCGTGTGCGGGCATTGCGCCTTGATGTTTGTCCGCGAACAGGGAGTTTCTTCCGGTGGCGGTACCCGCGGTAGGAACCGATATCCTGCAATCTGCGGATATCCATCGAAATGCGGCGGGTGAGTTCGCCCTCCGTTTCGTAACGATCAATAATAGAGCGCAGAAGCGCTTCCTCTTTTTCCGAAAGATCATCTGATTTTTTATCGAGATCAATTTGCGCCTCCAACAAAATCGTCTTACTGAGCGGCCGCCCAATCCCCTTTATATAGGTGAGCGCAATTTCCATTCTTTTCTTAGCCGGGAGGACGACACCAGAGATACGAACCATATTGGGAGGGGAGAGGTTGGGAGTTTTGAAGTTAACCCTGACGCTGTTTGTGCTTCTTAATCTTGCAGACAACGCGTACAACGCGATTCCTGCGGATAATGCGGCAGTCTTTGCACATGCGGCGAACGGAGGCTCGAACTTTCATGAGGGAGGGAAATTAATCGGAAGGGGGAGTGTCTGCTGACCCTGGGGTCATCGACTCCTCCACTTTGGAAGGATCAGATGGTAAGGCTTCGCCTGCTCGGAACCGGAAAACGATTCTTCCTTTCCCGAGGTCGTAGGGAGTCATTTCCACTTTTACCTTGTCTCCGGGGAGAATGCGGACTCTGTGCTTCCGCATGCGGCCCGCAAGGTGACAGAGGAGAATGTGGTTCTTCGCTTCTTCTGAAAGGATCCGAACGCGGAACGTGGCATTGGGGAATGATTCCTCAACAATGCCGATGAGCTCGAGTACTGCTTTGCTCAAAAGTGAGGGAGAAACTAGAAATGAGCGAAAATCGCTACAAGCCCGCGAATCCTACCCATGCAAACAGGCTTCGACAAGATGTTTCTCGGGAAAATTTGCAGTTGTTACGAAAAAGAGGTTGCAAAAATTAAAAATAGTGTTGTTCAGCGTTTCTCATAACAGTGCCATCGCGGCTCTGCAGCGTCCTAGAGTCCCATGTCTCCTGCAACCGATTGCATCGCTTCGAGCGTGATTGCGACGAACTCATCAAGTGGCATGGGGATGAGTTCTTCACACTTCGTGATCTGTGCACGATCCACCTGTGCTGCGAACGTCTTATCCTTCATTTTCTTCTTCACGCTTTGTACCTCCACATCTGCGATCTTCCTACTCGGTCGTACAAGCGTGACTGCGATAATAAATCCTGTGAGTTCATCTACGCAGTAGAGACACTTCCTGAGCATCGAATCGAGCGGATACTCTGCACCGTACTTACTTTGGTAGTGCGCGCGGATATCGCCGAGGAGTTCTGCGGGGGCATCGATTGTCTTCAATAAATCTTCAAGCGGTGCTCCGCAATGCCGTTCGTAATCTTTATCGAGCTGATCCCAATCGAGATCATGGAGCATGCCTGCCACTCTCCATGTTTTTTCATCACCACCAAACTTTTTTGCCAGTGCCTCCATCGCGGCGCCCGTTGCAATCAAATGAGCTTTGGTCCTATCCGCATGTGCAGCAAGGAGCCCATGGGCAGCGGGGAGAAGATGGCCGTAATCGGCGTGCTGAAGCAAAGCAGTCATGGTGCTTGGGAAGTGTATCACTCCTCAGCATTCTTCAATCTAATGATTGATATTTACTACTTCGTCAAAAATATCCACATCAATTTCGACCTCAGGCAACAATTTTCTGTGGAGGATAAAGTAAAACAGCAGGCGCTCAGCGGTGCAATGATTGAGAAAAGAAGCAAAGCTTTGATCAGCGCTTTCAAGATCTACATTGCTATCTGGTGATGCCTCATGTTTACTGCGAAGAGCCACTTCATATTCTTCCTCGGTTCTTCCGTGCGCAATGATTACATTTCCACTTGGAAACCGAGCAATGCCAACACAGCATGTGCTTGGATCATCTTTGAGCCATGGATAGGAACCGTGATACGACTTCATTTCGATCGAATGTGGATAAGAACCACCCTACCTGAGGTCCGGAGCTCCTCCCAAGGAAAATCTGGTAGATCGGTTCGAAGAGATTTTTGGGAGCTATGCCTACTTTCTCCTTTACCGCATGAATCCGTTCATGGATTGAGGGGCCTTCCCACGGGAGCGTTGGGTTGCTGAGAGCCTCGGCAAGTGAAGAGAGCACCTTCTTCTGCTCTGGATCAAGCATGAGATTTTTTGGCAGCTCTGTGAGAATTGTGTACTTGTATTCATCCGGAGCGAGTGTTTGTAGCCAATAGCGGACAGAGGATGCTCTTTCCTCCAGCGCCTCTTTTTCAGTAGGGGAGAGCGGAGAACCCTTCAACTTCTCTGCTTCCTCCACAAGCGAGAGATGCGGCATCTGGAGAACGAAGGCGAGGATCGTAAAGCGCATCTGCCAAATATCCTCAGGTTCCTTCATCGGCTCAAGATGTGTGAGCTTAAATGTTCGCGCGAAATCTTCGTCTGGTTCCTTGTGCTTCTTAAAATAATGATCACTCAAACGATCATATTCATCAAAGAGATTTGGAATTGTCTTTCCCTCCGGATCAAAATCAATCGGACGATTGGGGATTGTGCGCATCATCAAAAGTTTGAGGAGTGTTGGGGGCAGAAGATCACTCACTTCTTTTGCCGAGGCGCCAAGTCCTTTACTCGCACTCATCTTCTTCCCGCCGATGTTGAAGAATTCGTAGGGAATATCGTAGGGATTTTGGTAGTGGAACACTTCCTCACTAATTCTTCTGCCAATTTGCCGCGATCCGCCTGCGGCGGAGTGATCTTTCCCTGCGCCTTCGATATTCACTCCCAATACTTTCCACTTTGCGGGCCATTCGACTTTCCACGGGAGCTTTGCCTTTCCATCGAATGGGCTCACGGTTCCCGTATGGCCGCAGCCCTCTGCCCATGCGACGTAGTGCTGTTTGCAGGTGTAACTCACATTCGTGCCATCCCATCCTATAACCTGCGTTGTCCCGATTTTCCCGCACTTCTCGCAAATCACGCTCAAAGGGAACCAGTCATCGGGCTTTCCTCCGCCACTCACTTCTTTGTAGATCGTGCGAATTTTTGCCGCACTTTCCAGTGCCTCGCGGATGACATCGTTAAATTTCCCCGCTCTGTAGAGCGGTAGGAGTGAATAGAATTCAATTGGCAGCGTGAGGCGTTCCACCACTCTTCTGATTTCATCACCAAACACCATTGGGTAGTTTTCGTGCCCGGGTTCGCTCGCGGGAACTGCGTAAAGCGGTTTCCCCATGTGCGGACGGTATATCTTTTCATCGACGGAGACGGGGAGTCCATCCATCGGATCAAAATCGTTGAGCTCAAAGAGAAATTTTGCAGCGATGCCTTGCTCGTGCAATACCTGCGCGATGAGTCCATGAATCACGATGCCGCGGAGCGAACCAACGTGCACCCTTCCGCTCAGAGTTTTTTCGTCACGGATGATGAGCGGCTGCTTCGCCTCAATTTCCTTTGCGAAGCGCTCTTTGATTTCCGATGCGATGCGGTCGGCCCAGATCATGGGGATAGATTACTGTATTACGCACAGGTATCCGAGAGGGGTTTTCGTCATTTCCCCATTCCACTTTGCTACATCGCTCTCGCGATACCGCCGTACAATGCCAAAATCCTTTATATGGATGATGTCCCCTTCGATACGTGTCACATTGAGTTTTATTGCCGCAAAGTACTCCCGTGCGATGTCATCAGTAAACTTTTCACCGTACACGGAAATAATTGAGCTCGTAGCAATTGATTTCATGTTTCTGATGACCGCATCTTGGTTTTCGATGTACCCGAGTGTGTTATTGAGGCAGATGCAATAATCAAAGTGACCGAGATTTTTTGTGTCCCCAGGATTCGTCATATCCCCGAGGACGCTCTGAGCGTTTGTTCCAGTGTTTATAAAATGCGTGAGCGCCATGTGATGGAGGATCGGATCGATTTCGATGCCAGTGATTCTAAGATCGGTTCTCCCTTTCATCAGATCTACAATTCTCGATCCTTCGCAGGAGCCAACTTGAAGTACTGTGGAGTTCGGCTTGAAATTAGCGCAGAGCCATTCGCTCTCCCAGAGCCAGTTTTCCCGATTGAGAGCGGGGAGGAGATCGAGTTTATCGCAGTGGATATAAATTTCGTCGACTGGGAGCATGGAGATAGTGTAGAGCAAAGAAGTCTCTCGACTCATTCAGTCCTTCGGACTTCATTCGCTCGAGAAGAGCTGTCATTTCCTTCCCCACTTCTTTTTCTTTAGCCCCTTTTCAGCCGCATCCTGCTCCGCCTTTTGTTTACTCGGTCCTGTGCCTTCGGCGATTTTTTCCTCTCCGATGAAGACGCCAATCGTAAATGTTTTATCGTGATCGGGTCCGATTTCCTCCAATACTTGATACGTCGGCGTGATGCCAAGTTTGTCCTGTGCGTTCTCTTGGAACACGCTCTTTGCATCTCGGTCTTCTCCTTTGGCGAGGAGTTCCCTTAACTTGCTCAAAATAAATGTGTCGATGAATATGCGCGTGGGATCAAATCCCTGATCCAAGTACATGGCGCCGATCAATGCTTCAACAACATCTGCCAGCGTCGAGGATTTTTCGCGTCCGCCGCTCGTATCCTCTCCGCGGCTCATGATGAGATAATTGCCAACTTGAATTTCCCGAGCAATCGTTGCGAGTGTTTCACCCTTCACGAGCGCAGAGCGCCAATTGGTGAGTTCTCCCTCCGGCTTACTGCTAATGGCGTAGAGGAATTCCGTCACTGCAAGTTCCAGCACCGCATCGCCCAAAAATTCTAGACGTTCGTAACTCTTCGATCGGTTTTCCCCCCGTACGGCGGATCGATGCGTGAGCGCTTGGAGGAGGAGCTCTTTGTTACGAAACTTTACGCCAATCGTCTTTTCGAGCGCTGTGAGATCGGGAGTAGCAGACACGACCCTATTGTAGGGGAGGGGATTCGCTGTGTCATCGGCTTGAGAGCGCGCGGACTCAATCGTGCGCAATCGCATTCAGCACGCCGTTCACGAATTTTCCACTCTCCTCTCCTCCAAATTCCTTCGCCAATTCGATTGCTTCGTTCATTACGACCGCAGGCGGTACATCTCCGCCTTGGAGAAGTTCATAGGTTCCGATCATCAAAATTGATCGTGTCATCCTATCCATCCGTTCAAGTGGCCATTGCGGCGCATGTGAACGCATAGTTTCGCGGATATCGTCCATGCGTTCCTGAATACCCTGCAACAAACTCTCCGCGAATTCACGATCGATTTCTCCTTCGGCTTCGGCAAAATTTCTTAGAAGAATCGTTCTAGGTTCGTCGCTCGAGGTCTGTGCGGAGTCGCCGCTATGAAAATCCTTCTCAAACAGAGTTTGCATCACTGCGATTCGGGCGAGGCGGCGGCGGGAGGCCATGGGTGAGGGAGGCGGGTAGGTTGGTAGGTGAGTAGCGCAGTAGGTAGGTAGGCAGGTAGCGGAGTAGGGTTGGGAGACTAGTGGAGCATTGTATTAAGCATACGCATGACTTCATCCAAAAGTGTATCAACTTTTGAGAAATCAATTTTTTGAGCAAAAGGTCGTCGCTTTGCGATTTCGATCTGTGTCTCCAACTCCGCCCCCGATGCGTACGCATACGTGAGAAAATGGCGAAATTCTTTATCGCTTCCTCTTCGTCTCCCCTCCGCAATATTTGATGGAATGGATATTGAAGTTTTCTGTGTATGTGCTGTGAGTCCGTACAAATGTTCCTTTGGAAATTGTTCGGTGAGATCATAAACAGCATCGACAAGATTCATTGCCTTCTGCCACACGATTAAATCTCGATATGATCCTTTTGCGCTTACCATAGACACAATACTACATGTCTACGCCCCTACTGCGCTACCTGCCTACTCGCCTACCACCCTACCGTCCTAAGCCTTAATCTTCGTAATCTTTTCCAATGCTTTCTCGCTGCTCTTTTCCTCTGTGTAGTACCCCGCGTACGGTGAGTTCATTTGGCCACGGAGTTTGTGCCATTGCTTTCGGAGGTACGAAGCATAGCGATTGCCGCTGCGATCATTACTCAACCGTTTTTTAGGGGTGGGACGCTTGGCCATAGTGGGAGCAATGTAATGGGAGGAATGGAGGAGGTCAATGAAGAACTGAGCGGTTTAGTAGGTTTGGTGAGTTCGGTTGGTTAGGTTTTTACGCTGGTCATTTTCTCTGGCTCTCCTCCTCATCTCCTGTCTCCGGCCACCGCAAGCATAAACCGTACGATGTACAAAAAGAGGTTAAATATATCCAGGTAGAGGCTTAGTGCAAGGAGGAAAGGGTTTGCTCCAAGGCGGCTCATCGTCTGCACTCTTTGCACATCGTATGCCGTAAAGAGTGCGAAGATGACAATGCCGGCGCCGCTCAAGCCCATCTCGAATCCGATGCTCTGCCGGAGCGAAGGGACAAAAATTTGAAGAAGCGTAAAACCAATGAGCCCGAGCACTGCAAAGAAGAGTGATCGGCCGAGGATACCAAGATCCATGGACGTTGTTCGTGCAAAGAGCGCTGCCGCTGCCGCCATGAATGTCGTTGCGGCAAGTGCATTCACGAGGATGATGTTGCCATTGGCGTACCCCGCAGATACAGCCCAAAGGTATGGACTCACCGTGATACCAGAGAGGAGCGGGAATGCGCCGAAGAGAAGAATATTCAAAGGACTCTTCTCCATCCACAGTCTGGAAGTGAGGATGATGCCAAATTCAGCGATCACAAGAATCATTCCCATTCCGCCGCGGAAGAGGGTCGGCGCATAGAGTGCGCCCACAAATACGCCGAGGGCGGTGAGTGCCATTGCGAGGGCAAACAGCGCGTAGACCTGCATTTCACCCGTCTTCGTGAGTGTGATGGGCCGGGATTGGGGAATGGAATATTGCATCGAAACATGGTATACTATGAAGATTTATGAAGAGCAAGGGAGCATTTCTCTCCGGCATTGGAATTCTGCTTGCCGCAGTTGCGATTCCCGTCGTGGCGCTTGCGCAGATGGTGCCCCCCGTTTCCGTACCTGTGGCCTCGTTCGGGCCGCTTTGCGCATTCACAGGACTCTGCTCGTCGAGTCCGATGACTGGAGTGTTGAGCATAGAAAATTATTTGAGTTTGATCGTTGTTCCGGCGATCAAAGTTATTTTTATCGGTATCGCTGTGATTTACGTCACTCGATACGCGGTAACGATGATTATGTTCGGAGGAGATGAGTCCACATTCACCGAGCAGCGAAAAGCATTTGGTGATGCGGCTCGCGGCATGGCGTTTGTCGGCATTGCCACATTCATCGTGGAGACATTCGCGCCGAGCGAGGCGGGCACTGGACTTGTGAATGCAACACCGTTCACCGAGGGGTTTAATCGCATTGCCGATTACATCACTATCGTGACCGGAGCGTTCCTCATCTTCATCATCAGTTTCGCGGGATTCCGCATGATTGCGCTCCAAGGCAATGAGGGGGAAGTCGAAAATCAAAAAAAGAATTTTTTCCACGGACTCCTCGGCGTTGTTCTCCTCCTCACTGCGCGAATTATCGTAGATGCCATTCTTCCCTCCGGTTCGCCGGATGATCTCATTGTCGAAATTGGCGGAATGATACGGTTCCTCCTCGAAATCATGGCAGGACTTGCCGTCGTGTCGATTATTGTGAGTGGCATTCTCTATATTGTTTCTCTCCACAATGATGCACTGCATGAGCGGGCAAAGCGCATTGTGCTCTATACCGTTATTGTTCTTGTGATTGTGATTTTCTCGCACCTCATCGTTTCCCTGTTCATTCCAACCGGACTCGATCCCACCACTGTTTCCTAATGCGATATTGTTCAATCCTCATTGGGATTTTGCTCGCACTTCTCGTACATATCGAGCCCGTGTTGGCGCAAGTGAATCAGCTCGATACCATCGTGAACTTTGTGCTCGTTGGCACTCCTCTTTCTTCGACGATTCCCGTTGGTACGTTTAGTTGCCCTGCATCCGTTGGGAGCGGCGTTGGCGCCTGCTGGCTTGCCGCGCTCTTTGTGTATGCGGTGGGACAGGGACGCTTGCTCATCGGTACGCTGGCATTCATCACGATCACGATTGCGGGGTTTAATTTGATCATCCGACAATCCGAGGAATCCATGACGACAGCGAGGAGAACAGTCCTCGGCGTCGTACTTGGTCTTTTCCTTGTGTTCACATCCGAACAGTTTGTGGATGCGCTCTATGGTGGGTTCACTATCAATCCGGGAGATGTGCTTGTTGATCCAAGTAATATCGATGCGGGGACGCTCATCTTGAGCGAGGAGTTGCTTGGTATTGTCCGCTGGGGGGAAACCATCGTCGCTATTGTTGCAATTGGACTCCTCGTTGGAGAAGGAATCATGGTGCTCGCAAGTTTTGGCAGCGAACAGGCTTTACAGAAGGCGAATCGGGCGGTGCTCTACACGATTCTCGGCATCCTCCTGATTGTTTTCGATCGAACGATTGCATCGATTTTCGGATACACCGATATTGGAACACTCCCCGGAGCTCCCGATGCCTCTATCTTCATTGTCGAAATATTTGGATTTGTCCGCCTCGTGCTCGGTTTTGTCGCCATCGTTGCAGTTGCAATCATTATCTATGCAGGCTTTCTTATGATGGGGAGCTTTGGGAATGATGAGCTCATCACCAAAGCGCGTACGATGCTCATCAATGCCGTTATTGGCTTTGTCCTCATTACCCTTTCGTTCGTCATTGTGCACTTTGTGATTATTGGCGCTTCGGCGACGACGGTTCCGTAACGGCAAAATTACCGCGTTCGATGAATTCTTTTGTTTCCCGTACATCGTGAGTGCGGATGATCGATGCGCCGTGCTCGAGTGCAAGCGCCGTTGCTTTCAGCGTCCCCGGGAGCCGTTCCTGCGTTGCCTGTCCCGGAAAATCCGCCGTAAACGATTTCCGCGAAGGGCTGACGAGGATTCTGCAGCCAAAATCGTGCAAAAATTCCAAGTGTTCCAGAATATGCCACGAGTACGTTGGATCGCTCGAAACAAAATGTCCGAGGCCAGGGTCTACAATCATTTGTGATCGTTTGATTCCCGCTGCTTCCGCAGCCGCGATTCTCTCTTCAAAAAATGCATGAATTGTTTCAAGAACATCATCATACAATCGCTCATCAATCGTTGTTCTCGCTGAATCATCTTTGCTCCGCATCATGATGTAAGTGCATCCGCGCTCACCGATCAACGGAAGCATGGCGGGATCGCCCCGACCCGCAGTGACATCGTTCACGATCGTTGCTCCATTATTGAGCGCATCTTCTGCAACGTTCGATCGATACGTATCCACACTCATATCGATCGTTAATCGCTGACCCGTCCGAACTGCCACTTGGCCGGGCTGGCCGCTCATCGCTTTGATAACAGGAATGACTCTTTTTCTCTCTTCATCAAGGCTTATTTCCTTCGATCCCGGTCCTGTTGATTCTCCGCCGATATCGATGATGTCTGCGCCTTCTTCTATCATCTGCACTGCCCGTGCCACTGCCGCATCGAGTCCCACATATTTTCCTCCATCATAGAATGAGTCGGGGGTCGTGTTGAGGATGCCCATGATGGTGATGGAGCGAGCGGATGGATACATGGCGCAGGGATCATGCCATCCTCCTGTCAACCGTGCTATACTCGAGCCTCATGAAGGATCTTTCCGCCAAAACCTCATCTTCATTCTCTTGGGCGGCGTTTCAGTCGCATATCCGCTACCTTGGTACCGAGGATCAAAAGAAGATCCGCGAGGCGTTTGAACTTGGCGCCACTATGCACGACGGGCAATTGCGGAAATCCGGAGAGCCCTATTTTACGCACCCGATCGCGGTCGCCCACATTTTGGCGGACATGGGAGGAGATGCCGATACGATTATTGCAGCATTGCTCCACGACGCACTGGAGGATACCGAGCTCTCCGAGGATGAGATCGAAGAGAGATTCGGCAAAAACGTTCGACGCATGATCGATGCGCTCACCAAACTCGACGATGCGGATCTTTCGGAGAGGCCGACACTCACCGGGCAGATCGAAACCATCCGAAAGCTCTTTACATTTATGCAGGAGGATGTACGCATCATGGTGATTAAACTCGTTGATCGTCTCCATAATATGCAGACGGTGGAGTTTCTGCCGGAGGAAAAGCGCCGCGCACTCGCACAGGAGACGCAAGATGTGTACGTAAAAATCGCCGATCGCCTGAGTCTCCAAGATTTGCGCGATGAACTCGCAGAACTTTGCCATGGAGTGCTGGAACCGGAAGTTCTGCAGGGAATGCTGCGTATCCGTTCCGAGAGTGAGCGCCGAGCGGAGCGCGTGATTGGAGAAATGAAAAAAGCAATTGCGCTCGTGCGCGAGAGCGTTCCGATCGAACTTGTGTACGAGCCGAGTCGCTTCCGCAAACTCCGAAAACTCTACGAAGCCGGCGGCAGCACGGTCACGGGCGTTGCGCCGTTCTCCATTGCTTTTGTCTGCGCGGATATTGCAACGTGCTACCAAACACTGGGAGCGCTTCATCAGTGCTGGCGGCGCGAAGTACTGTCATTCCAAGACTTCATTAATGCTCCCATGATCAATGGGTACCAAGGATTGCATACCACAATGATTTTGGAAGATGGCACTCGTGTCCGCTGCAAGATCCGCACGCGCGAAATGAATGCCTATGCGCGTAGTGGCATCGCGACGAAGTGCTTCGGTGGTCGCCCGATGGGACTTCCATCGTATCTTGGGTGGTCCAAGCGCATTTCTCCACTTGCCGAAGGCACCTCCGAACGGAGCGATGATTTTTGGGAAAGCCTTCAGAGCGATATTCTTGGCGAATCGATTATGGTGTACGGTCCCGGTGATCAAGCAATGCTCCTGCCGGAGGGGGCAACGGTTCTCGATAGCGCATTCTACTTCCTTGGTGATCAGGCGCTCCGTGTGAAGAGCATGAGAATGGATGGGAAAGAAGTAGCGCTCCAAACACTCGTCACGAATGCCGCGACGGTCGAAGTAGATCTTGCAAGGAAGCGCGTCGTCGATCGCACGTGGCTCACATGGGTGAGTACGGGTCTGTCGCAGACAAAAATTCGTGAGGCACTTGGGGCGGAGCCGCGGGAGAAGAAGGTGGAGGAGGGGAGGAGGCTGCTTGAAATGGTCATTCTCGAAAAGAAAAAGGGACTGTTAGCGGAATTTTCAGAAAAAAGTTTGCAGATGAATATGAACTCTATTGGATTTTCTTCACTCGAAGATGGATATGTGGCAATTGCAGAGGGGAGAGTAGCTGCCGCCGCCGTTGCTCGGTCTCTTTTTGAGAAAAATGCTACGGGTGTGCCGGAATTACAGAAGAACAGAGCATATAATTTAAAATTTATGGTAAAAAAGGATGATTTTGCCACATTAAACCGTCTTGTGAATGTTTATGCAAAACACTATGCCAATATTCGTGGAATTCGCATCCATCCGTTTTCGATTTCCGGCATGCGTCGCTTTAGGATGATTGCGCGTATGTCTATCGATGAGGCGGAGTTATTGAAAGAAGAGGTTGTGGCAGCCGGTGGATTTCACGTTCAACTGTTCCATTCCGCAAGTAGTGTGTTCCCCACCATTGCACTTCCTGTACTCAGTATTTTGTGGGGTTTGGATTGTCTGCTTGGGAAGAAATTGGTTCTCGCAGGGGTCTCTCCGTTTGATCTTACATTTCTGCGGTTTAGTGTTCTCTTTTTTATGAGTTTTACTTACCTCGTCTTTGTTCGTTTATTGGCGAGTAGCACATCTGTGCGATTCAAAAAACTTTCGCCGTTCAATGTGTATCTCTTTATCTCGGGAGGAGCCATTTTTGCCACCGCATTGACGAGTTACATTGCCATTCAGACGATCTCTGTGCTTACGTACGCGCTCTGTATGAACATCGGTGTTGTAGGGGCATTTGCATATCGGAACGCGCGCTCTCCCTCACGATCGATACCTTTTCTCATCACATCAATCGGTTTTATCCTCACCACGTTTGTTTTGCTCTTCTTGGATACACAGTCTCTTCTTTCCCTTCCTGCTCTTGCTAGTATCGGCTGTGGCGTGTTCTTTGCTCTGTATTCTATCAGCAGCGGTAAATATCAAGAGCAGGAGTCCGTTCGCTCGCGATACCCTGAGTTCATTTGCTATTTTTCATTTCTCGCACTTATTCTTTCTTCATTCTTTGTTTTGGAGAGCGGATTCTCATTGGCATATTCTCCTCTCCTTCCTCCTTCCATTGCGTTCGTCACATTCCTTACCGCACTTCCGTACATCATTTATTTTGAACTCCTTAAGTATCATGGAGGGCAAGTCGCCGGGCGATACATTCCGCTCTTCCTCCTCGTTATTTTTGCTGGAGATATATTGCTCTACGGCACGAAGGGTCCTGTTTTACTCGTTCCAATCATCTTTGCAGCCGCATGGGCGTATTGGTACAAGGATGTAGAACTTTTGCCTACAGGAGCTCAAGATTAAGTTGATGATCTTCCTTATGATTTGAGATCAGTACAGTCCCGTTCAATGTGTACTGTGCTTGCGACATGAATATCAACGAAGCATTCCGTAGTTGAATTCCCTCTCCTTGCTTTTGCGGCCGTGCTGCTTGCAGCGACAACATACCTTTCGCCGCTTGGCTGGAGCATTTGCATATTTTGATAGCCCTCGTTTTCGCAATGCAAATACATACCAAGAGCCGCACTGCCGGATGCGCACCCTGTTTCTTCCATTGTGATGAGGGAATGGACGATAGGTTTGATGTGGAGTCCGCGATCATCGTATGTGTAGAAAATTGCTCCTACGGCAGGCACATTGTGCACGGCATCCGCATGCTGCTTCATGAGTTCTTGGAGATCACGAGCGGAGCGAGTTCGCATTTCTTCTTCGCTTTCCAGACGGACGAGAAAATGTGAAATACCACTCATGTGGACAAGCGCGATGCGGTCTCCATGTTTCGTTATATTGGGCCTGAGGTCAGACATGATGGCCTCGATTCTTACTTTCCCATGAATAATATCTGTGTCCTCACAACGACACTCAACAGGTGCGTCACTGCCTGAACAAAGAATATGAAGATTTGATGTTTTAGGATGCCGTTTATGTTCTATCGCTGCAGCAGTACGAATAGCATTCAAACAGAAATCGCCGTTCGACATTTGCACATGCATATAGCCACCGGCGGCTGTACCAAGAATTCCTACCTGCTCGGCAAGACCTTCTTCCATGATTTGTCTTGCAACGATTGGTAATTGCTCGGGAGTACACGCGTTGGGTTCTAAAAGACACGTTCTATTGCCTCCTGGTGAGATGAGGTTGAAGGATCGATTCCCTAGGATCATTTCGAGTCTCGATTCACGGCGCGCGATTTCTATCGCACTGTCATGCGTACCAAGTGGTGGCTGGGTCTGACGATCCACCATGTCTCTTACAATCCTATTAAGATCTTCACTACTGTCGTGTGGTTTGCGAGCTGTCATAAAAAGTGAGCCAGAGTCTTACATGGTACTCCTCTCATTTCTACAAAAAACGGATCGAATTGTTGTGAGTGGGGGACTATTGAAGGCGATCTACCCCCATTGCTTTGTGGTCTCCTATTGCAGATTGCACAGCTACTTCTACGCCAGCTCTTGCGAGAGACTGAAGCTGTGTGGCAGCAGTGGCAAACCTATTACGTTTTTTTCTGAGCATCTCGTACATCGCAATCGCAATGTTTGCTGCAGCAATTTTAACCACTTCAGGGTTCAATGTTGGTTTTTCAGTTTCGGGCGCACTGCTAGGAGAATAAGCATTCACTGCATCCAATGCATGGACGGCAATTGCTCTTTTGAAACTATCAACCTTATCTCCACTTGTTGATGGAGAAGAATCCGCATCTCGCATTCGATCTTGCAGCATAAGAAGAAGAACTTCTTTTTGACTTGCATCGCTTCCTAGCGACAAGGGAACATGCGTTTCATCTCCCAACTCTGCCGACGGTGAGTGACCAATAGCCATATTCACAGGATCAACTGGTACTAATTCTCGTACAAATCGTGCAATAGTGTCAAGAAAATGAAGATCAATTTGCCGGAGTATCAGTCTCATGTTTTCTTATCCATTCAAGAACTCTCCTCTGTAATACTTTGCAGAGTTTTGCTCTTTTGTCGGTGTATGATACCTCGCGATTATGTTCGATCCTGTCGATCCCAAACAGTCATTTCCCAACTTGGAGCACGGCATCCTCCAGTATTGGCGGGAGGAAGATGTCTTCAAGCGTTCCATCAAACAGCACAGTATCCCCGGGGATGTGCTCGATCATCAGGGTGCAAGCGCTTCTCAGCATGATACGTTTTCTTTTTATGATGGCCCGCCATTTGCAACCGGCCTCCCGCACTACGGACATCTCTTGGCAGGCACGATCAAAGATGTGATCCCGCGTTACCAGACGATGCGGGGGAAAAAAGTGGAGCGAAGGTTTGGGTGGGATTGCCACGGTCTGCCGGTCGAAAATTTGGTGGAGAAGGAACAGGGACTCAAAAGTAAAAAAGATATCGAGGCCAAGGGTTCGCGCTGGTTTAACGATCAATGCCGCATCTCCGTGCAACGCTATACCGAGGAGTGGCGTAAAACTGTGGAACGCATGGGTCGCTGGGTGGATATGGACTGGGATTACCGCACGATGGATCCGGAGTATATGGAATCGATCTGGTGGGTATTTGCAGAACTCTACCGCAAGGGTTTGATCTACGAAGGGCATAAAGCAATGCACATTTGTCCGCGGTGTGCGACGCCACTTAGTAACTTCGAAGTCACGCTTGGGTACAAAGACCGCGAGGATCTTTCGGTCATTATGACGTTTCCTTTTGTCGATGATCCGAAGACTTTGCTTCTTGCATGGACGACGACGCCATGGTCACTCCCCGGGAACTTCTGGCTTGCGGTTGGTCCTGCGATTTCCTATGCGAAGGTGCGTATGGGTGAAATGACGTACGTCCTTGCAACAAAGCTGGTGGAGAAAGTGTTTGCAGGCAAAGAGTACGAACGCCTCGGCACCATGAGTGCGCAGGAGCTCGCGGGAAAGCGCTACCAACCACTCTTCCCGTATTTCGTCGATACAGTCATCCCTTCTACCGAAAAGAGCGGCAAAATACGCACGTATGGAGAAACAGTGTTCAAGGTTGTCATCAACAATGCTGTGGAAGTGAGCGATGAAGAAGGAACCGGCATCGTGCACCTCACTTCCGCAACCGGCGAAGACAGCAATGCCGTTGCAACAGCAGAGAAAGTTGATGTGCTGCCACATGTTGGGATCGATGGCGCATTCATTGCTGCAGTAACGGATTTTGTGGGGCTCAATGCGAAACCAGAGGGTGATGATTCGATGGCGACAGATAAGAAGATGATTGAATACCTCAAAGAGCATGGTCGGCATTTCTCCCATTTCACCATTCATCATAGTTACCCGCACTGCTGGCGTTGCGATACGCCGCTCTTGCCGTATACGACGGGATCGTGGTTTGTCGCAATCGAGCGCATAAAGAAAGATTTGCTCGCGCAGAATGCGAAAACCAATTTTGTCCCACCTCACATACGCGATGGGCGCTTCGGCGAGTGGCTTACAAATGCACGCGACTGGGCGATCAGCCGGAACCGCTACTGGGGGACGCCGCTTCCGATCTGGCGGTGCGAAGAAACGGGCGAGATCGAAGTGATTCGTTCCCGCGATGCGCTGATGGCGAAGTGCCCCTCCCGTTTTACGAAGCTCACGGTTCTCCGCCATGCGGAGAGCGAGGGGAATCTCATACCGATTTATCAAGGGGAAAATCCGGGGACGAATCTCACGGAGAAGGGGAGGGGGCAGGCGGAAGTGGTAGGAAAGCGATTAGCGATGAGCGACAAGCGATTAGCGCCGCAATCATTTTTGGATCGCGTTCTTGAGTGGTCTTTTTCAAAGAAGCTTACCGCTCAACACTTACCGCTCAACGCCCCATCCGTTATCTATGCTTCCCCCCTCGCGCGTACGCGGCAGACGGCGGAAATTATTGCCAAACGCACCGGTGCAAAGGTCATCATCGATGAGCGCCTGCGCGAAGTGCGTTTTGGAGATTGGGAGGGAAAGACTGTGGATTTTTCCGATCTCACGTTTGTCAAAGAGCGTCGTGCCCACAAGATCGAGAAGGGCAAGCCGGAATCGATCTACCACTTCGAAGGCATGGAGACATGGAAGAGCGTCGAGGAACGAATTCAATCTTTTATGGATGATGTCCTCCCAAAACATAGGGGAGAACACATCGCGGTTGTGACACACGCGGATCCTGTCATCAACATCAAACACTTCTTTACAAAGGAAGATCCGCTCAAGCTCAGCCACCAGCCATACCCAGAAAAGGCCCATCCTTACAGCTATTTCTTCGATCACGAGCGGCAGGCGCAACTTGATCTCCACAAAGATACAGTCGACGAACTCACGTGGCGTTCACCGAGTGGCGGCACCATGCGCCGGATTACCGATGTCCTTGATTGTTGGTTCGAAAGCGGATCGATGCCGTATGCGCAGAGTCATTATCCGTTTGAATTTAGAGAAGCGGCAAGAGGCAAGCGGCAAGCGGCAAGTGATTTCGACTATTGCTCACCGCTCACCGCTCACCGCTCACCGCTTCTCCCCGGTTTCCCTGCAGACTTCATTGCCGAGGGGCTCGATCAAACGCGCGGATGGTTTTATACATTGATGGTACTGAGCACTGCGCTCTTTAAAAAACCTGCATTTAAGAACTGCATCGTGAATGGAATCGTTCTTGCAGAGGATGGAAAGAAGATGAGCAAGAGGCTCAAAAATTATCCAGAACCCGATTCCATCATGGAAAAATTCGGTGCGGATGCAATGCGGTTTACATTGATGGCATCGCCTGCGGTACGGGGGGAAAATCTGCGCTTTTCCGAGAAGGCAGTCGATGAAACTGTTCGACGCGTTATTCTTCCACTGTGGAATGCGTACAGCTTCTTCGTTCTTCATGCGAACGAGGCGGGGTGGGAGCTCCCGCAGGGAGCGGTGGGTGAGGGTCATCCCCTCGATTCCTGGATCCGTGCCGAGCTCCAAGATCTTGCGAATCGAATGACGAAGCAGCTTGATTGCTACGATCTTTCCGCCACCTGCGCAGAGCTCTATGAAACATTGGATGCACTCACCAATTGGTATATCCGCCGTTCCCGCCGCCGCTTCGCTGGGAAAGAAGTGTTTTCTTCGCCTGCCCGCCACTGTGGGAGCGAGCAAGGTTCTGCGGAGCGGAACCGAGCGAATCGAGAAGCTGCTCTGACAACACTCCACGATGTCCTCCTCACCTTCTGCAAACTCCTCGCACCCGTGTGTCCATTCATTACCGACGCGGTGTACCTCAATCTCGTTCCAAGTAATCATGGTTCCATTCACCTCACCGAGTGGCCAGTGACGCGAGAGCTCACGAGGGAGGAACTCATGATGATCGAAAAGATGCGACTTCTTCGTACCGTCGTCTCACTCGGCATGGGATTGCGTGCGGAAGCGAATATAAAAGTGCGGCAGCCGCTCCAGAGGATCGAAGTGGCTCTTCCTCGACACCTCGAAACCTCAAGTTTGTCTGCTGAAGATCAGGAAATTCTTGCCCATGAATTGAATGTGAAGGAGATTCGCTTCCTCGCAGATGCTTCTCATCTTGCGGATCGCATCGTGCAGGTGGATGCACGCAAAGTGGGTCCCCGGCTCGGTGGTAAAGTTCAAGAGATTATCAAAGCAGCGAAGGCCGGAGAGTTCACCGAGAATGCCGATGGAGCAATCACTGTGCTCGGTGAGACTTTATCGAAGGAAGAAGCGCCGATCATCTATCGTGGGAAAGAGGGTCAACTTGTTGCCTCGGAGAAGGGGATTGTCGTTGCGCTCGATGCACTCCTCACGGATGAGCTCACACTCGAGGGAGTTGCGCGCGATCTGATTCGTTCGATTCAGGCACTCCGCAAAGACAAAGATCTGAAGGTTGCAGACGCCATACACCTTGTGGCGGGGGAGGGGACCGGGGCAGTGCTTGCAGCATTTAAACTATTGATCGAAAAGGAGACGAATGGATCGTTTGGAGAAGGAGAGGCAGTTCTGAGGGTGTGCATAACAGTGAATGGAGAGGAGCCATCGGCTCATGTGGCCTAAAAGATTCTCATTTTGATTCTTTGTGGATGCGATCCTCGGGTAGAATGAGTCCGTGTGCGCTCGTAGCTTTAGCTGCGGATAGAGCGACAGCTTGTGAGCTTAAGGGTCGCTCAGTTCAAATCCCGCCGGGCGCAAAAACGATGTACTATATTCCTCGTGCGCCCGTAGCTCAGCTGGATAGAGCATCAGCTTGCGGAGCTGGGGGTCGCAGGTTCAAATCCCGCCGGGCGCACCAATATCGAAGAGAATATGAACTCGCAGCTCACGCATCACCCTCATCACCCTCATACTCATTTCCCAACGATTGTTTCGATGGCGTTGGGAAATTCTTTGTCATTTCTTTTACATCACCACGAATACGAGCATGGAGTGCAGCATCATCGGGATTTTTCAGCGCTTGGAACATCCAGTCTCCAATTATTCTCATTTCATCGGTCTTCATGCCGCGAGTCGTGAGTGCCGGAGTGCCAACGCGGATTCCAGAGGGGTCCACTGGCTTTCGCTCATCATAGGGAATCATATTTTTATTAACCGTGATTCCGCATGCGCCGAGTGCTGCTTCCGCAGTTTTTCCGCCTATTGCAAGAATCGTCACATCGACCAGCATCAGGTGGTTATCCGTCCCCCCCGATACCAACCGCAATCCTTTGGAGAGCAGTGTATTCGCCAATGTCTGAGCGTTATCGATCGTCGCTTGACCATAAGTTTTAAACTCAGGACGCAGCGCTTCGCCAAAACAGACCGCCTTGCCTGCGATGACATGCATGAGTGGGCCTCCTTGTAACCCGGGGAATACACTGCGATCAATATCCCTCGAGTATTTCTGGCGAGACAGCACGAGTCCGCCGCGAGGTCCGCGGAGTGTCTTGTGCGTGGTCGAAGTCACGAAGTCAGCAACCGGTACTGGATCATTGTGTAGGCCGGCCGCGACGAGCCCTGCATAGTGAGCCATATCGACGAATAGTTTAGCCCCAACTTTGTCTGCAATTTCTGCGAATTCCCCGTGATCGATTTCTCGTGGATATGCACTTGCTCCCGCAACGATCAACTTTGGTTTATGTGTGCGGGCCAGTTGTGCCACTTGATCAAAATCGATGCGATGCGTATCTGGAGTCACGCCATACGGGTGAAACTTATATAGTTTGCCAGAAATGTTCAATGGCATGCCATGCGAGAGATGACCGCCGTGCGCCAAGTCGAGTCCGAGTACAGCATCACCGGGTTCCAGTGCTGTCATGTACACCGCTTGATTTGCCTGGGAACCTGAGTGCGGCTGCACATTGGCATGATTGGCACCGAATAGCTGCTTCGCTCGAGTGCGAGCCAACTCCTCCACCACATCAACATTTTCGCAGCCGCCGTAATATCGTCGCCCGGGATACCCCTCTGCATATTTATTCGTCAGCACGCTCCCCGTCGCCTGCATCACCGCAGCACTCGTGTAGTTTTCACTCGCGATCATCTCGAGCCCGTCTTCTTGTCTTTCTTCTTCCTCTCCAATAGCGGCAGCGACCTCGGGGTCCTGAGTAGCGAGTGCGTTCTTTAGAGTCATGGCGCAAGAGGGAAATGGAAAAAGGGGATCAATGTATCACAAATGTTCGAGTTGGAAATGTGGTGTCCTTGCACAGCAATTCAATAATTGTTCTGATATATCCTTGCTCCGTGCCTCATTTCCTTGCGACGAAATCACGCATTACCCCCACTTCTTCTACCCGAAGCTGGCACAGAGTCTCTCTGTACGTCGTCTCTCCATAGAAAGGAATTTGAATGGATCCATCTCGAACGACCACGAAGAGTTCGGGGGTGATGTGAGTACCCTCATGGAGTGATGCAAGGGAGGCTGCAACCTGCTGCCCCTCTACCGCAAAATCTCCTGTGAGGAACAAAGGAATTTTGATCGAGAGTGCAATGGTGCCATCAGGGGAAGAAGAGACTGCGCAGGATTGTCGTGCGGCGCTCACGAGCTCCGGCGTAAATTCAATCGGTGTTCCATCAGCTTTGGTTGTGCCGAGAATGCGGAACTCTTTGTTCCCCATTCTCACATGAATTTTCCCATCGTGTTCAAAGAGGATGCATTCCACACTTTCCCCATGAAGCTTCAGCACTTTTTGGAAGAGAATCTCGCTCACTGGAATTTTCGGCGGAGAGAATACTGCCTCCTGTTCTAATAGTTCCGGTGGATCCGGTTCCACTTCTGCTCGCCGCATGCACGAGCTTGTCATCGCTAAAGAAAAAGCGAGACTTACCCTGCCAATGAGTTGCACCGCAGAAAGACCGCTGGCTGTGCGTCCATTACGGACTGCGTGCCCCAGCCGATTTTCGCATGATGCACTTAGGATGATCCATCGTATCGCAGAGAGGTTCCTGTTGGAAAGCGATTAATTTTTTCTGTCATAAAAACCTATTTTGCTGTAGGATTCCACTCTATGCAGGATTCTCCATCATCATCCCCTGCGACGATAGTTTACGGTGCTCGCACGCGTGCAGTTCGTCTCTATGGAGTGCTCCGTGGAGGATTTCTGGTGGCATTTGGCCGCCTGCCCGTACCACTCCAAAGTTTTCTTTCGCGCCATCGATGGAAGGTCTCGATCGGCGTCGCACTCCTCCTCCTCGTAAGCTACGGATATTATGCAATTACAAAAGAGCCGGCGCCGGAAATTATTACGGCGGAAATTAAACGCCAAGATCTTGTGCAAGTCGTCGAAGCGGTTGGTACCATTACTTCCGAGCGGGATTTAAAACTTCAGTTCCCGATTTCCGGCGTGGTGCAGCATGTCCTTGTGAAGGAGGGCGATACGGTGAAGGCAGGCCAGAAGCTTGCGCAGCTTCGGGCGGGCGATTTAACGGCGAATGTCCAGTCCGCACTCGCATCGCTCCAGGGCGCACAAGCGGAATTAGCGGAGCTCAAAGAGGGGACGCGACTGGAGGATCTTGCTGTGAGCGAGGCGGAACTTGCCAATAAAGAGGCGCAACTTTCCTCGGCAAAAGAAACTCTGGCATCTGCGGAGTCGAAGCTTGTCATCTTGGAGAAGGAGGCAAATGTGAGTGTTATTGGTCTCGTGGGAGAATCACAGAGCATTGTTAGCAGAGAGATCACGACGGCGCGAACCGCGCTCAGCATTATTGATGATGTTATGGCTGACTCGGATGTCATTGATGCGTTTCTCCGAGGATCGGTTGGCACGGATGGCTCGATCAAAGAACAGCGAAACAATGCGGATGCCGCACTCGCTTCCATTCTGCGTGCCGGCATTCATTTCGGCAATAGCGCTGATGCGTTGATGGTGCTTCGTAAAACGCGTGAAGCGATTGCTCTCACCGCTTCTGCGGTCGAGGAGCTTTACTTCAGTCTTTCGACGCTTCCGCCAACAGGTTCTTTTACGCGGAGCGAGCGTGAATCTCGAAAAACCGATATAGCTGCTCAGAAGGACAATGTGCAGTCGTCGCTTGCGGCAATCGATTCAGCACTCAAAGATTTGCAGGATGCTACCGCTGCCTATAACACCAAAATGGCCACAGAGCAGACGACTATCACCAATGCGAAAGGGGACATTCTTAATTTGGAAACTGATATCCGTACCGAAGGCGCTCGTCTTGCGCTCAAAAAAGCCGGCGCCCGTCCCACAGAAATTCAAGCATCGTCCGCACGCATGAGGCAGGCTCAGGCTGAATATGACCGTGCACGCTCCAATTACGAAGATACGATTCTCTATGCTCCGGCTGCCGGATTTGTAACGAAGGTGAATATCAAAGAGGGAGAACTTCTTTCGACTGCCTACGAACAGAATGCTGCCATTGCCATGCTTGGGGAATCTCCATACCGGATCGAGATTTACGCGTCGGAGATCGATATTCCCAAAGTGATGCGCACGCAAACAGGATCCATCGAACTCGATGCATTCCCCGGTCGTCCCTTTGCGCTTACGGTGGCCGAGGTGGATCCTGCGGCAACAGATATCGACGGCGTTCCTAAATACAGAATCAAGCTCGATTTTCTCGCGATCGATCCCGGATTAAAAATAGGCATGACGGGTGATGTGGATATTGTCACAGGACAAGCGGAGAATGTTCTGACAGTTCCCGCTCGCGCCGTGTACGAAAATGATTTTGGAGATGAGTATGTTCGCATCCTTCTTCCGAATGGTTCCTTGGAGGAAAGGCGAGTTGAAATAGGGTTGGAAGGGGAGAATGATGTTGAGATTGTCAAAGGAGTGGAGGAAGGGGAAATCGTGGTGGTATTGATGAAACAATAAGAGTATCGGCATTGGTGCATAGCCATGCATTCGTACACCATCTACACTGATATTGATGCCGCTACCAACGATCCCGCTCATCGAAACCCGCAAGCTGAGCAAGTCCTATTCCTCTGAAGAAGGAGTCGAAACGCCCGTGCTTCATGATATCGATCTTGTGATCAATGCAGGGGAGTTTGTAGCGATTATGGGACCTTCGGGATCTGGAAAATCGACGCTCATGCATATTCTTGGATTTCTGGATTCGCAAACTTCGGGGGAATATTTCTTCAAAGGGAGATCCATGCGCACGATGAATGATGACGAGCTTGCACTCATTCGCGCAACGGATGTGAGTTTTGTATTCCAATCATTCAATCTGCTTCCTCGCACAACCGTGCTCGAGAACGTTATGTTGCCGCTTCTCTATCATCCCACTATTCCTTTGCATGAGCGTGAGAATCGTTCGCTGAAGGCCGTCGAATCTGTCGGGCTCACAGAGCGCGCACTCTACCGTACCAATCAGTTGAGCGGCGGCCAGCAGCAACGCACCGCCATCGCACGTGCGCTCGTTACAAATCCTGCCATTATTTTTGCCGATGAACCGACCGGGAATCTTGATTCCCTCTCAGGCAAGCAGGTGATGAGCATCCTGCAACGTCTCCACCAAGAAGGACATACGATCATCCTTGTGACGCATGAACGGAAAACAGCGGAACATGCAGAGCGAATTATCCATATTCTCGACGGTAAAATCGATCAAGACACTCGGGATTTTCAGCGCGTGATGTCGGGCCATGTATCTTCCCTTAAATAGTGAATGTTGTTCATCGATACCTTGCGTACGGCACGAAAAGGAGTGACCGCGAACATACGACGTTCCCTTCTGACGATGCTTGGCATCATTATCGGCGTCGGTTCCGTGGTGCTCATGACCGGAGTGGGGAAGAGCATGGAGGGGGTTATTCTTGGTCAAATCTCTTCGCTTGGCTCGCGCAGTATGGTGATTTTTCCCGGCAAGGGGCCAGAGAGCGGAGGCGGACAGGTGCAGGCCGGTTTCGATAGCCTCACATTCTCCGATCTCGAAGCGCTTCAGAATCTCTCCTCGGTGACGAGCTTTGCCCCCATCGTTTTTGTTCGCGGCGAAGTCGGCTATGGCAGAGAAAAATCCGCCGCAACGGTCATGGGTACTGTTGCAGAATATTTCCAAAATGTGGATGTCGGCGCGGAGGCGGGTCGCGTCCTCATCGATTCCGATGTGCGCGGCGCCAAAAATGTTGTCATCATGGGTCCTGATGTCGTAGAAGATCTTTTTCCTGGCGGTGGCAATCCGATTGGCAAGAGCATTACGGTGGCCGATAGAAGTTTTACCGTCGTCGGCGTCACAGAATCCGTCGGCTCCCAATTTTTCCAAAATGTGGATGATCGCATCTTCGTTCCGCTTTCGGTTGCCCGCGCGATGACGGGGCAGAAGTATCTGAATATGACGATGATGCAGGCAACAGGAAGTTTTGATCTCGCCATTACCGAAGTGAAGGGATTACTCCGCTATCGCCATGGCATTCATAATCCTGATGATGATCCGGATAAAGATGATTTTATTGTTCGTTCTTCGGCGCAGGCGGGCGAGATTCTTGGCACGGTATCCATAGCTCTTACGCTCTTCATCACTTTCGTTGCCGGCATTTCGCTTATCGTTGGCGGCATCGGCATAATGAATATTATGCTCGTTGCTGTTACCGAGCGTACGCGTGAGATTGGATTGCGGAAGGCGCTTGGTGCAAAGCGACGCGACATCCTTCTCCAGTTTCTTGTCGAAGCGATGCTCCTGACGCTTCTTGGGGGCATCATCGGCATCGCATCAGGCATCGTTGTTGCGTATTTCGGCGCAGGCATTGTTCATCATTACCTTGCATCGTACCTCTTCGCTCTCTCGCTTCCCGCGATTTTCATCGCTGTGCTCGTCGCCGCTTCTACCGGCCTTCTCTTCGGCATCTATCCTGCCAAAAAAGCTGCAGCACTACGTCCGATTCAGGCGCTACGTTACGAATAATTCTTATTTTATGCTCTTCTCCGACACTCTCTCCACTGCGCTCAAGGGATTACAGGGGAATCGAACCCGGTCGCTCCTCACGATGCTCGGCGTCATTATCGGCGTCGGATCGGTGGTATTAATGGTGAGTGTTGGGACGAGTTTTAAGGGATACATTCTTACACAGATCGAATCATTTGGAGGAAATACCATCGATGTGTTTCCCACAGGATTCGAAAAGTTCGGACAAACGCTCGATAGCGTCACCGTGGAGGACTACGAATCCGTCCGCCGGCTTTCCACGGTGAAGAGCGTTGCTCCTGTTATTTTCATCGAAGAAAAAGTGATACATGGAACAGAGGAAATCACGCCGATGGTTTTTGGTTCGACCGAGGAAATTTTTGCGAACTATGGATTCACCATCGAGCACGGCCGATTGCTCACGGAGAGTGATACTCAATCCGCAAAAGCAGTCATCGTTCTCGCGCACGAGGCAGCCAATGATCTCTTTGGATCCGCCGATCCAATAGGGGATCGCGTGACGATCGGAGCGCGGCAGTTCACAGTGGTCGGTGTCCTTAAATCCGTCGGGTCATTGCTGCTCCAAGACTTGGATAAAACCGTGTTTGTTCCCTATACGATTGCGAGGGCTATTACGGGACAAAAGTATCTCGACTACATTTCACTGCAGGCCGCCGCCGATGATGAGCTTACGAGAATAGATATTATCTCGCTCCTCCGGCAACGCCATAAGATCGATAACCCCGATGGCGATCCCGATAAAGATGATTTCCAGGTGCGCTCAGCAGCGCAAGCCGCTGATGTTGTGTCGCAGGTGACATTGGGGATTACGCTGTTCCTTGGCATCGTTGCGGGGATCTCGCTCCTCGTCGGCGGGATCGGCATCATGAATATTATGCTTGTGGCGGTGACCGAGCGTACGAAGGAAATCGGACTTCGCAAGGCTGTCGGAGCGAGAAGGCAAGATATTCTCCTCCAATTCCTGCTCGAAGCGATTGCGCTCACAGTAACGGGCGGAATGATCGGCATTGTCGGGAGCACCATTCTCGGATTTCTCCTTTCCGCTATTGCGAACAGATTTCTTGGGGAATTCGGCTTTGCCTTTTCGTTTCTTGCCATCTTTCTTGCGCTTCTCATGGCGATTGGGACAGGAGTGGTCTTTGGACTCTATCCTGCAAGAAAAGCCGCCGCTTTGAGCCCGATGGAAGCAATGCGGTGGGAATGACATGAAATTTTGCGTTATAGTATGCGGCGAAGCCGCCTTAGCTCCAGCCTTCGCTCCCTGCGGGGAGCTATGGCCGGCAGGCAGTGGTAGAACATATCCATTCAAGTTCTTTTCATCATCAGCCGCCTTAGCTCAGTGGTAGAGCATCGGTATCGTAAACCGAGGGTCCGGGGTTCAAATCCCCGAGGCGGCTCCACTCAACTCCATCTATCGTCGCTTTGCGACGCAGAGATTTCCTCGAAGTAGGTGCAGCCTTAACTTTTAAACAATAATTCCGTCTTTCATGCAAATTGATCGGTATCGCACAGGGCACTCGGTTCATGTTTACTAGTTCCATATGATGAAACATGGAGTCCAACGTGCGGGTTTTACCCTCGTCGAGCTTCTCCTATTTACCGGCATTATCGCCATCATGGCAGGGACGATGATTGGGTTCTCGCTCGTATCCAGCAATATCGCTATTCATAACGAAGTCGTAAGCGAGGTAGAGCAAAATGGAGATTTGGTATTGCAGAGAATCATCCATTCTATCCAAGAAGGAAAGCGCATTGCGTATCCACTCTCCGACACATCTGCAGATTCGCTGCTGCTCACAAGCGGGAGCGCCGAGAATGAAATCCATTTCTATCTCCATGGTGATCGCATGGCGCTCGTGGAAGACGGCGAGGTCTCCTATCTTACGACGAGTACGGTGAAGGTGGATTCTTTGTCCTTTCTCCATATGGGAACCCCCGAAGTCGGCGAAAGCGTGAGCGTCCTCTTCCGTGTGGCGAATATTGCTGCGGCAGGGGATAGCCGCACCGGCCAATACTCTCGCATTTTCCGAGGATCTGCCTTTTTGCCTCTTGGTGGATGCATCGACGATTCCGATTGTTCCGTGGCACCGTTTAATACATGTTGCGATGGGCTGTGTCGTCCGGATTGCGGTGCCTGTCTTTCCCATAGTGATTGTGCCGCAGGCCAAGTGTGTTGTGTCGAAGGCGGAGCTCCCACATGCCAAGCGGCTGCAGGGTGCAGTTCGCCGCAGTGCCTGGATGTAGCCGATTGTTCGACTCTGGAGGCAACTTGTGATGTAGCAAATTGCAACTATCTTGTCCCGAGCTGCAGTGGCAATGCATGTACAACGGTGATTTCTGGTCCGTGTGCCGGTTGCTCCATTTGCGGCGACGGTCGGTTTGATCCGCTGAAGAATGAGGACTGCGATGATGGCAATAGCGACAATAGTGACGCATGCACGGTATTTTGTCGGTTTGCAGAATGTGGCGATAATGCGCTGCAGCCGCTTGGTGAGGATAGCGCGGTCGGAGGAGGGGATGATGAAGACTGCGATGATGGCAATACCGAGAATGATGATGGTTGCGACGCGCTCTGCCAGGACGAAGATCTTTGTGCAGGAGGTGCCCCCAATGGCACACAGAACGCCGATGAAGAGTGTGATGATGGCAATGGCAGCGATACCGATGCGTGCGATTCAAGTTGTCGCAAGACAGTCTGCGGCGATGGTATTACCCAAAATCCGAATGGCATCGGCCAAGGCGAAGAATGCGATGATGGCAATGTGTTTGCAAATGATCTCTGCTCGCCTACATGCCTAACCGTGACTGCAGATGAGTGCGGCAATGGTGTACTGGAGACAGGAGAGGATTGCGATGATGGTATGCATTGTTCACAAACGGGCGAACCGTGTGTTTTCGACGAAGATTGTTCTGGCGCTGGTAATCTCTGCCTTGGTTTTACAGCGGACGGCTGTACCACTCCTTCGGGATGTACGCCCACCGAAACGCCGGAGACAACTTGTAACGATTCGTTAGATAATGATTGCGATGCGCTCATTGATTGCGCAGATTCAGCGAACTGTCTTGATGGCGAAAGTTGCGGAAGCCATGGCAGGGAATGCTCCAGCAGTTCTTGCGCGTGCCCGCTTGGCGAAGTTTCCGAAACAACCTGTGATGATGCGCAAGATAATGATTGCGATGGAGATATTGATTGTGTGGATAGCGACTGTGATACGGAAACATGCGGTCCGGGTCAAACGTGTCAAAGCGGCATCTGCGATGTTGGAGGACCGCTGTGCGGCTCTTGCCCGTCGGAATGCGTCTCGGCGGCTACATCGTGGACTGTCTCGTTCTCTATGTCTGCCGTTGCCTGTACAGGCGGGGATTGCAGCAGTTTCAATGGCCCAACATCGCTCAATTTTGCAGATGGGGGAAGCATGATTTGCAACCTCAGTGCTTGCGAATGGTGCTGGGAATCTGTCGGCATGGCAGAGTGCGGCGCTGCAGGTCCTCTATGGGTGTTGCAATTTAATAGCGTATTAGATCAGTGGGAGCTGCGAGGAGGAGGGACAATGGCGCTCTACACCCATCCAAATGCAACGTGGAATTGCAACGGCAACAATACCTTTGCATTGGACTCCAATGATCCCGAATGTACGGAATGGCCTCCGACTGTTAGCCTTATTTCCGGCGGCCCTGCCATTTCGTGTGATGGCACATAACATCCCAAACGATGCGTACGATTTCCATTCCATCGGCGGCCATCACGGTACTGTTCTGTGCGGCTATTTTTATAACGGCATCTGTTGGTATCAAAATTATGACAACGCTATTGCCAGAGCCGTCTGTGATGGCTGCAAACGTATGCAACAACAGTGGCTCAGTCGACGCCGGAGAAACCTGCAGCAATTGCCCTTACGATGTACGCTGTAGCACCACGCAGAAGTGCATTGCAGATTCCTGCAGCAGCGCGAGTTGGTCATGCAAACGGGAAGATATTTGCGGTGATGGCTGGGTTTCCGCATTCGAAGTGTGCGATGATGGTGGCATTTGTACGGGGAGTACCAATGCAGGTTTTGTCGGCAGAGATTGTTTTACACTTGATCCCCGTGGCGATCCGCACGAAGGAGTTGCGCGCTGCCGAGGAACCGGTGGCATCTGTGTTGCACAGAATAATGATGGCTGCGAGGCTGATTGCCAAACTGCGTGCTTCCCGGATGGCGATGCTTGTCTCACAAATCTAGATTGCTGCGGCAGCACATGCACCGCCGGTACGTGCGTATAAAAATTGTTCTGCGCCCGTACGTGCTCAGTCTCTCTTTTCCGCTGTAGCCAATACATAGGAATATGCCGTGTTTAAAATGGTAGTTTCATCGAATTGCTTTCCCATGATCTGCAGACCGATTGGCAATCCTTCCTTCGATTTTCCGCAGGGAACCGAAATACAGGGAATTCCGGCCATGACTTGTGGAATTGCAAACATATCTTCCAGGTACATAGCCACAGGATCATTGTCGTGTGCGCCAATGGTGAATGCTACGTTGGGAGTAACAGGAGAAAGAATGACATCAGCCGATCGAAACGCCTCGGCAAAATCTTTCGTGATCAATGTCCGCACTTTTTGCGCCTTCCGATAGTAGGCATCGTAGTACCCCGCAGAAAGAGCGTATGTCCCGATCATAATTCTGCGCTTCACCTCGTCGCCGAATCCTTCTGATCGGACTGTTTCGTAATATTCCGCAAGACTTTTTGCATTTTTTGCACTGTGTCCGTAACGAATACCGTCATAGCGTGCCATGTTGGAGGAAACTTCGCACGGGCAGAGGACATAGTATGTCGCGACAGCGTACTTTGTGTGTGGGAGTGATATCTCCGTCACTTTTGCACCCATTCCCTCCAATATTTTTACAGCACTGCGCACTGCATGTTCGACATCGGAGTTCATGCCATCGATGAAATATTCTTTTGGGAGGCCGATACGGAGTCCTTTGATATCTCCCGTGAGTGACTTTTGATATTCCGGCACGGGTACATTCGGCGTTGTCGCATCCATTGGATCGTGCCCTGCAATTGTCTGCAACACCGTGGCGGTATCTTCCACATTCTTCGTCAGCGCTCCGATCGTATCGAGAGAGCTCGCCATACTCATGACCCCGTAACGGCTCGTTCTCCCGTACGTCACGCGCATCCCCACGCAGCCGCAGTAGCTTGCAGGCAATCGAATCGATCCTCCTGTATCTGTGCCGAGCGCAAACAGGCAAAGATCTGCAGCAACCGCTGCCGCTGAGCCGCCGGAGGATCCTCCCGCGACACGCGATACATCGTGCGGGTTCTTCGTGACGCCATAACAGCTTGATTCCGAACTCGAACCCATCGTGAATTCATCCGTATTCGTTTTTCCAAGGCTGATGGCTCCTGCCCCACCAAGACGCTTCGTCGTCGTGGAATCGTACGGCGGGCGGTACGTTTTGCCACCCTTCTTCCCACTCAAAATATGCGAGCATGCGGTCGTCGGCACGCCTTTTTCACAGTACACATCTTTCGCAAGGTAGGGAATACCGGTGAGTGGATGATCAAAATTTCCCCTTCGATCAATTTCCTTTGCTTTTTTGAGCGCCGATTCTCCATTATTGAATGTGACGGCATTTAAGCTCAGATTCTTTTTTTCGATTGTATCGAGGCATGCGCGCACGAGCTCCTCCGCGGAGAATTCCTTCCGTTTCAACTTCTCGTGTGCCTGTGTGATGGTGAGGGTGTTGAGCATGATTGCATCAAGATAGCATCAGCCATGAGCAGAATGAGTTTCGATCTGATCGCCAATAATCGGGAGGGGGGAACATGCGAGGAGTTCGCTTGTCGTGGCTTCGCTTGCATGGACTTCATCTCTGCGCATCACATTTGTGAGTCCTGTGATTTGTGCGGTTGGTTCCACATGTTCTGTATCAAGCTCATTTAACATATCAATATACCCAAAAATAGAGCAGAGCTCCTTTGTAAATTTTTGCACCTCTACATCGCTCAAGCGCAGGCGCGCAAGCTTTGCAATGTGCCGAACCTGCTCCTCGGTGAGTTGCGCCATTATGCAAAGAATACCGTATTCCCTAGCGAAGACCCAAGGAACTTACGATCTCTTCGTAAATTTCCTCGACTGTCCCTGTTCCAGTCACAGTCGCAACCTTTCCCATCGCTTCGTACCCTCCAATGACAGGCAGCGTTTTTTCCGTAAATGTCCGCATCCTCTTCCGAATGGTTTCCTCGCTTGCATCATCCGCACGCCCTTCGATCGTGGCGCGTTTGAGAATGCGCCGCACACCTTCCTCCGGATCCAGCTGAAGATGGAGGCAGTGGAACTCCCGCCCAAGCTTTTTCATGATCGTATCAAAGCTCTGCTTTTGATCACTATCGCGTGGAATGCCATCGAATAAGATCTTCTGTGTTGGATCATGCTTTGTCACATAGTTCTCCAGTACCTCCATGATGATCGTAAATGGTACAAGTTGTCCGACATCAATATAACCCTTCACCGTTTCCCCAAGCTCTGTGCCCGTAGCCGCAATCTTCCGGAGCTCTCCTCCTGCTTCAAAAATCTCGTACCCAAAATCCGCCGCAAGCCTCTTTGCCTGCGTACCTTTGCCAGAGCCTTGTATGCCAAAGAGGACAAGATCCATTGATAGTCAGTGTAGAACAAATTTTGGCTTTTCTCGAGCGGACTATCTTATAGGTTGCTTATACATTCCCGAGAGAGTTTTCGACGCTGCGTCTTGTGAACTCTTTGCATTGGCATTATCGCGTACCATGAAGATACCGAGTGCAGGATCCATAGCAAGAGTGATTCCAGTAAGATTCCTAAATGCTCCATTCATCTTATCAATAGTTTCCTTATGTTGCGGATTCCCTTCAACGACGATATCAAGCTTTTGTTGTCCGAGTGGCTTGAATGGTCTCTCATCATTCTCATCACCCCATTGGATGTGCTTTAGTACTGGATTTTGTTCTAATGGAAATACGATGCATGTGCTATTTTCATCTTCTGGGAAGCGGAGTACACCTTTCAGTCGCATAGAATAATGGGTGAGTGACTCCTTTCAGTGTATAACCGAAATAACACAGTGCAAGATCCTCGTACGTGACTTCGCTATTGCAAATTTGGTGGCGAAAGGAAGCCAAAAGCCACATGGAGACGAATGATCGCTATTCTCTTGATCTTCCCTCTCTTCACTTTTAAAGTGACGCACTATGCCACTCTCCCATGAAGAAGTTCTTGCTCTCGTACAGCAATCAGAAGGTCTGACGCCGCAAATTGTGTGTGCGAAAAAACTGGATGATCCCGTGCAGGCGAAAGGACTCAATGCCTTGCTTAAACTGACAACAAGCCTTTTGGCAGACTATGCACACCAGACTCCAAGTGACGATGAGCAAGGAAGAATTATTCAAGATCTTAGAGATGCAATACATGATTTGAATACATGGGGTTCATTTATTCCTCAAAACTTTCATAGAGAAGGGGAATTAAGAGAAAAATTTGAAAACCGTGAAATAAAAATTAGTTTGCACCAACGTCATGGAGATTGGGTGACAGATGAATGGGTAGCGGCACTGTTACGCGAAACCCATCGCACGTTACGCCTCAAATTACGCGATGCTTTTGCCCAATCCTTATTGCCATCCATCAGCAAAGAACAGCATGAACAATGGATAGATATTGGTGAATCAGATCCATCTCTGTCAGATATTTTTTCTCTATGTTGCAAATTGTATGAATATGCCCCACTAAAAAAAGCAGATCTTGATGAGGTACTTCGTGACATAGATGCTTCATCTGAGCCAGAGCTGGAACTTATGGCACTATTTGTTCAGACTTTTGCAGGGTGGGCGAAGGTAGAGAAAAATCCAGTTCATTAAACAGCAAAAACCTTCGATTCGTTCCGCTTCGCTTCGCGCACGTTGGAATTGTTCTCGCATAAATAAAAAAGGTGCCTCTCTCTCCGATAAGGAGGGGGAGAGGCACCCAGCTACGCGACCACGATAGCGCCCCTAACCGTTAGCATTTTTATTGAGGATACCGCCTCTTGTGTGTTTTTCTCTGTTTTTGTATTCAGAGAGAAGAAAGAACAAATGTTTGTGTTAAACACGTTTCGCACTGCATCACCTTGCGCCGTAAAGACGCTACAGGGGAGTGATCGATTCGTGCTTTTTGTTTTTGCAGATGGTCAGTCTGCTTGTGGCAGGGGGGAGGGGAGGGCGCATCGGAAGGAAATCCCGTAATGGGTCTTCCGGCGCCAACCCCTTCCCCCGGCATGACGCGATGCTGAAAATGAACAAATCCGGATAGTATAGCAGAAAAGGAGGGTTGAGGCTAGGGCTGGGGGGAGACTCAAAACAGTGGATCAGTGCCAAGATTGATGGATTGTGTACGTCATGCTGAGCGCAGTGACTCTGCACCGCGCGATAGCGCAGGTGCAGGGGAACGAAGTCGAAGCACCTCGAAACTGAGCAATGTTTTCCATGAAGGGTTCTATGCTCTCGAATTATGGTGAGAGTTATATAATGTACCTTTTCGACGTGCTTCGACTGCGCCCTTCGCCCGCTATTGCGGGGCTCAGGGCTTCGCTCAGCATGACGTATTTAAATACTTCGCTGTATTGTGGCTCCGATCACACTCCATTTAAGATGCCAGCCCTAGCCCGAACCCCAACATTTTCTCTATCATCTCCACATGCCGCCGACTGCATCCGGAAAGTTCGTTCTCCTCATCGGTCCTTCCGGTGTTGGGAAAAGCGTCATCCTTAAAAAACTTCGTGAGCGACATCCCGAGTGGCACTTCCCGCGATCGGCGACAACGCGCGAACGGAGAGCAGGGGAAGGAGACGAGCTCTATCAATTTGTTTCCGATGAGGAATTTGATCGATTGATCGAAGAGAATCAAGTTCTCGAGTGGGCGGTGGTTCATGGCGGTGCGCGGTATGGAACGCTCATTTCCGAAATTATTCCTGCGATCGAATCAGGAAAGATTGTTGTACGGGAAGTCGATGTGCAGGGATTCGATTCAATCCGCGCGAATCATTTCTTCCGCGGCGAGGCAGCTCCATATACGATGCAATCAATTTTCATTCTTCCGGAAGATAAAGAGCAGCTTATCGCACACATTACCAAGCGTTCGCCGATGAATTCGGAAGAGCTGAAGCGCCGCATGGCGAGCATGGAGCGGGAACTGACGTATGCAGAGCTCTGCAACCGCACAGTCACGAATGCCGAAGGAAAACTGGATGATGCAATCCGCGCGGTCGAGGGATGCATTGCATAGGAAGCGGTCACTCGCCAATTTCCTGGTACGTCTTCATGTGTGCACGCACGATATATTCTATGGCGGATAGTTTTTCTTGTGAGCGTGCCTCCATGCATACGCTCAGTTTTGGCGACGTATTACTCTGCCTGATTCCGGCCCATGCGCCTTCTCCAAAATCGATGCGGACGCCGTCGATCGTGATGCACGGGTAGCCTTCCGCTTGGAAGTATCGCGTGATCCTCCGGATGACATCCGATTTTTTATCATCATCACAGTGGGGGCGCCATTCTGGGGAGAGGAAGACTGCGGGGTAGCGGGAGAGGAGAGACGAGAGGGGGGGTTGAGGTTCAGGTTCAGGTTTAGGTTGGGGTTTGAAAGTTCTGAGGTTTAGGGGTTTTGAGGATTGCTGAGCAAGAATTGACAGTATGCGAACAGCAGCAACCAGCGCGTCATCGTGATCGTAGAAGTCCTCGCCGCAGAAGAAGTGACCGGATTGCTCCGCACCAAGGTGGCTCCCGTGTTCCTTCATCGCGTGTTCTACAAACGAATGCCCTACGATGCACATCACAGGCTTCCCTCCAAGACGTTTCACTTCGGTCTCGATAATCGAGGACATCGAAACGGTGTAGATAATGGGAGCGCCTTTATGCCTCTGCAGATGATCTTCTGCGAGGAGAAGGAGGAGAGAATCCGCGCTCACAATCACTCCTCGCTCATCCACGATGCCTATCCGATCACCATCGCCATCGAATGCCATTCCAAGATCTGCTTTTTCCTTCTTCACGGTCGCGATCAAATCGTTCAACGTCTTGTGGTTACTTGGATCTGCGATGTGATTGGGGAATGTGCCATCTGGATCTGCGTAGAGTGAGATGACGTCTATGCCGAACTCCTTTAACACTGCGCCATAGACGGGACCGGCGACGCCGTTGCCGAAATCGACGACGATTTTTAATCCTCGGAGGGGCGTTTTTTGTACGTCATGCTGAGCGAAATCCAGAGCATCCGACAAGGATGCGATGGATGCAGTCGAAGCACTTCGCGCGATTTTCGATGCTGTTTCCTTCGGTTGCGACGTGCTTCGACTTCGTTCCGTTTCGCTTCGCGAAACATCACTACGCTCAGCATGACGTGCTACGAGCATCTTCACCGCTTCTTTATACACACTCACAGCATCAATTTCCTCCGTTACCCCCGCACCCTCCATAAATCTCTCCTCTTCGATCCTCTTCCTTAGATGTTGCAGATCCTCGCCCGCAAATGCTTCGGCATTCCGGAGCTGTAGCTTTAACCCGTTATCTTCCTTTTGATTATGGCTCGCGGTGATTTGTACTGATCCATCGTAGCTAAAGTAACAGAGCGCAAAATAATTTACAGGGCTTGGAACTTGCCCGATAGTCTTCACGCTGCATCCCGTGGAAACCAGTCCTTTGATGAGTGCTGCTTCGAGGAGGGGACTATGGGTCCTCGCATCCCGCCCGACGATCACGGTTGGATGATCTTTTTTGTAGCGTTCGCGGAGCTCTGTGCCGAATGCTTTGCCAACAAGCATGCAGCATTCTTCGCTTACTTCGCTCTCTGCACGCCCGCGGATATCGTAGGAACGAAAGATGTGGGGAGGAACAATCGTCATGCAGGGAAGTGAGAATTAGGAATATCGTATCAAAATTTCCATGAAAATCCGTTATATTCAGTTTGACGCACTCTGTCTCCTCCACTAGACTTCCGTGGCTTTTTAGGGATAGAATCCCTGTAAATTCTTCATTTTTCCCACTTCCGCTATGGCAGATTTTGATCGCAGTAAAGTACACGTGAACGTCGGGACCATCGGTCACGTCGATCACGGAAAGACGACACTCACGGCTGCACTCTCGCAGCTCTTCTCTCCTGCGGGGGAAAAGAAGGGGTTTGATCAGATTGACAATGCTCCAGAAGAGCGTGAGCGCGGTATTACAATCTCGACTTCCCACGTCGAATACATTTCCGAAAAGCGCCACTATGCGCACGTCGACTGTCCGGGGCATGCCGACTACGTGAAGAACATGATCACGGGTGCCGCTCAAATGGACGGCGCCATCCTTGTTGTTTCTGCCGCTGATGGACCAATGCCGCAGACTCGCGAACACATCCTTCTTGCACGTCAGGTCGGAGTGCCGTACATCGTGGTGTTTATGAACAAATGCGATATGGTGAGTGATCCCGAGCTCCTGGATCTCGTGGAGCTTGAGATCCGCGAACTCCTTAGTAAGTATGAATTTCCAGGTGACAAGACGCCGATTATCCGCGGTTCTGCGCTCAAGGCGCTCGAAGGCGATGCGGATGCTCAGGCCAAGCTTAAAGAGCTCGTCGACACGATCGATACCTACATTCCGGATCCCAAGCGTGAACTCCAGAAGCCGTTCCTTATGTCCGTGGAAGACGTCTTCTCCATCAAGGGTCGCGGAACAGTGGCAACCGGTCGTATCGATCAGGGTATTGTGAAGACGAATGAAGAAGTGGAGATCATCGGTATCAAGCCGACGCGTAAAGTGGTTGTCACGGGAGTCGAGATGTTCCACAAGACTCTCGGCGAGGGTCAGGCCGGTGATAACGTTGGACTGCTTCTCCGTGGCGTTGAGCGCGAGGATATCGAGCGCGGACAGGTTATTGCAAAGCCGGGCAGCATTACGCCACACACGAAGTTCGATGCCGAGGTCTACATCCTTACCAAAGAGGAAGGAGGTCGCCACACGCCGTTCTTCAAAGGCTATAAGCCTCAGTTCTACGTCCGCACGACGGATGTGACGGGCACAGTCGAACTCCCTGCAGCAGTCGAAATGGTTATGCCGGGTGATAACGTCAAATTCGTCGTCACGCTTGGTGTGCCTATCGCTTTGGATCAGGGCACGCGCTTTGCTATTCGCGAAGGCGGCCGCACAGTCGGCGCCGGAGTGGTGACAAAGATTAACGAATAATTTGCACTTTTCCGTAGCGCCTCGGTACGCCGTGGCGCTACGATCCCTTTGTTCTTTTTTTCCTTCGCCTCCTATGACACCTCCCAAGAAGAAAGCGGCAACCAAGACCCCGGTCGAAAAGCCGAAGAAGACACCTGCAAAGGTTGCAGCGAAGAAAGAGGAGGCCCCCAAGGAGGTTGCGACCAAGAAAAATCCTCGTGTCCGTATCCGCCTGTATGCCTTTGATCATACGGTGCTTGATGAAGCTGCGCGAAAGATTATCGATACCGCCGAGCGTTCCGGCGCTGTTGTTCACGGCCCCATTCCACTCCCGACACAAATCCGTCGTTTTACGGTGCTCCGCGCCACATTCAAATTTAAAGACGCCCGCGATCAGTACGAAATGCGCACGCACCGTAGGCTCATCGATCTCACCGAGACGACATTCAAAACAATGGATGCACTGCAAAACTTGAGTCTTCCCTCTGGTGTAGATATTGATATTAAGATGCTGCAATAGTGGATATCGCCTGCCCACCGTAGCTGCGAAGCAGCGAAGGTGGGATATTAAGATGTTGCAGTAGCGCTTTCTTTTATTTCTTCATCATCATCTTCTTCAAATACTGTCCGGTAAAACTGGCATCAACCTCTGCCACTTCTTCAGGCGTACCCGTTGCAATAATAAGCCCGCCGCCCTCGCCCCCCTCTGGCCCAAGATCAATCACGTGATCGACGGATTTAATGACATCGAGGTTGTGTTCGATCACAAGGACGGTATTTCCCATACCGACAAGGCGCTGCAATACATCAAGAAGCTTCTGAATGTCATCAAAGTGGAGGCCGGTTGTCGGTTCATCCAGAATGTAGAACGTTTTCCCCGTGGCGCGCTTGGTGAGCTCTGTCGCAAGTTTAATGCGTTGAGCTTCGCCACCGGAGAGCGTGGTGGCGCTCTGCCCTAAGTGGATGTAGCCGAGTCCGACATCGAGCAATGTCTGGAGCTTTTTCTGGATTTGAGGGATAGCCGAGAAGAATTCCAATGCTTCCGACACGGTCATTTCCAGAGCATCTGCAATATTTCTTCCCTTGTACGTCACCTCCAGCGTTTCGCGGTTGTAGCGGCGTCCCCTGCAGGATTCGCACGTCACGTAGACATCCGGCAGGAAGTGCATTTCGATCCGTTTAAGCCCGTCGCCTTCGCATTCTTCGCACCGGCCACCTTTTACGTTGAACGAAAATCGTCCCGGCTTATAGCCGCGGAGCTTCGCTTCCGGCGTTACCGAAAAGAGGTCGCGAATCTCGGTGAAGATGCCGGTGTAGGTCGCGGGGTTACTTCGCGGCGTGCGACCGATAGGGGATTGATCAATCACGATCGCCTTATCGAGGTGCTGCAGCCCTTCGATCTTCTCGACGCCTTGCGGCCGCATTTTGGAGCCATTCAATACTCTCTGGAGCTCGGGACCAAGAATACCGTGAATGAGTGAAGACTTTCCCGAGCCAGAAACTCCGGTAACGCCGATAAAGCAGCCAAGGGGAAATTCTGCCGTCACATTTTGCAGGTTGTGGTGCGTTGCCCCGCTCACAATGACTGTTTGGCCGTTCCCGCTCCGTCTCGTCTTTGGCATGACGATTTCCTTCTTTCCCGAGAGGTACTGGCCGGTGGTGGAGTTTGGGTTCTTCTTAATTTCCTCGATTGTTCCTTCTGCAACGATCGTGCCGCCGTACTTCCCTGCACCCGGACCGATTTCCAAAATGTAGTCCGCCGCTTCCATCGTCTCCTGATCGTGCTCCACAACAAGGACGGTATTTCCAAGATCCCGGAGATTCTCGATCGTTCGAATGAGTCGTGAATTATCCCGTTGATGGAGCCCAATGGAGGGTTCGTCCAAGACATACAGCACGCCTTGGAGCGCGGAGCCGATTTGCGTTGCAAGGCGGATGCGCTGCGCCTCTCCTCCAGAGAGGGTCGTTGCGCTTCGCTCGAGCGTTAAATACGAAAGCCCCACATTTTCGAGGAAGCTAAGACGCGCAATAATTTCGATGAGGATTTTTTTGGCAATGGTGTAATCGTAAAGAGTGAGCTGAAAGCTTTTCTCGAGCGATGCTGTGCTCTCCTCGAGTGACGAGGCGCGGAGCGCCGAGGAATCGAGAGGCTGTTTATTCTCCTTTGCCTCTCGACTCGTCCCTCGACGAGCTCGGGACTCGCTCGAGGAGAGCATCTTTTCATGTTTTCCGTTTGTCGCTAACTGTTCATCCGGTGGCACCAATGTTTCAAAAAACTCTCTTGCATGATTGATCGGCAAGTTCGTTGCCTCGATCACATTCTTGCCGCCAACCGTGACGCCGAGAATTTCCTTCCGTAATCGCAGCCCTTTACACTCCTCGCAGGGGAGCGTCTGCATATATTCTTCGATCTGGCTCCTCGTATAGCTGCTGTCGGTATCCGCATAGCGCCGTTCGAGGTTTGGGATCACCCCCTCGTACGTAGTGTCATACGTTCCTTCGAACCGATCCGATGTGTACGCCACGGAAATCGGCTCCTTGGAGCCATTGAGGATGAGCGCCCTCTGATCAACGGTGAGCTGCTTCCATGGAACATCGAGCCGGATGCCGAAATGCTTCCCCGCCGATTGCAGGATTTGCATCATGAACCCCATCCGCCCTGCGGAGGTTGCCCATGGGTGAATTGCGCCTTCTTCGATCGTGAGATCGGGATTTGGAATGATGTTCGCCTCATCAATCTGAAGAATAGTGCCGAGGCCATGGCATTTTTCGCAGGCTCCATGCGGAGAGTTAAACGAGAAACTTCGCGGTTCGATGACGGGTACCGTGAGTTCTGGGTGATCATTGCAGACGAATGATTCGCAGTATCGTACCTCTTTCTGTTTTTCCTCATTTGTGACATCCACCACGACGATCATGCCGCTTCCTTTCTTTAAGCAGAGCTCGACAGAATCCGCGAGTCGTGAGCGGTTGGGATTTGGAGCGGTGAGCTGTGAGCGATCAGCGGTAAGCTTTTCACCCTCTCCTAATCGCTCATCGCTTTCCGCTGATTGCTGTCTCCCCATATCTTTAATAATCAATCGATCGACCACGATCTCGATCGTGTGTTTCTTCTTCGGATCGAGTGTGATTTCTTCATCCACGGTCATGATCGCACCATCGACCCGCATGCGAACGAATCCTTCACGCTTCACAGCTTCCAAAATCTTGGTGTGCTCTCCTTTACGATCTTGCACCACGGGTGCAAGGAGAAGTACTTTGCTTCCCTCCGGCATTTCTGAAATCGTTTGTGTGATCTCGCTTGCGGATTGCCTCTTCAATTCCTTTCCGCAAATGGAACAATGCACGCGGCCGACTTTCGCCCACAGGAGGCGCATGTAATCATAAATCTCGGTGACAGTGCCGACTGTCGATCGTGGATTATGAGTTGCGCTCTTCTGATCAATCGAAATCGCAGGGCTCAAGCCATCGATGCTATCGACATCCGGTTTCTCCATCTGTGCGATAAATTGCCGCGCATACGCACTCAAACTTTCCACGTATCTGCGCTGCCCTTCGGCGAAAATTGTATCGAACGCGAGCGACGACTTACCTGAGCCAGAAAGCCCCGTGAGAACCGTCAGCTTATTCCGGGGGATTGTTGCATTCACATTCTTCAAATTATGCATTCTGGCGCCTTTCACTCGTATTTCCCCAGAGCTCTGAATTGCCGGCGTCTTTTTCTCGTCTTTCATGAAATGGTATTACACAATAAAAAACGCTTTATGCATCCTTTCTGCATAAGCTTAAGAGCGTAGCATGCGCATTCGCCAAGCGCAACATTTTGGCTCATATTCAATGATTGATGGGCATGATGCATCATCAACAGCTCTTTCTATTCTCGGGACATATCTTCAGCGATAGAGTGCATCTATATGTTGATTAATGGACAGGCTCCTCACCTCTTAAGCAGTGCCGAACGTGGTGCACAGTTAGCGGGTCGCATGCGGCAAGATCAGTGTGTTTCTGCCGTGAGTGACCGCTTGAATGGTTTTCGTACATCGCTTAAGGCAGGTGTGACGCCCATGGCGAGTAATCCAAAGGGTATTTGTATTCATTTATTTGTAAGAGGTATCGAGAATCAGGTCAGAGAGAGCATTGGTGAGCTCCCCGATGGGATACAGGCGGTATTTGTGGATTGCGCCGAATCTGGCGACTAGAATCATTGCGTGTTTACCGGTCTCATCGAAGAAGTGACAGAGGTACTGGAACGAACCGATCACAACCTCGTGATCGGTCGTCCTCCATCATTCGATGATATTCACATCGGTTCTAGCATTGCGGTTTCTGGTGCATGCCTTACCGTTTCTTCAATCGATGATGATGCGGTGGGATTCGATGTACATGCGGAAACATGGAGTAGAACAAAACTGGGTTCACTCAGAAAAGGTGATCCTGTGAACCTGGAGCGTGCATTAAAAGTAGGGGATAGGTTCGAGGGGCACATTGTGCAGGGGCATGTGGATTGTGTGGCGCTGGTGACTCGCCAATCCATTCCGGTGGAACCCTTGTTACCTTTCCTGACCATCCAATATCCCCCATCTCTCCGCCACCTTATTGTCGAAAAGGGCTCCATTGCCGTGGATGGAGTTTCGCTCACCGTCGTATCGGTCGATGATCAAATATTCTCTGTTGCGCTCATTCCGGAGACACTGAAAAGAACAACACTTGGGATACTCAAAGAAGGAGATACGGTGAATCTAGAGACGGACATTATGGGAAAGTATGCATGTGCTTAGGATTCCTTCCCCTCGTCGTAATCTTTCGCGCGTTCCCATGCCAGTTTAAAGAGGCTGCGCAGTGCCTGCGCGAGTTCTTTATTATACATCTTCATGCCCATGGCTGTTTTGTCTCCTATTGTGAACATAGCAAGCATGTCACCGATGATGTTGATCTCGGATTTGCCGGGGAATTTATCGTGCGGCACGAGGCGGGTTTGTCGAAGCTCCTTGGCATCGCGGCTCTTGTATTCGATTGCCTCTTCGATATCGGGCTGAATGCTCTTCACCTTCATGCCGAGATGTACGCGCTTTTTCGTGTAGTTCTGCCAATCGTTGCCCGAGAGCTCGGTGTGGAAGGTATTCAGCCCAAAGCAGAGCTGCTCCTTCTCCTTTTCATCCAGTGTCTCATTAATCAAATCCGTGACAGCATCGATTCCTTCGTAGTATTTGATCTTCCCGCGGATTTCGAGCTGTGGCATTTTTCCCTGCGTGCGGAGCTTCTTAAATTCCTGATGTAAATCGGAGGCATGGGCCTTCAGCTTTTGCATCTGGTGCACCTTCTGTTCGCAGAGATCCACGATGTCATCCGGCTCCACGGCATCAAAATGTGCAATCTTATTTTTGATAAAACTACTGACAAGTTCTTTTGATTCCAATGATTCTAATGTCTGGTAGCACGTTGCCCGCTTCATCGTGAGCCGCTTGGCAACAATACTCGCAATCGATTCTCCGTGCGTGAGGAGATACAGATACACTTTTACCTCATTTTCGTTCAGCCCAAGGTTTTTGAGGAATTGCTCAATAATCATATTGGAGATAAGAATACGCAACTTTTCACATTTCCTCAATGAAGGATTGTCGTCATTTTTGCGATAACACCTCGGCGATTTTTTCTAGAAATCCTCTGTTGTTCGAATTAGATAACACATTCGATATGCCAATATTTTGGCTTCATGGAGCCAATAATAAACTTTCCCTATTTCAGGAAATATTGACGAAAATCGCTATGCATAGACGATCCACATCCCCTCAGTCATTTCGATTGGGAGGATGCGACACAGCATATTGTTCATTTCCATCACAAGAGGAGACTGGCCATGAAGTTCAAGGGTGTCACAAATCGAGAAGCTCCACAAGAATTGGTGGATGCTCTGAATCTGCTGCGGGATCGTTTGGAAGTTGAAGTGTTAGAGGATTGCTTCCAGATCAAACCCGGAACGTTCGGTCCGGCAGAATTCTATGTGCAGGAAACGGATTTCGCACACGGCCACAGGCCGTTCATCAATTACAACCTCTCCGGAATCACTCTCCGGGAGGGGCGAAACTTCGAAAGAGCGCTCGAAGTACTCAGTAGCATTCTTTCCGAGTTGCTCGCAGAGCATTGGCCAGAGGCTCCAAAGGTTCAGATCCTTATTGTTATCGCCGTGAGTAGCGGCGACGGCAGAGTCTCGAAGCTCATCGAATCCGAAGCTTTCGAGATCGATCTGGCGGAATAACCGCTGTGTCGCGGTCGTGGCGCCCTCCAAGGACGGAGGGCGCCACGCGTCGTATTCGACATCGCATGAAACAGGAGAAGAAATGTGCTATAATCAGAGGAAACATATTCCATGGATCAAACCGACAACCGTTCCGCCGATTCTGCGATTTCCGAATTCCTCGGAGTCGTGGCGCATCGTATCCACACGCCTGTGGCGGCGATCAAGTGGCAGATCGAAAGTTTGCTCGATGGCATGATGGGGGAACTCTCCGCTGAACAGAAGGAAGCGCTCCAAGGCGTGATGCAGAGCGCGGAGAACCTCAATGATTTCTCGCGCGTGATGCTCGTGGTGTACGAGATGGAGAAAGATATTCCAATGACAAAACCGCAGGAGATAACTCTGCAGGATATCATCCAAAGAGTTCAGAAGAATTTGAATCCTCTCATTCGTGCAAAGCTGGGGAGAGTGGTTCTCACAGACGAGGCCAAGACATGCACGATTGTTGCGGATCCCGATATTGCTTTCACCATTCTTCACACTTTTGTGGAAAACGGACTGCATTATTCTCCGGAAGATTCCAAAGTGATTGTGAATGCGGAGCAGGCGGAGGAGGGGACGCTCATCACTGTCGAAGATTTTGGATGCGGTATTTCCTCCGATATTATTCCATCCATCGGTGCAAAATTTTTCCGCACATCCGAAGCGCGCAAGCAGTGGACCGATGGCGCTGGACTCGATCTCTATATCGCCATGAACCTCGCCGAGCGAACTGGCGGAAAAATCACATTCGACAGCGAAGTGGGCAAAGGATCAAAATTCCACTGGATGGTCCCGCGTGTGTCAAAACGGATGCAGCCATGGGAGAAATCGAAGAAGTAATCCTCGCTGGCATTTTGTGCACAGTGGAGTGGGAATAAGGTGTTCTTTACTCCCGTTTCTCTATTGCCTGCTTTGCGCACATATAACCGGCGGTACCGGCAATAGAGCCGCAAGGATATGTTCCTGCACCACAGTAAAGGATGCGCTCATGGTCACCGAACTGAAAGAACGAATGCTTTCGATCGGCGGAGTACCCGCGAGCAAAGAATGTCTGCCCCGGACCGATATCGATGTGATCGATGTTGCCTTGAGCGAATCCAAAATCACGCTGCAAATCTTTTGGTGAAAGCAAGATCGAACCAATAAATTCCCGATCATCCCCAATATGAGAAAGCACCTGCCGAAGAACATCGTTTTGGACTTCGGTCATTTCTGCTCCGCTCTTATCGATTCCCAAACTCTGGAAATACACTGATAGTATGTCATGGCCACGATTGGCTCCCATCAAGCGATCTGCAGCTCCCTCCGGATAGAGCTCAAAATAGTTGGGGGAGTACGGTATCCCATCGTTTACGATCCTTTGTGATCTATTTTCGAAGTCTTGGACGCTGTTACTTGCAAATATTGTTCTAAACATCGCAGGATTTTTGTCTCCTTGTTTCCATGTGAATGGTTTTTTAAAGAATGCAACGAGCTTGCCTGCCGTTCCAAGAAGCCTTTTTTTATTGATGGATTTAATAAGGTGTTTGTCGTCGATCAGCCTTGCCGCACTCAGCGGCTCTGTTGCAAAGATAACGAGATCGCTTGGCTGAATTTCCTCTTTTTTCCCCTCATGCTGAAATGTCACATCGCCCGTTTGTGGGTCAACATGGCATACGGCAGTCGATGTGAGAGTATTGACGCCTACTTCTTCGTTCAAAATATTGAGTTCTCCGAGCAGAGTGTGGAGCCCTCCCCGTACGAATCCCCATTCTCCGCCGAGTGCGTTCCCCGAATGCATAAGAGGGATAGTAAATGCAGACTGCGGCGCATCGATCGATGTAGGGCCGCTCTCATTGATTGGGAGGAGCGTCATCATCTTCCGTGGATCGGAAGTGAAGTAGTGATCAACGAGCTCTCTGCCGGTTCCATCAATCCAACGCTTCGTCAATTCTTGCCCCAATTCTTTTCTTGCGAGCGCAAAAGTTGGGACGATTCCCGCTCGAAAAGTTTTTTGCAGAAATGCTACTACTTTCGCTTCATCACTATGAAAATCATCAATGTTGCCAGTTTCCCCGGCCTTCGTGCGGAAATCTTTATCGCTGCTCATCATGCCAAGCTGAGGACGATCGGCAATGATCATTCCGGTTTCTTTAGAGGGGACGTATGTTCTTCCTTTCATGCGTTTTTTAAGTCCAGTCTGTCTATAAACAAAATCCTGCATGAACCCGAATACACTCGCTCCTCCGGGGTACCCATACGATTGACCGCCAAGTTCTACCTGTCGCTCCACGCATGCGCCGCCAACTGTGGGGCTTCGTTCGAAGAGTGTCACATCATTCCCCGCACGTGCCAGGTAGTGAGCCGCGATCATGCCATTAATGCCTCCACCAATAACGGAGATCCGCTGCCGTCCCTTCTCCTGAGACGGAGATTTTTTTGTTCGTGATACGTCTTCTGTAGGCTTATTGGACAAGTTTTCTCCCATTTATTACATTAAGCCTAAAATATGCTATTTAGTCAATTCTTCCTACGTGAGTGTGCATGGGCATCCAACTTCAAGCTATGACAGTAACACTTGTTACCGGATCAACGTTTCACAGCGTCACGTAGAGCACCACGGCAATTGCGAGGAGCGATACGAGGTAGTATGCGGAATCAAACACCATTAACTTCACTGGTTTGCCGAGCCATGCATAACTATTGATGATGGTGAGCGCCGTAAACGGCAGCCAGAGGATCAACACAATGATGAATGCGTGGAAGATGCTCGGAAGCAGCAGGATTTGAAACGCTCGACCGAGGACGGCGGATTGTACAAAAACTAACACGGTGTTTGCAGCGATCCCTGGGAGCATCATGGAAAATTTTATATCTTCCTTCGCAGGCTGGACGATATTATTCATCGCCATCCACTGCTTGCCGAAGAGCGGACCGTGCCAGATGAATCCAATGATAAATGAGACGATGATTGCAAGAAGAACGCCGAGGAGGTGCGTCTGTACGTATCCTGCGATTGCGAGGAGGTGAATCATGGAGCGGAGGGAAAGTGGCAGAACGATCTACGTGCAGATCTCGTCTGTTTCGGTATCGATGACATACACATGTTTGGCGCCGGTGTAGAACACAACGAATAGGCGCCTGCCGGAGAGGACGCTGATGTAGGGCTCGTTCGGGAAGCTCAAATGATTGATGAATTGATCATTTGCTGTATTGAGAATAGAAATGGTGTTGCCCGTTCTGCGCGAAATATAGAGTTTGCTGCCATTCGTATTGGTTGTTGCGTAGATCGGCGAACCGGAGAGAGCAATCGCTGTCGTGGTGGGTGTATCGGTCGTTGTGTCGATGATCGAAATGCTGTTGCCGCTGTAGTTCATGGTGTAGAGCTTGGTACCGACGACGATTCCAAATACAGGATTGGCGCCGACATCCGTATACGTCGCGTCGATCGTGTCAGTCGATGTATTGATTTTATAGATGTATGTGGTGCCGGTCAGCGCGTAGAGGTACGAGCCATTCAAGACAAACGCTCCCCCTTGGAATAAGCCGCTGAATGTTTTTACGATGGTGTTGTACGTTGGACCGGCGGCGGTTTCGATCACTTTGATGGCGTTCGCAGTGGGGTTCCACACGTACAGCTTTGTACCGACGAGGATGCTCTTCCCCGGATTGCTCATGCCGGTAATAGTCGTGACGGAGTTGTCGGTTGTTTCCACTACCGATACCGAGCCTCCAGTGTAATTGCTGACGTAGATTTTTGTTCCAACAACGGTCATGAAGGACGGACTGCTTCCAACCGGTATGGTGCCGGTGACGGTGTTGCTGGATTTGCTGATGATACTGATGTTGTTGTCATCGCGGTTGAGTACATACAAATTTCCGCCGACGATCACCGCATGGACGGGGTTCTGACCGACGGGAATCGTCGTAACGAGGGAATCGATTCCCATATCGATCACCGTGACCGTACGGAAAAGATTGTTCACTGTGTAGAGCATGCCTCCTTGGTTAAGCGCAAAGATCGGTCCGTCCTCCGCGCTCATGGGATACACGCTGTCCGCAAGACAGCCGCATGTATAGCAGGGGCATCCGGGGACGAATGTCGTTCTGCTCCCCCTTGCCTCATCCACGGCGTATCCGGAGACTCCAAGGTACGAAGCCTCCACAGTCGTGAAGAACGCATTGGCATCGGTGTAAACAGTGAACCCTGTTAAGGCTCCGCTTCCTTCGGCGACATCCACCGGCCAATCTACGATGAAGTTCGCATCAATAATTTCATCCAGATCCACGCAATCCGCCTGCCCTCCCATTCCTTGGCGGCAGATCGGACGCTTCTGGCATTTACCTGCCAAAATGCCAGCAGGCGGAGTGCCATTATTCCAATCCGTGTAGAGCGTGATGGCGCTGTGGATTTCCCTTGCCATAGCTTTTCGCCATGCATCCCGTGCAGCGGTGAACTGAATCTTTGGCGAGATAGCCGTGATGACGATGCTCGATATGATGCCAATGATGCCGATGCCTATGAGCAGTTCGACAATCGTGACTCCCCCGTGGCTGGACACAATTTGTTTCCGCATCGATCCCAAGAACTATAGCAGTATTTCATCGTAATCCATATATTCTTCATTTTCTTGTGAGTTCATCATGGCGCTTTACCATCAGACAGCTCTCGAAGAGGAATAGTAAAAGAAGAGAGAACAATTTTTTCGTCAACCGCAAGCTCTCCTAGAAATGGAAGGGGAGATATACACTCTCTTCCGATGCCAAAGCAAAGTATTCTCATTGCCGAGGATGATCCATGCCTCAGAGCTGCATACGAAAGGCGTTTCCGACGCCTGTCGTTTAACGTTCATGTTGTCGAAGACGGAGAGCAGGCGCTCAAGTTCATCGAACACTCTCCTCCCGATTTGTTCATTTGTGACATTATGATGCCAAAGCTCGATGGCTGGGGGGTGCTCTCCAAATTGACCAAGGAAAAGCGTCCGTTCCCCGTCATCATGTTAACGAATCTCGAAGACGATAAGACGCGTCAGACATGCAAAGACATGTGCGTCGATGGCCATCTCATTAAGAGAGAGATGAGTCTTGCTTCGCTCTGTACGCTCGTGAATGCCCTCTTAAAACAGCGATCAGAGTAGATAGTATTTTTCCCTCCCCCGATGTATGGATTTCTTCGGTACCATCACACTGATTCTCCTCTACGAATCGCCGCCGTTTTCCATCATTCTCTTTCTGCTTAGTGCGCTTCTCCTTGTTGCGGGAGTGGCGGTGAAGACGTGGAAGGAGGCGTATTACCTTGGCGGAATCGAGACGCAACCGTTGAATTGGATCGAGCAAACACATCCGCATCTTCCCTCGCCGCGCGTCATTGGAATCATCGCGCTTTGCAGTGCCACTTTGCTCATCGTCGCTCTGCAGACCCACAGTGACATTTTTCCGTTCAACGATCCCTACCATGGACTCAACCTCACAACTCTCTTTCTCCTTTGCGCCGCCGTTGGATCGCTTGCAGAGCTGAAGTGGAGGGGGTCGAGGGAATATATGCTTTCTTTTTTGGAAGGCACTGCCATCGCTTTTCTCGTGCGCTTGCTTCTGAGTCTTCCCGGGAGATCCATCGATGAAAAAGTCATCATCTTTCTTCTCCTTGCCGCATCGATCACGATGATCGAGGCGACGCTCGTACGTGCGCGCAAGCGCGGCGTCATCATGGTGATGGTGTTCTCCTTCGCTTTTTGGGCTGCCGTTTGGTTTGTTGCACTTCCGCGATGAAGAGCAGTTCCCATAAGGACACTGTTCTTTCGTTTCTTCACCTCGCTGTGGCGGGCGATATTTGGAAAGCCTACAACGCCTACATTCACCCGGATTTCCGTCATCACAATGCCTACTACAAAGGGGATCGCGAGTCGTTGATGGTGGGAATGGAAGAAAATCATAAACAGTTTCCTGCCAAAGCATTCGATGTGAAGAGGATCCTTGAAGAAGGCGATATAGTGATCACGCACTCGAGCATTACGCTCACGGGGATGGCGGAGATTGCCGTTGTTCACATCTTCCGTTTCCAAGATGAAAAGATCATCGAGATGTGGGATCTCGGCCAAGAGGTTCCAAAAGATATGCCAAATGAAAACGGAATGTTTTGAGGTGATGTTGGTTTGTGTATGGAAGATATGTACGAGCGTTGTTCCGAATGGCTGGGGAGGAGGGGATCCCCTCGACTTGTCGCGCTGCGGCGCTCCTTGCTCCCGACTACGCTGCTTCGCAGCTACGCCGGGCAGGCAGGGTAAACTTCTCACCCCTCCTCTAGGGAATCAAATGGTATACGTGGGGCAGATGGAAGTAATTTTATTCTGGCTGGGCATTCTGCAGGTTATCCGAACCTTCAATGCAGCTAGGAGTCTGTGTCCTTATGGTGATTTCTAACTCTCTTCTCGACACAATTGAGCATCAAAGGGTTTTATTAGTCGTGTTGTAAACGTTTCCCCAAGCACTAGAAAGTGCACTCCAAGCTCAGCGAGGTTCTTTCTTACTATTTTGGGTAATCTGTTTTTACGTGCGAGTAGTCCACAAGTATAAATCCATTTCCTGGTCCGTTCCTCATCTGAGTATTTCGGCTCCTCAGAAGTGGGAAATCTTCCATGGAGAGCTAGAAATTCGGCTAATGAGAATTCATCTGGCATAGCCCAATCGATCTTTTTATATTTAAGGAACTTAAAAACGGAATTCAACTTAAGTATTTTCTCTGATTGGTCAGGTCTTAATGCATTTGAGTGATGGAGGACGAATTGTTCCTCTAACCATCGAGTTATTTTATAAAACCTCTTATTACAATACCAATCATGAGTATTGCTCTGTGATAAGGATACGACTCGGTTGTACATTTCTTCCCATTGTTCAGGATTTTGCAGATCAATTTCTAGAACCTCAATTTGTTTCTTCTCTGCATCCGGTACTTCACTTGATCGGTATTTGTTATTTATAGTATATGGGATTTGCCTTTCGCGTTTTGGTATTTTACTTATATGGAAGCGCATTCTTTCCTCTTGCTCCCAGGCTGCGAGTAAAAATTCGCCTGAATTACCTGTCCAGACAAATGGAGGTCTTCCATTACCTTTACGAAATTTTTTTGTGGCTATAAACATATTATTCCAATGCTCAGTTCTCCCAAATGCAAAGCCGATTTTCTCTAAAGTCTGAATACATCGTTGTGGTAGTTTACCCTCTACAAATAAATTTCTCGCGTCTGACAACCAGGCTCTAATGTGGATTTGCTCTTTGTCTGGCTCTTCTTCTTTTGTGTCTTCTATCCATTTCGTAGGATTATTTACGATCCATATTTTCAGACGTTCGGCGAAGTCCGGCCACAGTTGCCCGGCCAAAACGCGTCGTATTGTTGACTCCGAATAATAAGCTCGTTTATGTACAATGCCTTCTTTGTCTCGTCCGGTTATTCCAAGACACCCCTTTAATTTTTGGCGAATAAATCTTTGAGTAATTCCTAATTCCTCTGCCCACATTTCGATTCTTCCAAAGCGTTCAGATAACTCTTCATTTAAGTCTAACGCCGGTTGGTTTTCATTTTCTCCATTCATCTTTTATTTGATTGAATGTATCGGCGAGGTAGTCGGAAAAATCCTGTCTCATCCTCTTGCGGTAGATCAACGCGTCTTTGAATTATATCTAGCGCATCTATTTTTTTGATCAATGAAACCCTTGTCGGAGGTTTCTTGCCTTCAATGCGCTTGCGCAAGATATCAATCGGATCTTCGGGGGGAGTACCACCCGCTCCTTCTCCCTCACCCTTTAGCTGCATGAATTGTTGATATCCACCTAGGATATCCGTGAAAAGTGCGGGTCTATACTTTAGTGCCTTCGGTACAATTTGTGCGATAAAAGCCTTATTCTTCCTCCATCCATTATTCCACAAAATGCTTCCTTCTCTGACTTTCCTAAGAACTCTACCGTGTCTCTGCGTTAACTTATTCAATGACATGGTGGGATATGCGTCTATCAATAACATTGCATTTTCTAGATTCATGCCTCTTCCACCCATTTCACACAGGACGATCATTTGAATTTCTCCCTTCTTAAAGGCCTCCATGTCATCTTTCATTTTTGAAGTTGATGTATTTTTTCCATCCCATCCAACGATTTTTATTTTTTCACCAAATTGCTGATTAAGTGACTTGGTTGTTGCTTGCACCAAATTCACACTCGGAACGTATACAAGAGTTGGGAATTTTTTTCTATCAGATTCCCCAACCAAATGTTCATATACTTCAGGAATCGCAAGATGCAACTCAGCGTGCTTCCACGCAGCTTCTAATACCCCTTGGTCATAATCGCCTTTACGAATTTTTAAGTCCTCTTCTCGGATTTGCGATTCATAAAACATCACTTCAGGATTAGCATTTATTCCTTTCAAAATTCCTTCTCTTAAATCTAGCTCATCTACCTGTGGTCCGAATTCATCAGTTATTGAACGGCCATCTGGCCATATTGGGGTAGCAGTAAGTCCTACTTTAATGTGTGGATGAAGCGATTGGACGATTTTTCGCCTGAAAGGTGTTAAGAAGCAATCCGCTTCATCAACTATTAGAAGATCTAATGTACCAGGCGGAAGAAGTTTTTTTAATTCACGTCTTGATTGAGCCATCTGTAGTGCGTGTATTCCAGCAACTATGACTGGATGATCCAAATCCCTTTCACCACCTGACCACAAGCCCGTATCGATACCAAGATCTGTAAATTGCTGTCTCACACCTTCCACTGGTGCACGCCCAACTGTAACTAGAAGATCTTTTGTTTTATCATTAATTCCCAACTGATTTTTGGCAGCTTGAGATGCTCCAATAAGATTGATCTCAACAAGTGTTTTCCCCGATCCACAAGACGCAACGGCGGACAACGATTGCCGCCTTTGCTGTTTAAGCGCAAACAGAATTTTTTGTGTTGTTTCTTGCTGATGATCTTCCAAATTTAGTCCCTGACCATCTGGATTAGCATGAGGAACATATTTCAGACGCTGGCTGAGATGATGCTGGAATGCATCATTAAAACGCTGTTTCGTCATAGACTCCCATTATTGCGAAATTGTATGTAAATGCAATATTTTTTTAAATAGTCAAAATATGAGTTTAAGGGCTTAATGAAGAAGAATAATGCCCTTCAATAGAAGACTTTCCTCGCTCAGGATGGTAGCAAACGGCGGAATTGTAGAACATCGTGAAGTCTCCCCGGTAGAGCCGGGGGTTTACTGAGGGTAATTGGGAAAGCGTCCATTTCCAGATTCGAACGGCTGCCAGAAGCTAAAAAGACCTTTGTTCCGATTGGCTGGGGAGGAGGGGATCGAACCCCCGAATGCCTGCTCCAGAGGCAGGTGCCTTACCACTTGGCTACTCCCCATTATGACCGAAATGATAATTGAATGAACGATGACATCAACCCTCCTGCCCGCCGCCCGCCTGACCGCAGTCGGGCAGGTAGTTCCGCAAGAGCGGAACGAAGGTGGGGCTACTCCCCAGTATGCGATAAATGATGATGCGGGGAGTAGCATCCCGTATTTTCTTTCCTTCATCAAGAAAAAGGAGGCCCGTCGTTGAGCCTCCTTTTACCGCGAGATCGTACTTCTTTAGATTCCAAATGCAGTATTAATCATCGCCTGTACATGGGTAGAGAGCGATGTGCGAATTTCGGCCATGCAGGCTGTCGTTGCCGATTCATCCGCTTTACCGGAGCATGCCCGCTTTGCGAAACCGGCAAACATGTTGATCATATGGCGAATCGAACCCTCTACACGCGTCTGTAACTTCACGATCATCTCCTGTGTTATTGCTACGTCTTTCTTCGCATCTTTTCTTTCTTCCCTCAATTCGGCTTTGAACTCGTGCCGAAGAGCGCTCATAAATCGTCCGGGTTTTACTGCTGCATTAGCATTAGCATTCGCATTTACTGATGCATCCGTGCCGATCGATGTGAAGGGTGCATACATTCGCCCATGAATCTTTGCATCTGCATTTGTACCAAGATTCAGGTTCATGGCAAAAGCAGGAGTACTGCTTAAGGCAATGGACCCCGCGGTGATGAGAGCTGCCAAGCGTTGTGTGGCTGCCATAAGAAGAAGGGGGAAGGAAATAATGGAATGCCCGTGTGAGCAGGCAACATCGATGACGGTGAGGCAGGAAAATTCTTACATCATGCCAATATTTCCTCTACAATCAGACCCATATGGAAAAATCATCCAAAGATTTCCTCTTCCGGCTCCTTTGTACCCCCAGTCCCACGGGGTTTGAATCCGCGGGTCAAAAGGTGTGGCTCAAAGAAGTTGCGAAATATGCAGATGAAACCGCAAATGATGCCTACGGGAGTGCATGGGGGATTTTGAAGGGCGGCTCCAAAAAGACGTTGATGCTAGAGGCGCACTGCGACGAGATCGGCTACATGGTGAAACATGTGTTTTCCGAAGGATTTATTGCGATTGATTTGATCGGAGGATCGGATGCGGCGACGGCGCGCGGGAGGAGAGTTACAATCTTTGGAGAGAAGGGGGAGGTGCAAGGGATTATCGGCAACATTGCGATTCACATTCGAGAGCGAAAAGAAGAGAAAGCGCCAGAGGTGCATGAGCTCATTGTCGATATCGGTGCAAAAGACGAAAAGGAAGTCGCCGCCATGGGCGTACGCGTGGGGCACCCGATGGTGTATAGCGAAAATGTCAGTGAGATTGGGAAAAATACAGTCATTGCACGCGCGCTTGATAACAGACTCGGAGGATTTATTATTGCGGAGGTCATGAAGAACCTTGCGAAGGGGAAGAAGCCGACGTGGAACGTTGTGGCACTTAATTCTGTACAGGAAGAGATCGGTTGCTATGGAGCGAGGATGGCGGCATACCGCCTTTCACCGGATGCCGCAGTTGTGTTCGATGTCACCCATGCGACGGATACGCCTGGGGTTAAAAACGAGAAGCATGGCAAGGTGGAGATGCGGAAGGGCCCGACAGTGACACATGGCGGATGTAATCACCCAAATCTTGTGAGTCGCCTTACCGAAACCGCCAAGAAAAAAAAGATTCCACTCCAGCACGAAGCAGCTTCTCGTTACAGCGGTACGGACACCGGTGTTATCTACATGACGAAAGAGGGGATACCGAGCGCACTCGTATCACTCCCACTCCGTTACATGCACTCTGCGGTCGAGATGGTGGATTATAAAGATGTCGAACAGACAATCGCTCTTCTCACGGCATTTGTGGAGTCACTCACGGCGAAGGATGAGTTTGGGACGAGGCTTTGAGATTTTTTTGTACGTCATGCTGAGCGGAGTGAGTCCCGCCCGTCAGCCTCAGGCTGATGGGCGAACGAACGAAGTCGAAGCACGTCGTTCTTGGAAGAAATATTTTCAGTCGCGACGTGCTTCGACTGCGTGCCTGCAATGGCGCGTGGCTACGCGCCATTGCAGCACTTCGCTCAGCATGACGTGCGAGCGTATTTACGCTATAATGGTAAGAATGCTCTTCTTCCATCCACATAAACAACTGCGCGATGTGACGCTCAAATTGGAATCGCTTTTGCGAGGAAAATTGTGGTTGCAGGCACTTGTAGGGTTGGGGTTAGGAATCGGGTTTGGAATGGTGATGGGTCCGGATGCAGGGCTCCTTGAGCCTGCAAAAGTACAACTCGTTATGGGGTGGGTGGCACTGCCGGGAGAACTCTTTCTCCGGCTCATCAAAATGGTGATCATTCCGCTTCTCGTCGCTTCCATCATCCGCGGTCTTGGAGGAACAACTGATGCACAGAAGTTAAGGAAAACAGGATTCACATTCATCATCTATGTTTGTGCGATGGCTGTCACGGCCTCTGCAATCGGACTCATGATGGCTGTCCTTGTGAAGCCGGGGCTCTATGTCGCCTCTTCGTTCCATACCAGTGCAGTGCATGCGATCACAGCTTCCACCGAACTCCATCTCGTTCGTGATTTGCCGAGCACTATCATCAACCTTATTCCGGCGAATCCGATTGCCTCAGCGACGAGTGGTGAAATGATCGGCATCGTCATCTTTTCCATCATCGTTGGGCTTGCGTTTGCGACGCAGCATAATCAAAAAATCGAACCGCTCCTCACATTTCTCGACGGCGTATTGGAAGTGTGTATTACGATTGTGCGCTTTGCAATGTGGTTGGTGCCGCTTGCAGTCTTCGGGCTTATGGCGCGCATGGTATCGCAGGTTGGTGTTGCGACGCTCATTGGCGTTGGTGTCTATGTTGCGACAGTTCTTGCGGGACTCTTCCTGCTCCTCCTCATCTACCTCCTCGTCGTTCTTGTCTTCGGACACATGGCACCGTTCCAATTCCTCAAAAATATTCTCCCTGCCGGGCTCCTTGCGTTCTCGACCTCAAGTTCCGCAGCGGTGATGCCGGTTTCCATCAAAATTGCACAGGAGAAATTGAATACGGACGAAGAAACTGCCAAAGTGATCATTCCGCTTGGCGCCATGTTCAATATGGCGGGGACGTCGCTCTACCAGAGCGTTGCAATTCTCTTCCTGGCGCAGATCTCCGGCATGACGCTCACCATACCTCAGATGATCTCGGTTGTGCTCACGCTCATGATCAGTACGATCGGCGCTCCTTCCACTCCAGGCTCCGGCATGATCGTTCTTGGGAGTGTGGCTGCGGGCTTTGGCATTCCGATGGAAGCATTCGTCCTCATCCTCGGCGTCGATCGCATCCTCGATATGTGTAGAACAACGCTCAATGTTGTGGGGGATTTGGTGGCGTGTGTGATTTTTGGTGCAGAACGAAAGCGATGGTGGATGTTGCATTCATAGTGAGTCTACACGACCTCAAATATCGCATTGAAGCTAAATTCATGCGGATAAGGTTTCCCCGGTATTGAGCGCGGTAAAAATCGGAGTTTCTTCAATCTGAATCCTGCTGAGGTAAAAAGTGCAATGTATTCTTCGCGCGAAAAGAGTGATCGGTTCTTCCGTGCGGTATCCGGATTCTGCGTTGGATCACTAAAATCTGCATCCTCCTTTGTGATGCATTCAAAAAAGAGGAGGCGGCGCGTGATGCGACGAAGTTCTTTTGCAGCCTTTTTTGCTTCCGCCTTTGTGAGGTATTGGAAGGTATCGAAGCAGAGTGCAACATCGACAGATTCATCAGCGCAGGGAAGATCAGTGACAGAGCCAAAACGCAGATACTGCTTCATGGGCGATGTGCGAATGCAATACTGCGAAAGATCGACGCCATACGCGGCAAAGCCGCGCTCCCGTAATATCTTCACCATGCCGCCAAGTGCACAGCCAATATCCAAAAATACCCAATCGTTCGCTGGTTTTGCTTCTTTTAGGATCCGCGGTATCACCTTTTTTGCCTGATCAAGGTACCAGCGGCTGTAGACGTAGTTTTCTTCTTCGAAGTATTCGCGATCGAACGTCGAAGCATTTCTGATCGTGCGGTCGGCACCTTTTCGCTCTGATCGAAACGGCGAGTGAGCAATTACGATACTCGATGATTTCTGCTTCATTGATGTCGTATGGCAAGGTGGCCGCCGTACAGGATGCCCTCGATGACGATCTTGAGTGTGGGGATCGAAAGCTGTTTGCCTGATTCCCTCATCTGTTTTCGGATCTCGCTCATTGAACCGATCATGTTTGGTGCGCACTCAAGCGGCTCTTTTACATGGGTCCCAAAGAGTGGATAGATTGGATCATCAGCAATATGCTGAGGGTACTTATCAAGCGGCGGAAGTTTTTCGCCGTACGGAACGGGAGGATTCTCGGGCAGATCTTCCATAATCTCCTCGAGATGTTTTTCCCATGCCTCATACGCAGCGGGGTTACTGTACATCGTCCCTCGGCAAAACGCCGATCCGCAGTGGCAGTTATCCGTTCCCGGATCGCACTCTTCATCTTGATCTCCAAGGAAGTAATCGTAGCTCAGTTCTTCTCCCGGGTAGATTCGCCGAAGTGCAAAAATGATCGTATGTCGGCCGAGTGCTGCCATTGCGCAGTTTGGCTCACAGGAGCAATTAATGAGGTGCACGCCATCCTCTTCGGGATTTGGATGAATATCAGCCGTGTCGCTCCACCACATGTCATACACGGCATCATGCTCGTAGGGAGAGCCTTCATCGGATGGAGTGACGATGCCGAGGTAATCGCCGATCAATGTTCCTGGTTCGATTTCTGCACGAGCAAAAACTCCTCTTCCACTCTTCTCTGTTTGCCGGACTTCGATGCGATCGGTGAGAAACATGGGGGGATTGTACACGAAGCCCTCACCCCTCTCTCACCTTCATCAGAGAGGTGCAGCAAAATATATTATCCTCGCATGATAGGTGAGGAGGGAAATGGTGGACAGGAGGGGTGAGGGCTAAAACGCCATCACGTTCTGCAAGTGCGCATACTCCGGTGCATCTTTGTAGCGCTGGATCGCAAGGTGGACGATTTCATCGATAAAATCTTCGTAGGCAACGCCTGTGAGCTTGGCGCAATCCGGCACACAATCGCCGATGTTGATGCTTGGATTCGGATTCAATTCCAAAACGAAGGGGTTGCCATCTTTATCGATGCGCAGTTCCACTCTCCCGTAATCATGGCAATCCATGATGTTATAGGTGTCGATGCTGATCTCTGTGATCAGGTTTGCGAGCTTCCGTGGGATATGCGCAGGACATTCGGTTTCGATCTTCCAATATGGACTCCGCTTCCCGCCCCACTTGGCATCGTAGGCGTAGATGTGCCAGTACCCCTCTGGCATATTTTTGAAGGTGGAACGATTGAGTGGAAGCACGCGAAGCGTGTCGTCGTTTCCAATGATCGAAACATCATATTCGTCTCCTTCGATGTACTCCTCGATCAGCGCAGGCCGCCCGAGTTCTTTCAGGACGTATTCTATTTGTCGATCGAGCTGTTTCGTATTCGTCACAACGGAATCATTCGTAATGCCGATGGAGTTATCGGTATCTGCGGGCTTCACGATCAAAGGATACCGAAGACCGTCTTCGATCTCATCATCCAGCGCATAGACGCAGTCCCAGTTTGGCGTTGGGATTTCGTAGTATTCAAGGAGTTGCTTCACCCTGATTTTATCGAGGCAGAGCCCGAGTGTCATGGGGTTGCTGCCGGTGTAGGGGATCTGGAGGATATCGAGGAATGCGGCGGAATGCGGCTCTAAAAGTGCATTATCGTTCACTCTCTCGCACACGTTGAACATCAGATCGATATTTGCCTTCAAAATCTTTTCGAACGGAGGAGGGGATTCGTTCATATCGAAGAACGTGACGTTGTAGTGTTTCTTCCTCAGTGCTTTTTCGATATTGCGTCCGACTGATGTGAGATCATGTTCCACTGCCGAACCGTTGTTGCCTGCGTAGACATTGCAGAGAACGCCGATGTGGAGCTTTTGGCGTTCGCGCTTGGGGATTTTACGGAGCTTTTCGATCTTCGCCCTTCCTGCGAGCTGCTGCCTTGTGATGCGAGCGGTCGAGAGCGCGCGCTTGCGTTCGGTTTTGCCGACGCTCGAAATGCTACTGAAGGGAACAACTTCAAAATCCACATGCCTCAAAAAATCATTCACCTGTTCCTCTGCTTCGCGCGCTGTTTTCCCTTTGCCCGTGACCCAGCCCATGTTTTCGAATCCTTCCGGTGGTACAAGCACAGTATCGCCGATTTCCTTCGTCACATGGAGATCAAAAATCTCGCCCTTCTTCGATTCTTGTAGTCCCCGCTGCCGCGTTACGACTCCCGAGCGCTCCGGGATCAAATATCTGCCGAAGAGGTAACAGCTTGGTTCCCTGTACTTCACCCACTCGAGGTTGACGGGCTGATTCGTTGCGATCTTTATTCCGGAGGCAACGAGGTCAATATCCCAGATTTCCTTTACCCAGCGGTAGAGGTAATCACCGCCCATGCGCGAGGCGATATCGATGAGCTGCGGCCCATCCGGAGAGATTTTCATTTCCACATGAGCCAAACTTTCCTGCACGCCAAGCGCGATGAGCGAAGCCTCGGCGATCTTCACTGCCTTTGCACGCATCCCTTCCGAAAGTCGAGCCGGTGCAAAGTCGCCGCGCTCGACGAAGTAAGGTTCTTCCATCGGGAGTTTTTCGACAATGCCAATCACATGGGGAATGCCGAATTGCACAATGCATTCGACGCTGATTTCCATCCCGGGCACGTACGACTCGTACAAAAACTGTCCGCTGTTGTAGTGGAAAATGGGATTAAAGTCTGGCGTGCAGTTTTGCTTTAAGTACTTAAATACTTTGCCAGCATCATCGGCATCATCCACGCGAACGACGAATTCGCTATCGGCCCCCCACACAGGTTTCAGCACCGCAGGGAATCCAATATGTTCGATTGCCTCGTTCAGATCATTTTCTGTGCGTACGAGGCTGTACGAGGGGACAGGAAGGCCAGTTTCCTCTAAGCGGCTTCGCATGCGGAATTTATTGCGCGTCTGGAGTGCGGCGGTTGGAGTGTTTCCTGTCCATTTGAATTCACGGCAGAGGCGAGCGAGGAGCGGAACATCATCTTCCCAGAACGTAATTGCCCCATCGATTTTTACCTTCGGATATTCCTCCATAAATTTCTGAACGCGATCCACGCACTCGCCATGGTTATAGGTATCCGCTTCGATAAAGTACGTTGTGATCTTTTGCGCATCGTTTGTCGCATTAAGCAGAATGATGCGATAGCCCAATTTTTTCGCCACTTCCAGCGTGAAGCGTTTTTTCTTCCCTCCCGAGTTTACGAACAGAATCGTCTTCTCTTTCGAATCTCGTCCGGAATCTGACGAGTGCATAGAGGCCATAATCAATGGTGAGTGTACTCATGTTGTTCATTCTTGTCACGCGCAAATAAAAAATAAGATGAATAAAATTATTCGTGAGAAATATTTTGAATTCATCGGTGTGAATTTGAAATCAATTTTTATTTCGATTCTTCCGATGAAAATTTAATGCTTCATCATGCGTCAAAAAACCCTTCCAGTGGAAGGGTTTTTTAATTCACAATTGGAGATTCATTCTCACAGCCGCAATCCGCGGCGGACTCGCATGTTTGTCGGGTCCCAAAAGAAATTCTTCTTCGTGCGTCTGCTGGCCCTTGCGATCGGGGCAAGATCAGCTCTGGAAGTGGCAGGACCGATCCGAGCTTGCTCGCTCCTCATTTCGCGGAGGTTGAACTCGATCTGAGTCGTTTCCACTTGATATTGGCGGGAGTTTGGCTCAAGGAGCTCGAAGCCGTTTGAATCTGCAGCGCGAACGCCTGTCGGATGGAGATAGAAATTGCGGGCATCCTGTCTTTGCGTAAAGTGTGTGCTCGTGCGAGAGAGCATTCGATTTTCGCGGCGGAGTGCGGAATCGGCGCGGAAGATGTTGGCGAAGCGCCTTTCGATACAGGTGTCGTTCACCAAAATATCGCCGCGTGCACATGGTGGAGCATAGGTTGCATCGGCAGGCAGGCTCTCTACCCCTGTTGGGGTGGGAAGTTCCGCAAATGCGAACGAGAACGGAATGCCAAGCGAGAGAAGGGCGATGGAAGAGAGAAGCTTTTTCATAGATTCAAGAAGTGGAAAGAAGAAAGATGATCGTGTGCGATTTCAACTCATCTTAACAAAAAAGACAACTGTCGATGTGCACACAAGACTGCGAAACCGCAAAATTGTAAATGGGAAATGCCTTTTCCGGATTTTCATCCGTTTGTATGTAGATTTGTGTACAATTCAGCCATGGATCTTCCATCATTGCAGCAGGATGGCCTCCGTCGCATTACTTCTGCCCGAAGCTCTGATGAGCTTTTTATGCTCGAAAAGGAGTTTTTTGGCAGAAAGAGCGGATTTTTAACGGAAGCGATGAAGCTCCTCAAAGATCTCTCTCCAGAGGATCGAAAGAAGAAGGGAGAGGAGCTGAATGACCTCAAAGTCCTCCTTGAGTCCGCGCTCGTGGCGAAGAGGGGGGAACTCGAGGGGGCGAAGCTCGATTCGCTGAAAGATTCGGATGCACTCGATCTCACGATGGATTTGCCGGAATCTCCCCGCGGGCATCTTCACCTCATTCCAGAGTTCATTCGACACATCGAAGAAGTTTTCGGTCGTATGGGGTTCGATGTCGCCTATGGTCCAGAGATCGATTCGGAGGAATATAACTTTGATCGACTCAATTTTCCTCGAGAACATGCCGCGCGTGATAATCAGGATATTTTCTATATGAAGAATGAGGGAGAGCCGACAAATCGTATGTTGCTGCGAGGTCATACATCCACAGTCCAGATTCGTTATGCCGAAAAAACAAAGCCGCCGTTTCGTATGATTTGCCCGGGAAAAGTATTTCGAAAAGATGCTGATGCAACGCACTCTCCCATGTTTCATCAATTTGAGGGAATGGTGGTAGGGAAGGATATTTCACTTCGCCATATGAAAGGAGTCATGATTACGGCACTCAAAGAATTGGTGTCGCCCGATCTTGAATTTCGTTTTCGAACAGGGTATTTCCCTTTTGTGGAACCGGGGCTCGAAATGGATGTCCGCTGGCGTGGAGGGAAAGAAACAAAAGAGGGGAGATGGCTGGAAGTTGTGGGCTGCGGCGTGACACATCCGAATGTTCTTAAGGCATGCCATATTGATCCCGAGAAGTGGCAGGGATTTGCCTTTGGTTTTGGTGTTGAACGGCTCCTTATGATCAAGCACCAAATTCCAAATATTAAATTGTTTTACCAAGGAGATTTGAGGTTTTTAAAACAGTTTTAGATTTTGTGGGATGATTCTTATCATGAGCCTCACAATTCTTTTTTCTGTTCATGAAAATGGCGCGTCTAGAGGTTGCTTCATCCAAACCTCAGGAGCGCCATCAACAGTGCGAATATCTGTGAATCAGTAAATCATGATTGGTGTCCCATCGTGAGTAAATATGCCGTCTTTATCCGCTTCGACATGATCTGGCGCATTAATGTGTCGTATGAATCTGCGCGGTACTGCAAATTTTGTGTGGCGAAGCCGAGATGAATCTGTATACGATTTCCTTCGTACATTTTTGAAGACATTTTCCATCCAAGCGCGGAACGATGCGACGTATTGTCCAATGTCCTGACTCTCTGAATCGAAATACACATTGCACTGTCGTGCATGAGTGGCGGCAACAGCCTCTGCTCCACTTGTAGATACCATCGTTTGTTCGGTTGAGTCGTATCGCCATTGCTCGGATGGCGAAACATCGCAGTGCGTCTTAGCGGTGTTCTTCTGTATTCTTTGCCTGCATACATCAGATCCATGGGGAATTCCCACTGCCGAATGACTCATATCATTGCGATCCAATATTGCCGAAAGTTCATTGGCAGTACGGATGCCCGGCGCGGCTTCGATATGCGGTGCTTTCGTTGGAGTGTTCATGATCAAAAAAAATGAGGAAATAAAAAAATACCCTCTGCAGGGGAGGGTGGCTCGTGCGTTTGTAGATTTATTTATGCACGCAACCGCCCTCCCACAATAAGCAGGAGAAGGAGGTTGCCGAGGAGAATTCCTCGAGGTTGGTGCATGATGAAAACAGTGTACCAATTTTCTCTTCGTGTGCAAGAAATTCCTCAGTCTTGTATCTATTGCTCTCCAAGAATTATCCGATGCCGTTGGTTACTCAATGATTCATCAATATGCGCAATGCGACTTGATGCCTCAAGTCGATCATCCAAATTCTGAGCAATGGCCATTGTTTCTTGAGGCAATCCAGCTTGAGTAAACATATCTTCCTCACCTTCAAAAAAATATTCTGATCTGTGCCCCAGCGATTTTCCACTGCCTTCGGTCGTATCAATTCCGCGGGTAGATATTTGAGATTCAGTCATCATACGTTCTGACTCTTATTGTAGATCAAAGCGAAGACGTAACCAGCAATTCCTCCATCAATTCCTGCCCAAATTCCCCCCATCACGGCGCCGGGAATGGTGTTGTCGTAACCGATATAAACGGTGCTGAGGATACTTATAAGCGTATTGCCGTACGAACCATGCACCATGGAAATGAGTGCGAGGAGGAGGGTGCCGATAGCCAATGTACCGCCGAACGCAATGGCGCAGGCTTTGGGGTTGAGGGAATGCATAGTAGGGAGGGGGAAGACAGGGGAGATGATAGCATAGAGTTGAAGAAGGTTAGGTAGGTTAGGTGAGTTAGGGAGGCTACGTAAACGATGAATTTCAATTCAGCTTAACAAACTTAACCAACCTAACCCACTCAACCAATCCTCATGCCCCCCATCCTCATCTACGACGGCAACTGTGGATTTTGCACAACATGGATTCGGCGCATGCGGAGGATCACAGGCGAGAGCGTCCACTATGCTTCGTCGCAGGAAGTGGGGGAGAGGTATCCGCAAATCACGAGAGAGCAGCTCCAGCGTTCGGTGTGGCTTGTTGAGCCAAATGGAGAAATTTCTGCGGCAGCGGAAGCAGTATTCCGCGCGCTGTCCTTCGCACGAGGATGGCGATGGCCACTCTTCCTCTATCGTTTTCTTCCGGGATTCGCACGCATTACGGAATTCGCATATCGCACAGTGGCGGCGAAGAGGCATACATGCAGAATCTCTTTATGATGTTTAGGTTTTCCTCATTATTTTTTCGAACTGTATGCGCACGGTTTCGGGATGGATGAAGAGGAGAGACCCTGCGAAAAGCATCATGAGCCACCACTTCCCAATGAGGACGACAATGGCAATGTGCATCAGCAGTCCAGCGATGATGAAGGGAATGCGGATGGATCGAATCCATAAGCAGAATGGCAGCATCAGCATGAACGTTTTGATTCCATAGAGGCTCCACTGGAAGACCGGCATCGTGAGTGATGATCTCGCAAGTTGCGCGCCGAATTTTGTACCAAGCGATCCGAGCAAAGCGGATCGGAGACGCACCCCATTCATCCACACCGGCTGCCAGAGCGTGAACGCTCCGATGTACAGGTAGGAACAGGCGATGAGAATTTTGAGCAGAGTGACGGGCAATTGCCGGACATCTTCCCATTCCAATGCCGAACCGTACCGCATGCGCATGGTATGGGAGAATGCGCGATCGGCATTACTCCAACAGAGGAGAAGAAGCACGAGCATAAAAAACACCGCTTGTTCTTCATTGGTGACGAGATTGGTTTCGGTTCCGGCGGCGTACATCAGTGCAAGCTCCAGTCCATAGAGCATGGCCATAATGATTGCGATGTAGTGGAACCACGCTCCGAGTATCAAAAAAATTGCCATCAATGCCATGCCGACGCACAGCATCCATTCACCGGTGGAAAGTGCAGGCTCCAGGATGAGGATCGAGATCCACATGCCGCAGAGTGTTGCACCGGTGAAAATGCGAAAGAGAGCGAGCGCGTGAGGCGGTACGATCCGCGGTACGGAGGGAGTTCCTTGTATGTTCTTTTCTTTACCCATTGGGAGCAGTATAGCAATGGAGGAGAAGGGGGCAACATTCACTCTCCCTTACTTGATTATGGCTGTTGCCGTGTTCACGATGATGCCAAACTGCACGGGATCAAGTGAAGCGCCGCCAATGAGGCCGCCATCGATATTCGGCTGCCGTAAGAGTTCTTCGCAATTTGTTGCTTTCATGGATCCACCATAGAGAATACGAGTTCTCTCTGCATGAGAAGAGGGGAGGAGCGATCGAATGAAAGCGTGCATTCCTTCGGCATCCGCGGAGGTGGCCGCCGGTTTATTCGGGTCGCCACGGCTAATTGCCCATATGGGCTCGTACGCGAATGTGATGGCTGCGGCCCCGATGCTTTTGAGCACAGCGCGAACTTGTGATTCCACAATCTCTTTCCCCCTCCCCGCATCGTGCTCTGCTTCGTTTTCACCAACACACACGATGGGATGAAGCTCTTGCTGCAGAGCTGCAGCCGCTTGTTCCGCTACAAACTCATTTGATTCAAAATGGAATTGCCGTCTGTCGGAGTGTCCGCAGAGGACAGAGGTGCATCCAATATCCTTCAACATCTTCATCGAGATATCGCCGGTGAATGCTCCTGTATTTTCTGGTCTGCCGAACTGTCCTCCCGTCACGATTCCAGCATTGATGCAAGGAATGAGATCAAGGAATGTGGGGAAGACGATAACATCAATATTTCCATGAGATTTATATGTTTCGAGGCTCTTTGGCGCACTGTTCATTTTCCAATTTGCTGCGATGAGGAGTGATCGATTCGACATGACTCTAGCGTACCAGAAATTTGCTCAGGATTTTCTTGCATCACCCTCCTTATATATATATCCTTCGCGCGCGATGGAACGCTACATCCACCCGTAGGGTCAGAACCCCGCATCTGCGGGGATGAATCTGATTCTGCGGGTGGGTGTAAGCCCACCCTTTTTTTATGCGGTGGTGTGTCCATCCGGTGCTCATTGAAAACACCGGAACGACATCTAATTATAAATTTTAATACGCTGCAATTTCATTATAAAAAATATGTCTCATCAAAAGAAGTACGTTGCATTGTGTTCACACAAAGTGTCTACGTACTGCTTGCCTTTCCCACTTCATTTTTTGGAGGGGGAATATGACATATGAACAGCGTTATTTCCGAGCATTAAAAAAGAAATGTTACTCATGCGCATCACATGGATGCCTCGACTCTGCATTCCGATGAAGGACGTGGCCAGCTGCGATAAGCTTCGGTCAGCCGCTAGGCAGGCGCTACCAGCCGAAGATTTCCGAATGGGGAAACCCACCGGGGGGAATGCCCCGGAATCCCGCATCTGCGGGAAGGACACCCTGTGAACTGAAACATCTAATGTAGCAGGGGAAAAGAAATCAAACGAGATTCCCCGAGTAGTGGCGAGCGAAAGGGGAACAGCCTAAACCCACCGGCTTGCCGGTGGGGGTTGTAGGAGCCCAACATCCGATTCCAATCATGTTAGGTAAACGTCCCTGGAAAGGGCGGCCAAAGAGGGTGATAGCCCCGTAATCGAAAACGTGATGGACGGTAGGGATTTCCTGAGTAAGGTCGGACACGTGAAATCCGGCCCGAATCTGGGTGGACCACCATCCAAGGCTAAATAGATGCAGAGATCTATAGCGGATAGTACCGTGAGGGAACGGTGAAAAGCACCCCGGATAGGGGGATGAAATAGTCTCTGAAATGTGATGCGTCCAAGGAATAGGAGCTCCGCACTTGTGCGGGGTGACTGTGTGCCTTTTGTAGAATGAGCCAACGAGTTTGTTCTCAGTGGCTTTGGCTAAGGGAGTTTTACCCGGAGCCGGAGCGAAAGCGAGTCCGAATAGGGCGTTTATAGTCGCTGGGACAAGACCCGAAACCGGGTGAGCTATCCATGGGCAGGGTGAAGTTTCGCGAAAGCGAAATGGAGGCCCGAACCATAATGTATCGCAAGACATTGGGATGACCTGTGGATAGGAGTGAAAAGCTAATCGAACCCGGAGATAGCTGGTTCTCTCCGAAATACCTTTAGGGGTAGCCTCGTTCGTACACAGAGGGGGTAGAGCACTGTTTCGGCAAGGGGGTCTTCCCGGCCTACCGAGCTGTGACAATCTCCGAATACCTCTGTTTCGAGAACGGGAGTGAGACGGTGACAGCGAAGTGCCATCGTCGAAAGGGGAACAGCCCAGATCGTTCGCTAAGGTCCCTAATACATGCTCAGTGGTAAAGGAAGTTCGGTGACGGAAACAACCAGGAGGTTTGCTTAGAAGCAGCCATCCTTTAAAGATAGCGTAACAGCTCACTGGTCGATGTTACTGTGCGCCGAAAATTTAACGGGGCAAAGCATGTAACCGAAGCGGCGGGCGCGGTCTCTCTTTTGATTTCATTATTGAAGTTAAGAGTGAGACCGCGCGGTAGGAGAGCATTCCATTCAGCAGTGAAGCGGAATTGGAAAGTTCCGTGGAGCGGATGGAAGAGAGAATGTTGGCATGAGTAACCACGAGGCAGGTGAAAACCCTGCCCATCGAATCCCCAAGGTTTCCCACGCAACGTCAATCGGCGTGGGGTTAGTCGGTCCTAAGGTCAGGCCGAAAGGCGTAGCCGATGGAGAACAGGTCAATATTCCTGTACCTCGTGCGAATCGCCAAGGGATGTTAGTTGATAGGTCAGTTGGCCTCTGCCCTGTACCACAGTGCAGTTTTAGATTGCTATGATCGTTATTGATCTTGCAGAGACTTCACTATGGTGCAGGGTATGTCATCAGACAAGGATACTTTCATTCTAGGCGCGGGGTGACGGAATGGGAGGATCGAAGCGTATGTATCGACTGTACGTGCAAGAAGTAAAGCGTTGATCCCTGTAGGCAAATCCGCAGGGTGAGTTGAGCTTCGACGCCAAACGCCCCTCCGCAAGGTGGGGTAAGTTCGTCCCCTTCTGTTTCCAAGAAAACCCTCGCGACCGAGAGTCGCATGAGACCGTACCGCAAACCAACACTGGTGGGGTAGTCGAGTAGACTAAGATGCTCGGGATAACTCGCGTCAAGGAACTCGGCAATAAAGCACCCGTAACTTCGGAATAAGGGTTGCCCCCGGTTTACCGGGGGCCGCAGCGAAAGAGGCCAGGCGACTGTTTATCAAAAACACAGGTCCCTGCTAACGCAACTAAGCGGATGTATAGGGGCTGATGCCTGCCCAGTGCCAGAAGGTCACGGAAGGGGGTTTACGCTCCCAACCTAAGCCCTGGTGAACGGCGGCCGTAACTATAACGGTCCTAAGGTAGCGAAATTCCTTGTCGGGTTGGTCGGATACCATGAACCACTCGTCCGCTTAGGCGGACTCGGGTTCACGGCAAGCTTGCCCGAATGATTCGCAAGAATCAGCACTGAGGAATTTCAGTTGTGTTTTTTATACGAGTCCTCCCTTATGAGACTAAGGGAGTATCGCGGACGATTCCGCGATGATCTCTTTCACTTCACTGCATTTATTGCTAAGTCTTCATCGAACTTTTGTCTCCTTTATAAGGAGATGTATCAGTCCGTT
>Ga0209542_10000794_pt1 | contig 75635 bp, 85 predicted proteins | sample RifCSPhighO2_01_FD_184028 | JGI IMG/M metagenome (GOLD analysis project Ga0209542, IMG submission 184028) | Soil microbial communities from Rifle, Colorado - Rifle CSP2_plank highO2_0.1 (SPAdes) (version 2) | ecosystem: Environmental > Terrestrial > Deep subsurface > Rock core/Sediment ...
TTCCGGAAGGCGACTTTCATCTCCAGGAGGAGCGTCGTCTTTTCTATGTAGGCATGACTCGTGCGTGCGACAGGCTTTACTTTACCGCGGCAGATTTTTATGGCGAGGGTAAACGTGCCAAAAAACTTTCACCTTTTGTTTCCGAAGCTTTGGGGTCCGGGTTTAAGGATAAAATCGAAACCTTTTCCCAGCTGTCTTTACTGGACGACTGGAGCAAGCATTCCGTCTCAAAGTCAACCAATCCCGTTGCTCCCAAACCACCTCCTGTTCCCGTTACCTATCTCTCATATACCCAAATCCAGACATTCATCGATTGCCCCTTTCACTATAAAGCCAAATACATTCTCAAACTCTCCACACCACCCTCCGCTGCTTCCAGTTTTGGCAATACAATTCACCTCACTCTCCGTGACTTGTATTCAGCCCTCAAAGACGGCACTCTGGGTGGCAAATCAGACATCCAATCTGCCGTCGTGGAAATTTACAAACACAATTGGGTTCCCGAAGGTTTCCATTCACAGGCTCACTCAAAGGAGTATTTTCAACGGGGCTTGAATTATCTTAGGAAATATGTGAGCTCAACTCTGGACACAGCCCGTCTCCCTTTCAAACTGGAGGAACCCTTTACTGTTCATCTGGAAAACCTGAAAATCGGCGGTAAAATCGACCGGGTGGATGTTCTGCCGGACGGTCGAATTGAAATTATTGATTACAAAACCAGCACCAAAAGTCTGACTCCTAAAGAAGCCGAGTCAAACCTCCAGCTTTCTTTTTACGCCCTGGCGGCTACCCGTCTGCCGTTTCCCCCTTTTAATAAAAAACCCGGGGAAGTATTGCTTTCCCTCTATTATTTTGAAGAACAAAAAAAAGTTACTGTGATCCGCACTGCCGCTCAGCTTGAAAAAGCTGTAGAGGAGATTTATTCTCTGGCAGAAAAGATATCCCTCTCAGATTATCGCTGCAACGGGTCTGTCATCTGCCGCCACTGCGACTTCAAATCCCTATGCGACATTGTCAAAACGGCAGACGCCACCGGGTAAAACTTCCGCAGTATTCCACCTCTTCTCCCCCGAAACTTTTTTTAAAGTGCGAAAATCCTTTCCAGCTATTATTTGGCCATCGGGGATCATAAATCCCTTCAAAATCCCATACCCTGCATCCTCGTTTTTTGGCTTCCTTCATGGCTTCCCATACCGCCAGATAGGGAAAATTTAACCTTTTTCCTTCAGGCAGGCTGCCGGAAAAATAGTAAAAAGAAGTATTTTTATGCAGTAATACCAGGCACCCCGTTAGGTTATTAACGGTGATGCAAAAGCATTTCTCCCCGAAGCTTTGCCCCAGCGCGTCGTAATCCCTTTTTGGCGGAGTCCATAATTTTTTAATTCTGTTCGCCCTCCTCCACATCTTGTAAAAATCGTCAAATTTATTCAATTGAACATTGTTCATTGAAATTTGGGCATTTCTGATACCATACCGGCAGTCCTTCTTAAATGAGTCATATATTGAACTTCGACTTCCACTTAGACTGATTCTCAGCGTTTTCGTTCCCAGCATTGGCCACCCATCTTGCCCGTACCCCCTAATTCTTAAATCTCGGATCATGAATCCTGAATCCGAACCTAAAGGTTCAAGCTTGCACATAAACACCCTGTACTTTTTTAATACTTGATCCAGCTTCTCCCACGGCAGCGGTAAATCCACCCTTTGTATTTTTGCAATACTTACCGGTCCCAGTTTTCTGATAAAAATCTGAAATCTGAATCTTGACCGCGAAGCGTTGGCTTCACCAGGATCTTGAATCTTTATAGCCTTCCACCCGATCCTCTCTATGTATTTGCCGTACTCTTCGGATTGCCTTAAGTCTTCTCTCACTTCAAAATTCTTAGAAGTTTCCATCTAATTTCCTCCGATAAACGGAATAGTGGGTAAAGCAGGGGATTAATCGGTAAATCGTAAGCCCCGGCTAATTCTGTCAGCTGCCCTCCGAACTGCTCCTTAAACCTCGAAAACCCCTTGCCTTCCTCAGCTCCCCACAAATCAAATTGTTTCAGGTCTCGGAGTTTGCTCCAACGCACTGTTTCCCAAAGCAGTAGCGTCGGCGCCATCACCTCTTTATGTTCCAGGGCCGATGCTCCGTACGCATAATAAGCGGTATCTTTAAAGGTAAAAATCATCGCTGCCGCAATGATTTTCCCCTGATATTCCGCGGTAAACAGATGGGCCATTCCGGCTGGCTGCAGGGTTTCCCACATCTGCTTGTGATAGTTTTCCGAGTGTGCGTATATTTTCTGCCTTCTCGCCGTCCCTCCAAACATCAAATCCAAATATGAACTTAGACCTGAGCTTGAACTGTTTTCTGATATTTGAACCCCATGTTTCTTCGCTACTTTAATGTTGTACCTCCCCTTTGGATGCATGTTTTTCAGTAATTCTTCCTCGCTCCGGGTCAAATCTATAATGAAAGTTTTCGTTTTAAACAAATTTCTACCCGGTTTTAATTTTACGAATCCTGAATCTTTCGGCGCATTAGGCTCCATTCTTATACCGATTGCTCTTCTTTTTCTTCCCAAATTGCTTAATCGCTTAATCTCTTCATCACTCGGTACCTTCCCCATCGGGACGTATCCGAACTTAAATGCCAAAAAGGGGACCTTTGTCCATATCACTTGCATTCCGTCCTGCCGGTCTACTTGTTGACGTTTGCTTCTGAACTCTCCCCACTCCCACGACTGCAGCGGATGGTTCACTTGATTGTTCCATTCCTCTTGATTCACCCCTTGAATTATACGTCATCATCAGGTTTCCATTTCCAGTTTCCCTCCTCATCAAACCCCCAACTTTCACCCGGACCGGCCTTATTTCTGAATTTATTTGCCGGCCTCATCTCTTTATTCGCTTCTATCAGACCCTCTGGAATATCCCCCAAAAACCTGGATACCATATTGCTGGACCTGGCGCCGAAATAAAGCCTCCGCCGGGCGTATATCATGAATAATTTGTCTTTAGCTCTGGTCATACCTACATAGCACAGCCTCCTCTCTTCTTCCATTTCGGTCGGATCCAGCAAGGTCCTTGAATGCGGGAATAAACCTTCCTCCATTCCCACCATAAAGACTGTCGGGAATTCAAGGCCTTTCGCCGCGTGCAGCGTCATCAGCGTAACAGCGCCGGCATTGGACATTGAACTTTGGACATTTGACTTTCTTTTTGACTCTTTCTCCGTCAGTGCTATTTGTTCCAAAAATTCCGGCAAGTTAGGAAACTGAGCTGCTACACTGCGCAGTTCTTTAATGTTTTCCAGCCGCATCGCGTCTTCTTCATTCATTGGGTCATACTGATCCAGGTATCGGGTCGTCACCAGCACTTCATCTACAATTTTTAAAGTTTCAGTCTTTAAATCATAATCCGAAAATGTTAATTCAAATGCTTTTAATTTATTTTTTCCCGATTTTTCAGCCCTTTTCCGCGCCACCTCATCACCCGGATTTAATATCAGCCGTAAATACGCCAACACGTCTTTGATTTCTTTTCTTTCATAAAATCTCACACCTCCTACCAGGCTGTAGGGGATTCCGGAGTGCAGGAAAGCTTCCTCCAGGACTCGTGATTGCGCGTTTGTCCGGTACAACACAGCAAAATCCGAATAACTATTAGACCTTAGGCTTTGGATATTGGATATTATTTGTCGTAGGACAAAATTAGCTTCCTCCGTCTCACTTTCGGCTTCACAGATGGTTATCTTTTCTCCCCCTTCTCTGGCTGTCCAGAGTTTTAACACCGGATGGTTCTTGTTTTTGGATACTACTTCATTAGCTCCCGAAAGAATAACCTGGGTAGAACGGTAGTTTTGCTCCAGGTTAATTGTCATCAGGTCCGGAAAATCCTGTTTCAGAAGCAGTAAATTCCGAAAGTCTGCTCCCCTCCATGAATATATGGCCTGGGCTGCATCTCCCACCACTGTTAACTGCCTGTATTTTTGTGCCAGCCGTTTGGTGATTTCATACTGGGCTTTATTGGTATCCTGGTATTCATCTACCAACATATACTCATACTGATGTTGCAGTATTTCCAAAGTTCCGGGACTGTCAGTCAATAAATTGACGGTCTTCACCAGCAAGTCGTCAAAATCCAGGGCCCTGTATTTTGTAAGCAGTTGTTGGTAAATCAGATAAACTCGGGCTGCCTTTTGCGTAAAATCCCCCCGGGAGTAATTGGCGTAATCTTCCGGCCCTATGAGCTCGTTTTTAGCGTTGGATATTGCTGCCAAAACTCCGCCGGGGCGGGTGGCCTTAGAGTCAATTCCCGCCAAATCCATTGCCCGTTTAATGGTATCCAGTTGGTCGCCTTCATCAAAGATAACAAAGTTACTATCCACCCCGATTTCCTGGCCATACCTGCGAAGGATTTTGGCACAGAAGCTGTGGAAAGTCCCCCCTTGCCCCACGAAGCCTTGGCCCAGTGGGGTCCCTAGCTGTTTAAGCAGTACTTCCACTCTGCGCAGCATTTCCCCTGCGGCTTTATTGGTAAAAGTCAAAAGCAATATACTTTCCGGCCGGGCCAGCCCTTCTGCTATCAGGTAAGCAGTCCGGTAAGTCAGTACCCGGGTCTTTCCGCTCCCCGCACCTGCCAAAATCAACAAAGGTTGTCCTCGAAAGATAACCGCCTCTTGTTGCGCCTGGTTCAGTTCCCGTAAAATCTGCATACGTATGGGTCAGCTTACCAAAATTCGCTTGTATTACAACCGTCTGCGCCGCCAGCTTTTCTCCCGGGTAGGCCTCACCAGATTATTATTCATTGTTTTAATTATTTTGTCAGCAATTGGTTTTTTTTGGTTTCTCCGGAACCGGTCTCCGTTATCCTCAACTCTGAAGAACTTATCCACTTCCAGTTTGGCTCAACATCAGGGACGTACGAATATTCTGGTGATGGGGCGGGGAGGCGATGGGCACGAAGCCCCTGATCTGACAGATACCATAATTTTTATCTCACTGAGTCACTCCGGTTCTTCGCCGCTGATTCTTTCCATCCCCCGGGATGTCTGGGTACCGTCCCTCAAGGCCAAGATAAATTCGGCCTTTCATTTCGGCCTTGAGCGTCAGTCTACCCCGGCTGGTATTCTTCTGGCCAAATCAGCCGTCTCCGAGATTATCAATCAGCCGGTGCATTACGCAGTTATTATCGACTTTTCCACCTTTGTTAAAGCTCTTGACCTCATCGGGGGACTGGATATAAATGTCGACCGCACCTTTGACGATTTCCGCTATCCCATACCCGGCAGGGAAAGCGATCCCTGTGGTGGTGATCCGGAAACCAAATGCCGGTATGAACACCTGCGCTTCGAAGCTGGTCTCAGGCATATGGACGGGGCGACTGCCCTGAAGTACGTACGTTCCCGCAATTCCCTGGATCCCGAAGAGGGTAATGATTATGCCAGATCGCGCCGCCAGGGAAAGGTAATCAGCACCGCCAAGGCAAAATTATTATCCCGCGATTTATTAAAACAGCCGGTGCTGTACCGCCAGTTATACGATCTCTTTGCTGCCACTACCTTCACCGATATTCCTTCAGATCTTTATTTCCCCCTGGCCCGTCTGGCTACCCGGGCAAAAGATGAACCTGTTCGTTCAGCTTCTCTTGCTGAGCCGGATCAACTCTACCATCCGCCCCTTTCCCCCCTTTATCAAAACCAATGGGTATTAGTCCCCAAAGACAACAATGCTCAGCTGGTGTTTGAATATGTTTCCGGACTCCTGGAGGATGACACTAATTAACTTTGTAGATGGTAACCGTTTCGGATGTAAAAACAGGCGTAGCCACTTGCTTGATAACCTCTTCATTTAATTGAAGATATTTTTCCCTTTCTTGGCTGCCCAGGACGACAAACTTCACGTCATATTTATTTAACACAGTCCGGGCTTCATATTCATTTGCCGCTTCATACACCTGGCGTACCTCTTCTCCCCTTTTGGCTATCGGTTCATAGCTGCCTCTCCAGAGCCATTCATGCACCACCCACCCGGCGACAGACGGCAGTCCCGAAAACGCGGATACCATGTTGTAATCCGTGTAGCTGTCACCGTTTGCTTCCAGAATCACCGGCTGAGATCCTTCGCGGATATTTTCCTCAATCCACATGACTGCGCCGAAATAATCGGGATACCTTTCCTTCATCCAGGTCAGCCCGTATATTCCCCTGTAGGTTTTCAGTCCCTCGAAATACGATTTTACGGCGAAATTAGGATAGATTGACACTAAAAACAGCATCGGGGCTAGGAGTAACAGAAACCCTCTTCTCAACCAGGCTTGTTTTCTTTCCCTGTTACCCCAGATTTGTGTAATAGTATACCCTGAAAGAATTGACATCATAATAAACACCTGGTATCCGAGTTTAAACATGGTATTGCTCCGGAAATGCTGGGGATAGATATCCGCAAAATAAAAAAATTCCGGAAAGATTATGAGTGCCAGACAAAAGATGGCCCACGCCAGAAGTAATTTTCTCGTTTGTGATTCTGAGGATTTTATTTTATAAATCCACAAAGCCGCGGCGCAGTAAGTGAAAAATCCCCATAATACCGCCATCATCCATAGCGGCGATTTCTGACACTTTTCCACCCCTTCAAATACCAGCGGCCCGATCTTAGAATTTGCCATGGAAGCGGGAGGGCAGTTTACCGCTACTCCTGACACGAAAGGTTTGAATGAAATGACAAACGGCAGTATGGTGACCACAAACACTCCTAATGCAATCCCCAGAGAAATTATGATTTTTTGAAAATTTATAGATTTAATAATTTTCTTAAAATCAAAAATAGATTGAAAATTAGACATTGAATATTGGACATTATTTAGGATTACAAGCAACGCGAGTAAGCCCAAATATATAGGTCCGTCCAGGGCGTTTGTCATAAACGCCATTCCTGCCACCATTCCGTACAGGGCGTATTCCCACCATCGTTGTTCTTCTTTGTCCCGATGCAGGTACATATTAATCAAAAGCGCTAAGGCAAATAACACCAGGGGAATCGAAAGAACGTGTCCGTGGATATCCGACACCACGAAAGAATAAGCGGGAAACTCATGGATGGTATATGGAATAAACCTTGTGGCGTTTGGGTACCAATAGGCCATCCATCCTTCCCGGATTTTTTCAAATGATGAAAAGTCCGACCAGATTGTCCAAAAAGCCGGAGGGATATCCGACCAGTATCCTTTGGTGAATACGTAAATCGTTTGCATGTTGCCCGAAAGTGTTACCAGGAAAGCTGTCAGCAGGGCTCCTCCCGTTTTTAGTCCTTTAGATAATTTTCCCAAAAGCTGTCTCCCGATGGCGAAGCTGACGCTGAAAGTCAGGGAAAATAAAGCGCACAGCATCAGGTTAAAGCCTGTAGCCAGGTTCAATCCCGAAAGTTTCGTCACCACTGCCATCATCAGATGCCCGAAGTAATAGTAATTAATACTCCCACCCGAAAACCACATATCCGATGCCGGAAAGTAGCTTCCTTGTAGGATGGACCGCGTGAAACCGTAATCCATAAATTTTTCTAATCCGTTAATATGCGGCTCGTGGGCTTTTATCCAGCTCCAGAAAATCAGCAAAATCAGAAACATACCTTCCTCCCAAAGCATCCTCATATCAAACCAGTTTTTTATGGATTTCCTGTCGGGTGACAGTCTCCATCCTGCAAGTCCGATAAACAATGCGCTGCCGAATATGGTCATCCACGAAAAAGGGATTACCTTAAGACTGCCTATCCACCATACCAGGTAACTTACCGCAGCCGTGCCGGTTATTTTAGTCAGCAGGTATCCCCGATTTTCCCATTTCGCGAATATCATTCTGGTTATCGGCCAACCGGCAGCCCCCAGCACCACCCAAGTCACCCACCACTGAAGAATAGATGGTAAATCCTGAGCCATAGTATGATGATACAATAAATTTTGATGAACAGGCGCGCCATTTATTATATTATTCTTTTTTGTTTTTTAGCTTTTTCCTTATGGTTGATGTTCGGGACTTTTTCTTACGATCCCGCCGTCCCGGCCATGCTGATTTCAGATAAGGTTTGGAGCGACTTTGGCAGTCACATTCCACTAATCCGTTCTTTCTCTTACGGCAGCAATTGGCCCGGACTTGAAAAAGTCATTGAGCACCCGCTTTACCCCGGCGAACCCATCCGCTATCATCCTCTCTTTTATATTTTGGTAGGCTTTCTGGAGAAGTCCGGCCTACGCATTGACTGGTCCCTGAATCTGTTAAGTAGCTTAGGATTATTTTTAGTGTTGTATTTTATTTTCCGCTTCGGGAAAATCATGTATGAGCGGGTAGGTGTATCTCTTCTGGCGGTTATATTTTTCCTATTCAACGGCTCTTTTTCTTTTCTTAATTTTTTCAAAAATCACCCGTTTTCGCTGAATACGTTGAAGGACATTACTGTCAACACCCGGTTTCCTGTCTTTGGTCCTTGGGACGGCGGCCCTATCGTTGCCTTCTGGAATCTTAATATCTACACCAACCAGCGGCACTTGGCTTTTTCGTTCGCAATTGGACTTTGGTTAATTTATTATCTTAATCGCGGCAGCCGCCGCATGGCGTTTTTTGCCGGATTTGTCATCGGGTCTTTTTTACTTTTAAATCATGCTGTTTTTGCCGTCACCTTACTGTTCGTTGCCTGGTTTTTTATCACCCGTCCTGACTTGAGGGTCCCCCTTATTTTTTCGGGGTTTGGCTTCCTGCCTTGGTTGGCCTTATTCAGGTACACGATCCTTGTTGCTCCCTCGCTCCGATATGTTCCCGGATTTCTTACCCCTACTCCCTTGACAGTGGTATCTTTTATCCGTTTTTGGTTTTTAAACTTCGGCTTGCACACCATACTGGTTCCCCTGGGAATAATCCTATCCCCGCGCCCCGCCCGTATTTTTGTCATTCCTCTTCTGGTTTTATTTATTGTCCCCAATCTGTTTCAGCTTTCTCCGGATATGATAAACAACCATAAGTTTTTTAATTTTTTCCTGATTTTCGGTTCTCTCTATTCTGCCTATGCCGTATTTTCCGTCTTTCGTGTCAAGTACCTGGGTAAAGTAGTGGCGCCCCTGCTGATAATATTTCTTACTTTGGGCGGAATTATCGACTTCTTCCCCGTAAAAAACGACGACGAACTCGTCTTGAACGATGTTTCCGCCAGTCCGGTTGCCGATTATTTTTTTAAACATACTCCCAAAGACGCGGTGGTCCTGAATAGTTTTTGGTTTTATCATCCGGCTTCATTGGCCGGAAGATATATTTATAATGGCTACTCTTATTTCACCTGGTCTTATGGTTACGACCAGGATACCCGCGAAAAATCTGCAATCCGTATTTATGAAGCTGCATCAAAACCCGAGGCATGCTATCTGATGCATGAAGCGGGGATTTCATATGTGGAACTCAGTCGTTCTCCCGAAGGTTTTCTGGATCCGAATTTTGGTCTTTGGGATAATGATTTTACTCCCGCATTTACAGACCCTCAAACGGGTGGCAGGGTGTTTTCGGTCGGGGATAATTGTGTATGAAAATCTACCTTTTAACTCTGTATTTGCTCTTGTTGTGTATGGCTGGAGTCGCTTTCCGCTTTGTCGGTTTAAACTGGGATCGTGGCTTTTTGCTTCATCCGGATGAGCGGTTTGTATCCATGGTTACCCAGGACTTAACATTGCCGGCCGGCATTCGGGAATACCTGGATACTGCATCTTCCCCGTTTAATCCCCACAATCGGGGATATGGCTTTTTTGTTTACGGCACTTTCCCCCTGCTTTTAACAAAATATCTGGCGCAATTTAATCCCGAAGTGTCTGTACTGCTGTTGGGACGTCTGTTATCCGCTTTTGCGGATACCGCCGTCATTCTTCTCCTCTTTCTGATTGGTCGTCGTGTATTTGGGCGTTTTCTCCCCGGTTTGATTGCCTCTGCTGCATATTCTCTTTCTGTACTTCCTATCCAGCTGTCTCATTTTTATGCCGTTGATACCTTTATGGTATTTTTTCTTGTTGCGGCTTTTTATTTCCTGTTAATAGCTATCACTTCCCGCCGTTTGAGTATTTGCGTTTTGTTTTTTGGCCTGACAGGTATTTTCTTGGCTTTTGCCATAGCCTCAAAAGTTAGCGCCGTAATTTTCGCGGTAGTTGTTTTTGTCGGATTGATTTTTCTCTGGCGTCAGTCCCGTTCTCTGATTTTAGCAATTTTGGCCGGAGTGGTGTTTGTTATAGCCGGCTATTTTTCTCTAAGGTTTACGTTGCCTTATCTCTTTGCCGATAACCGGCTTATCACGTTTTCATTGAATCCTAAAGTTTTGGAAAATTGGCAGCAGCTGCAAAATCTAAGCAATCGCGACGCCTATTTCCCCCCTGCGGTCCAGTGGTTTAATGTCCGACCAGCCCCTTATGTTTTTGAAAACCTTACCCTCTGGGGGTTGGGTATACCCCTGGCAATTATCGTCTGGTTGTCTTTACTTTATTCCCCGTTTGTATTACGCCGCCATCCCTTAATTGCCCTGCCGCTGGTCGCGGTTATGGCTTTGGGGGGTTATCAATTATTCCAGACTGCCCAGCCGGTGCGCTATTATTATCCTCTCTTTCCATTCTTTGCCCTGCTGGCTGGTTTTTTGATTTATTGGCTTTTTCGTTCCCCCGGGTTTCGGTGGCTTTCGGTAACTTTACTCTTGCTGCTGATTATCTGGCCGGCTTCCTTCGCCGGTATTTATATACGTCCTCACTCACGTATTACCGCCTCATATTGGATTTATCAGCATATACCCTGGGGTAGCATTCTGGCCTGTGAACACTGGGATGATTGCATCCCCCTTCCTTTCGGTTCTCTCACCAGCAGCCTTTTCACTCATCTCGAATTGCCTCTTTACGGACCGGACACAAGACAGAAGTGGCAGGATTTGTCCGGTAAGCTGTCCCGGCTGGATTATATCCTTACTACAAGCAATCGCCTGTACGGCTCAATTAATTCTGTACCGGAAAAATATCCTGTCACCATCCGTTACTATGATCTCCTGTTTTCCGGGGGCCTCGGTTTTACCAAGGTTTCGGAATTTACCTCCCGTCCAAATATCCCGTTAAAAGGCATTCACACATGCCTGATACCGCCCTTTATTCATTATGGCAGTGTGGCGTTGCCTTTGCAGGAATGTCCCCTCCCGGGAATAAGTTTTGTGGACGATTACGCCGATGAAACCTTTACTGTCTATGACCACCCCAAAGTTATTATTTTCCAAAATACCGGTCGGAAATCACAGGATGAAATATTTTCTTTGTTATCTCCCCCCGATGGATCCTGAAAATCATCAGCAGAGCAGCTATTTCGATGTATCTGCAAACCGTTTCGCTCAGAATTTGCTGTCAGAACTTTCACCTGCTCACGAGCGGGAACTTGGCGCTTTGGCTGATTATCTTTCACTTCCTCCCGGATCCACACTGATTGATTTTGGATGCGGTTCCGGTCGCGTCTCTCTTTATTTTTTGGAAAGGGGATATCATGTTATTGGGGTGGATGTTTCCCGAAAGTCACTAAACGACTTGGAAAAATACTACCGCACCCACAAAAATCCTTCATGGGGCCGTTTCGAATCCCGGCTTACGCTTCCTTCTGCCGCAAAGGTCCGGGCTATTGCCGGGGCCGACGTCCTGCACCATGTCAACATTTCCCGGTATCTACCGCTTTTCCATCGCCTACTCGTTCCTGGTGGAAAAATTGCCTTTTCCGAGCCGAATAGTTATCACTTCCCTTGGTATATCCACTACTTTACTAATCATATTCCCTGGTCAATAGAAAAGGGGATTATGCAATGCTCCTTGTTCAATTTCCGCCGTCTCCTCCGTAAAGCCGGTTTCGACAGTTTCACAGTCAGAGGGCATGGCCTGTTACCCACCCCCCTGTTCAACTCTTTTCCTAATCTCTGCCGGGTAAACGCCATGAGGTGGGGAAATTTTCCATTACTGCGGCTGTTTGCTTTCCGGTATCTTGTCCTGGCCCAAAAACACTGATACAAACACCTGCTTTCCACCCGCTTGGTGGGTTTTTACTTCTCCTCTCGGGAAACAATTCCTCCAGTTTTCGATGGACTCCAGGTCCTGCGGGCTGTTGAGTATTATTGCCGGACGCTGCGGTTTGATATCATCGCAGCTTCTGGCAAATACGCCCGCATTAATCAGGTTTTCTCTTCCGTCCTGTTCGTTTAACCGGTAAAACAGAGCTTTTGGTTCAGGTTGTCCCCAGTTTCCCCAGCAGCATGAGCTTAAATAAACAGAAGTATGTCCCGGTAGTGTGTTTACATACTCTGCCATTATTTTGGCGTACGCCCTGTTTTGATCAGGCAAACCCGGAGGGTACAAAACAAAGTATTTGTAAAGGTTTAATAGAATTATTCCGGTTAAAACAATTCCCGCCGCAACCCCTGCCGTTTTCTTTGAATATCTCTTCAAATAATTAAAGCTCTCTGAAATACCTGTTGCTGTCAGGAAATAAACCAAAGGCACAATACCCATTGTTCTCCCGCTGTTTGGAATCTCCCCCGGCGGTATAGCCGGGGACATGGATGGCAGAGCCAGCAAAAACATAGCAGCTGTCGCGCGCACCAGTAGCGGCCTGTTGGTTTTTAGAAGATACAGTATTCCCAATAGGAAAAATATGCCCGATATTCTGTCAATATGCGGATCACCGGGTACATTTACCCTGAAAATACCCTCACCTTTATAATGGATCATCAGCGCGGTTTTTTTGATATTTTCAATAAATCTCTGCCGTGTTTGCTGCGTCAGCAGTTGTGATATGGAAGGTACTTTATCTCCGACATAACCGGTAGTGAAATTGTCCAGATTACTTAGTATCACCTTTGCAAACAGCAGCGACGGAAGTATCAAAAGCAGAGTCCCCCACAACCCGCCCTTTATTTGTTTGCGGCTCACCAGCCACCCCAGCCATAATAAAGGCAGCACAAAAGTCTGTGGGTACTCAAACAGCCCCAGGCTGGCACTCAGTGCCCCCACAGCCAGGTGAGCAGGTTTTCTTGTTTTGGCATACTTTTCAGCCCAGAAAATAACGTTTGCCGTCAGAAATAAGATAATAATCTGGGAATTTCCGGTCCTTGCCCAGACAATGGTCCAAAAAGAAACGGCCGCTAAAAACATGGCCCACAAGGCCGTTTTTCTGTCCGCCAGCTCCTTTACTGCTAGGTACGTCATGACCACACCCATTCCGCCCACCAGGACCGAGGAAAATTTATACTGCCAGTAATTGCTTCCCAGGAGCAGGATAACGGGGGTTACCAAATAGTGGTATATCGGTCCGGTGCTCTGGAAAAAGTACCAGGGCCATAGCCCGTTTAAGATCTCAAGGACATATTCATGTACATTCGAAATGTCTCCGTACCATTCACCCGGCAGATCATTCAGTTTCCACAGGCCGATAACGAAATAAATCGCCAGTACAATAATCGGTAATATTTTTTTATTGTTCATCCGGTTATGATTTTTTCAAATCTGTCTATTATTTTTTTCAGATCAAAGACTTCTTCCGCTTTCACTTTCCCCATTCGGTACGAATCGTAGTTATTCAGAATCTCATTAATAGCTTCGGCCAGCGCAGCCGGATTTTTTGGCGGCACGGTTATACCCATACCGGTCTCACGGATCGGTAGTCTTACCCCAGGCAAGTCCGAAGCCACTACCGGCACACCGCACATCATTGCCTCTACCTGTACCATACCAAAAGCCTCTGTAGCGTTAACGGACGGTAAAGCCAGTATTTTAAGGCAGCTGTAGAAGTCACCCATTTCCCCTTCGGGTATTACCCCGGCTACTTTTACCCTTCTTCCCGCCCTTCGGACCGCTTTAGTGACCCGCTCTTTATAAGCCTGCTCTCCGGCTGGTTCTGTTGGACCGGCAATTAAAACTTCCGTCCTGGGGTCGATCGCATTTAATGCCTCCAGTAAATATTCCACTCCCTTTTCTTCTGCCATACGGCCGGCCATACCTATAAGGAGTTTCCCTTTTCTGCCGTATTTTGCTGTCCCTGTGCTTCGTTGCGGTTTCCGTACGGGGGGATATATATACACCAGTTTTTTACGAAAATGCGGCAGCAGCCGTGAACTGTCCGCGTAATCAGCTCCGTAAGTTACCACTTTGTCGGCCAGAGACAGCGTCACCAGGTTGCAGACATCAAGTATTACCGTAGCGATTTTATTTAAAATTCCCTGGGGTAGTACCACATCGCACAAATAGATTGCAGTTACCTTTTTTCTGAAAACTTTTCCCAAAATTGCTGGCAAAAATCCCTCTGCCTGAGGGAGTCCGATTACTATCCTCTCGCTTTCCCTGACCGATTTTACCGATTTTACTGCAAAATCCAGGCTTAAAAAACCCTTGCTGACTTTAAACAAAGGCACAGCCCGGATTATTCCTACTCCGTTTATAGTCTCATAAACCGGCAGGCTTGCATCGTGTTTCATGCACAACACCCGGCACTGGTGGCTTCTGGCCGCCAGTTCTTCCGCCAGGTTTCTTAAGTAGTTTGTCAGGCCGGAGATATACGGGCTATAGTAAGTCAGACTAAAAAGTATCCTCATTGGTTGCTATTCCTCTTAAAGCTTTTTCCAGATATGGATATTTAAACTCGTAAGGATAACTTCTGTCGATAAAGTTGTAAATCCAATAAATTTTGGCATTCTTTTTAGTCTCTAGATATTCCACAATATCGAGGTTGTCGTCCACGAAATAATGAACATTTAATCTTTTCATTATTTCCTCTTTAAATAAATGTGGTTGATCGTCTTTTTTATTCAGGTTAATTGTCTTGAAAACATCTGTTAGCCCGTTTTTATTCAGCCATTTGGCAAGATCGTCCTGTAAAAAAGAAAACCTGGCGGTAACCAGGTGAAATTCCCATCTCGGATCAGTAGCCATTTCCCTCAGCAGTTCCACCCCCTGTGCCGGCAGCATGCTGGATCCGAAAACGACAGACCATATCATTCTTTGCCACTTGTTTGCCGGTATTAAAAATTTGAGTTTTTTCTCCCGGAAAATTTTTTTCTTAACCATCGCGACTGGTGCTCTGACCACGCGGAAAGGGTTATATGCCACCACTCCGTCAAAATCCAGCCCCACCCTGATTTTTTTACTCATCATTCCTGATTTTACAGTATTTTCCGGCAGTTCTACCCGGTCCTTTTTCTCCACCACCATCCCCCTCCGGTTATCAAAATTCCGGATAGTGCCAACAAGGCCAGGGTGTTTTCAAATACTCCCGAGCTGGGTAATTCTGTCTCGCTTGGGGTTTCGGTTTCTGTGGGGACAGGGGAGACTGTGGTAGGTGTCGCGGAGGCTTTTGGAGTGGCAGACGGCAGCCCTGCGGCGCGGGGAGTAGGAGTAGATGTCGCCGTCCGGATGGTGGTAGGAGTGGGTGAGCCGGCTGTCGGTCTTTGTGTCGGGGAGGGGGTACGGGTAATAGCGAGAGTGGCAGAAGGCGTGGACGAGTAAGCCGGGATAAGGCTTTCGCCCACTGCGTAGACGGTAAATGTCTTGGTAATCCTGGAAGTTACTCCGTTAATTAGGGAGGTTATGGTCAGAGTATGCGGACCCGGGGGCAAATCTTCTGGTACGCTGAATACAAAATCACCGTTATCATCGGCGGTTGTAGCACCCACAATTACCGCCTCGGAGTGAATCTCTATCGTGATCTCCGCGCCAGCCGGGGCTTTACCCATAATTTCCGGCCGCAATGTATTTACTTTTTCACCTGATTTTGGTGAAACGACTTTTATCGGGCTGTTTTCATCTTCCTGTTCTTCTTCTGAAATAGAAAGTTTGGAAGTTTTCTTTTCACTTCCCGGGGTTGCCGGTGTTTGAACCGCCGTCTCGGTTTCATCGCTGCTGATCACTAGCTGGGGAGCTGGGCTGTCCTTGTCCGTAGTCAGGGACATCCTGGCGGAGCCCATCGGTCCGGCTTCCACCCGCAACTCAAGTTGCGTGGTTGAAATATCATACGGCGCTATATCCTCAAGGGTGGCCGCACGGGTTTTGGATAGGGGAATAACCCAGGCACCGCTGGCCTTGACTATTGTAGATTGCGTCACCGCCCCTGGAATCTGCAGATATATTATTGCTCCCTCGGCAGCCTCCCCGTTTGAAGTCACTGCCTGGCCGTAAGCTACATCTGCCGCAGGTTCCGTTGATAATACCCCTGCCGTAGAAAATTCGTACGGTTTCCCGTCATAGTCGTACACACCTTTGCCTGTTCCGATTTTAAACTGGTATTTTGTTTGGGGTTTTAATCCCTGGATCTGCATATAGTGGGTAAAATAATTCTCCACTTCACCTTTGCGCTGGTCTCTCTGATCTGACACGCTTGAGTTTAATGCCCGTCCTTGTTCTCCGAATTTGATATAACCGCTCACTGCTTTGTCTGTGATCCAGGATATTGTCGCCGTAGTATCCCCCACGTTGGTAACAGTTACCTTTTGCGGGGATTCTTCAGGAGACGCTTGCAGGCTTCCCCTCAACTGGCCCCGGACCAGCCATATCCCGGCTACCAGTCCTCCCAGCGCGATAAACAAGCCAAGCAAGGTGGGTAGAGTAAACTCTTTCTTTTTCATGGAGTCATCTGTTCCAAAGTAGATAGGACTTCGGTTTTCAAAATTGGATCAAAGCTTTCCAGGTGTTGTTCCACACCTGGTGGCAAATCAGTATTGGTATACGCCCTGTATATTTCAAAACCCACCCACGATGCCATTGTTAATAAAGTTGTTGCCAACAGTAATACCAGTTCTTTCCCCAGGTTGCTTTTTTTCATATATTTATCTCCTTCCAGCCAAATGCACTTTGCCCTTCCAACTCAAAGTACAGGCCGCCTTCTTTGGTCTTACCAATTGTAAGGTTGGTGACCATAGTAACCCTTCTAAGGCTTTCCAGTTTAGTTATTAACAATCTTATCTGATCATATTGCGCCGTTCCCTTTAATGTAAATACCAGACGCTGGGAATTTTCAGGCAGTAGTAGATCCTTTTTCACCGGAGGTGGTACGTTTCCGGGCAGGGGAATTTTTTCCACTGTCAGCAAGTCAATCGTGACTCCGCTCTCGGACGCTTTGCCCAAAATAGTTTTAGACCAGCCTTCCCACTGGGCTGTTTCCGGCAGGGCTTCTTCGATTAACGACAGGCGGTTTTCATTTTTTTGCAGTTCTTCCGATGCCCGCTGTACCGCCATAATTTTTTGATCCAGTTTCGCGTCGATCTCCTTGTAGGATTGAATCTTGCCCACCAAAGTACTGATTGTCACCAATGTCGGTCGAAAGGCAAAAACTAAAAGTATTATCATCAGAGCCAGTGAAAATACGGTCCACAAGCTGGCGGACCACAAAGGTCGTGCCTGCACCGTCTGTAGGTATCTCCGGTATCGGTTTAAGCTGTTTTTGTAATCTAAGGCCATTTATCTTTTCAGGTTTAAACGGAATTTAATTACCTTTTCGGTCCCCTGGGTGATGGAGGAAATCTCAACGCTGCTCCAGCGCTTGTCCCCGTCAAGCGCGGCTATCATTTCCCCCATCTCTTTTTCCGAAAATGAATTAGCGTCTATCTCGACTTCGTTGCCGTTTATCGTCATCTCGGTCAGTTTTACCTCAGGTGGTGTTTTGACGGCGATGGAGTCCATCGTCTCTGATGCGCTGATTCTTTTGGTCAGAATTTTTTTGACCGCTTCCAATCGCGCTTGTTTGGACTTGAATTCTCTTTCAATTGGGGAATTGGCCTCCAGAAGACTTACTTTTCCCTCAATTTTCGAGCTTAATACCGACAATTCATAATCCAGTTTGAACCGCGATAAAAAAGCCAGTATAACCACCAGCTCCGTTAAGATTATGATGTATCTTCCCGTGGTTACAGCCCACTTCAGAAATCTTCCTCCAAAAGACATCTCAAATTCAGTTGGTGGAAGCAGGTTTACGTTCCTGATCCGGGCAGGCATAAATCCAGTATACCAAAAATATTACTTTGCTTTCCGTACCAGCTTGGACAACCGCGACTTTAGTCGGGAAGCTTTGTTTCTGTGAATTACCCGGGACTTGGCAGCGCGGTCAGCAGTGGCGAACACTTTTTTAAGAGCGGAATTAGTGGGTTTTTTACGCATCTGTGACACGGCTTCTCTCAGGGTCTGGCGGATGCTGATATTAACTTTATTTTTACGGACGTCGGCGCGCAGTTTTCTGATAGCTCCTGCTGTTATCGGCATAATACCCCTGTAGTTTGTCTCAGGGTGGCAATATAATAACACACATGCGGGAACTTCTCAAAAACGGCAGTCATCTTCTTTACCGCAAGCAAACAAATATTCTCTCCGCCGCGTTTATTATTATGTCTACCTATGCTTTATCCCATATCATGGGCTTATTCAAAACGCGGCTTTTGATTAGTTACTTCTTTGGCTCCCGGGCGGCATTATTGGATGTTTATTACGCTGCTTTTGTTATCCCGGACTCCCTGTTCCAGCTGTTGGTCATCGGTTCTCTTTCCGCTGCGTTCATACCCGTTTTCACCCGATATCTGGCCCGCCGGGAAGAAGAAGCCTGGACTATGGCATCTTCAGCAATGAACCTGGTTTTACTGGTTTTTACGGTCATTTCCGCCTTCATTTTTATTTTTGCCGCCCCCCTTTCCCGTCTTATCGCTCCCGGTTTTGATCCGGTACAAATAGAAATTATGGCTTCTCTTCTCCGGGTTATGCTCGCAGCCCAACTGTTTTTTTCTGTATCCGGATTCCTGACCGGAATGATCCAGTCGCACCAGCGTTTTCTTATACCCGCGCTCGCTCCGGTGGCCTATAACCTCGGTATTATCTTGGGGATAGTATTTCTGTCGTCTCCGTTGGGAATATACGGGCCGGCAGTCGGAGTCGTATTAGGTGCATCCTTGCATATGCTGGTACAGCTTCCGCTGGCTTTGCGTTTGGGATTTAGATTTATTCCGTCCATCAATTTCCGTCATTCCGGAGTCCGGGAAACAATGCGTCTGATGCCGCCTCGGGCTTTGGCACTTGGTATAGACCAGGTGGAACAGTTTGCGGCTGTTATTTTGGCTTCACTTCTTGTCCCCGGCTCGCTCACCATATTAAATGTTGCCCGTCTCCTTTACGCAATACCTGCATCTTTGTTTGGGGTCACCTTGGGCCAGGCAGCCCTGCCCACACTTTCCCGCCAATCCGCCGAAGCGGACCGGAAAACGTTTATTTCCACTCTTACCGAAACTTTGCTTCAATCTGTGTTTCTTGCCCTTCCGGTCACTATACTTTTCATTGTTCTGAGGATTCCCATTGTCCGGCTGGTCTTTGGTGCCCGATCTTTCCCATGGCTCGCGACTCTGACCACAGGTAAGACATTGGCCATTCTGGCTTTTTCCGCCATCTCCTCTACTCTTTTACAGTTGATTATCCGTGCCTTTTACGCACTACATGATACCCGCACCCCGTTAGTTGTTGGCTTTTTTGCCGCCCTGTTTGACGTATCCTTAAGTGTAGTTTTTGTCAAAGTGTTTAATTGGAATGTTTTGGGACTGGCCGCCGCCATCTCTCTGACAACATTTGTTGAGACTCTGGTCCTCTTTGTCATCCTTTCTTCCCGCCTTTCGCCGGACAATCGGCTTTTCTTTGCTGCTTCCAGGCCTTTCTCTAAAATGGCTGTTGTTGCCCTGGTCATGGGAATCAGTCTTTGGATTCCTATGCGGCTCCTGGACCGATTCGTTTTCGATACCACTCGCACTCTTCCCCTTATAGCTCTCACGGCCATTACCAGCTCTATCGGATTGGGTGTATATTTATTTTTATCTTATCTCTTCCAGGTCAGGGAACTGTCCGCTTTTTTGTCTCTGGCCCGTCGTCTTTATCAGTGGCCGAAATTTTTCGCTGGCCCCGAACCTTCCGAACCCCTCATCATTCCCGCTTCGGACCAGAACTGACGAGTCCTGTTAAAATAGCCTTTAATGCAAAACATCCGCAACTTTGCCATTATCGCCCATGTGGATCACGGTAAGTCGACTTTGGCCGACCGCATGCTGGAACTCACCCACACTGTCTCCTCCCGGGAGATGAAAACCCAGCTTCTGGACAGCAACCCCATCGAGCGGGAGCGGGGGATCACTATCAAGCTTGCGCCGGTCCGCATGATTTACACTTTAAATAATCAAACCTTCATCTTAAATCTGATTGATACACCGGGACACGTCGATTTTTCTTATGAAGTAAACCGTTCTCTTGCCGCCTGCGAAGGGGCCATACTGTTAGTGGATGCCACTCAGGGTATCCAGGCTCAGACCCTGGCTCATTACCATCAGGCAAAGAAATTAAACCTGACAATTATTCCGGTGGTCAATAAAATCGACGTCACAACGGCTGATATCGAAGGTGCCAAACGGCAGCTTCACGATATCTTAGACTTCGAATTGGACTCAATTCTTATGGTATCAGGCAAGAACGGCGCCGGTGTCCCCCAACTCCTCCAAGCTGTCATCGATCGCATTCCTCCTCCTCGCTCCTCCTCTCCTGTCTCATCCCCCACCCGCGCTCTTGTTTTTAATTCCAACTACGACCCCCACTTAGGCGTGATTGCCTGGGTCAGGTTATTTGATGGTGAGATCCAGGTCAACGATGAAATCCTCCTCCTTGGTACAGGCGCTTCCGCATCTGCTCTCGAAGTGGGTATTTTCTCTCCTTCCCGCAAGCAGGTAAATCAGCTGTCTACGGGCGAAGTCGGCTATGTAGTGACCAATCTCAAAGACATCAGCCATCTCCGCGTCGGCGACACACTCACCACGACTAACGATCAACGAATAACGAATAACCTCCCCGTTCCACTTCCTGGCTACCAGCTGGTCAAACCTGTAGTCTTTGTCAGTTTTTATCCCACTGACGGGGCTGATATTAATTTGCTTCGTGACTCCCTGGGGAAACTACGTCTTCAGGATAGTTCGCTGGATTACTCCCCGGAGTTTTCCCCTGCTCTGGGTAACGGATTTAGAGTAGGTTTGTTGGGATTGCTTCACGCCGACATAGTGCAGGAGAGACTGGAGAGGGAATTTGGTCTCGAGCTTATCGCCGCGGCACCTTCGGTAGCATATGAAGTGCTGCTGGTCAGTGGTCAGGTATTGAATATTTCCAAAGCCATGGACTTGCCGGATCCCTCGCTGGTCCGGGAAATCCGCGAGCCGATAATCCGCCTTACATTGTTCGTTCCCCGGGACTATCTGGGGCCGGTTATCCGGTTATGTCAGGAACACCGCGGGGTATTGCATGACATGCAGTACCTGGGTCAGATAGTTACTCTAATATATTCGCTCCCGCTGTCGGAAATGATCAGACAGTTTTATGACCGGCTCAAAAGCGCCTCAGCCGGATTTGCGACTCTGGATTATGAACTGGAAGGCTTCCGGGCGGCGGATCTGGTCAAACTGGATATACTCGTCGCCGGCAATAAAGTTGATGCTCTCTCGCAAATTATCCCCCGTATCCAGTCGGCGGGATTGGCCCGTGATTTAATAGAACGTCTGAAAAGTCTGATACCCCGGGCCCAGTTTGAAATTCCACTGCAGGCGGCTGTCGGCGGTCATATCCTGGCCAGGGCGGATATTAAAGCCTTTAGAAAAGATGTTACTGCCAAGCTGTACGGTGGCGATCAGACCCGCAAGGACAAACTTCTTAAAAAACAACAAAAGGGCAAATCCCGTATGAAGCGCGTAGGTCGGGTTGACATCCCACAGGAAGCATTTCTTTCGATATTAAAAATTTAATCAGTGGGATTGGAGGCCGGAGTTTGTGGGTTATTTACAGGTTCCAGCTCCAGTAGCACAATACTGTTTGGTGCCATTGGTATTTCCCTTTGCAATATCGCCTCGGAAGTAGCTGCCGCCGAAGAAACAGTACTGGCTCCCATAACAGTTCTTTTCAGGATGAAATTACCCTGCTTTAAATTAATAAAGCTCACCGGAACTATTTCAGAATGTGCCCCTTTGGGGTCATAATTAACTAAAAGCACCTGGTAAGTATCACCGTCCAGTGCTCCGATTGCCCTGACCCATGTACCTTCCCCGGTCACAGCCAGTCGGTCGCTGCCCAGGCGGGATAAGACTTTAAGGGCTTCCGAACGTGGTTTGTCCAGTATTCCCCAACTGCCGGTCACCGCAAAACTCATGCCGTATTTGACTTTAAACATCAGCTCTCTGGATACAGCTGCCAGATGGGCGGCGCCGACCATTGTATCGTTTGCCCCTCCTTTTTCGTTATCCGGACCCAGTTCCGATACTATTTTTTCCACATTAGAAAAATACGGATGTCCCTCAATCCACCGGTCTACATCCTCTACATCGGCGGTATATTTATTTATATCGGCATCGTATCTGTGCCAGGAGTAAAAATCCATTCGTAAATTATTTTTCAGGATAAAGGGAAAAAAATTATCCACCCAGCTTTTATACAAACCGGTTGTGGCAGGTCCGCCGATTTTAAATGGTTTAACTCCGGCTGCCTGTTCAGCTCCGCGGACGGAATATAAGTACAATGTTCTGTAATCTTTTTTTCCCGACATTTTCCACTCCCCGAAAAGGTCCGGCTCGTTCCATACTTCGTAATATACATCAGAAAGACCCATTTCCCCGCTGAAGTGCTCTATTGTTTTTTGGACTACCAGGGACCACTCTTTCCAGTCCTTTGGCGGTGCTACAGTATCTCCTGATGATATTGCCGCTGGCATATAAGACAGGGAAAAAAACGGCGTTGCCTTGGTGGAAATGATCTGTCTTACCACTCGATCCAGTTGGCTCCAGTCGAAAGTCAGCCCGCTGCTGTTCCTGTTTACCACCCCGAACTGGTCCAGGATATGGTCGATTCTAATATATTGCGGTTTGAGCTCTGCCACTTTTTGTTCATTACCGTTTAAAAATGTAGGCAGATCCTCTCCTCCCTGGGCTAGCCCTCTCCAGACTGCCGGCAGTGGACCCAGTGGATGGTCTGTTTCGATGGCAATTGCGGACAGCCTGCCTTCTGCCCCCACCAGATATCTCACTACTCCATTTGCCAGCTTAAGAATTCCCGGCAGCACCAGTGCCAGCACTATCACCCCCATAAAAGAAATTACTTGTTCCCGGTTTTTCATTACTGTGTCAATTGTACGTTGCCGCACTCCTCTTGACAACAATTAGCACTCGTGATAACTTTCTGCTAAGCATGGATCTCACATCACGCCAAACCCAGATTCTCAAAGCCATTACCGAAGAATACATCTCCAGTGCTGAACCCGTCGCCAGTGAACAAATTGAAAAAAAGTACAGCCTGGGAGTCTCTCCGGCTACCATCCGCAATGAAATGGCTGTCCTGACACACCAGGGATTTTTACATCAGCCTCATACCTCCGCTGGACGTGTACCCACCCCGGTCGCGCTGCGTTTTTATGTGGATCACCTGATGCAGGAAAAGCGCCTGTCTGTGGCAGACGAGGTGTCTTCCAAAGAAAGGGTCTGGGATCAGCGAAACGATTTTGACCGTCTGATGCGCCAGGCTTCACTGGTTCTCGCAGAAAAGACCAAAAACTTGTCAATAGCCATAACCGATCAGGGTGATATTTATTATGCGGGTGTGGCAAATATTCTGGATACACCCGAATTTTTTGATATTGATGTCACCAAGACCGTCCTTTCCCTGCTTGATCAGGAGTCACGCTTAAAACAGCTTTTTTTTGATAGAAATTACGGTCAGGACCCGGTCCATATAGTTTTCGGATCGGATCTCGGATGGCCGTATTTCGAACCCGTAGGTGTTGCTTTTACTTATTTCTCTTCAGGTCAGGGACACCGCGGTTCTTTGGCAGTTATCGGCCCCTGCAGGTTGAATTTCCCTTATGTCATTCCTACCCTTAGATATTTTTCCCAGCTTATTTCCCAGCTGAATGGTAACTGGTAAATTATGTCAAAAAAAACTACCGCGGAAACGTTAAAGGGGCAGATCAAGGTCCTGGATGAGAATTGGAAACGGGCTTTGGCGGATTATCAAAATCTCCTGCGCCGGGTCGAACACGACAAAAAAGAATTTATCCGCCTGTCTAATGCCAACATAATTGCCCGGCTTCTGCCTTCTCTTGATATTATGGAACTCTCTGCTTCCCATTCGCAGGACTTGGGTGTTCAAATGGCCGCCAGGCAGTTCAGGGAAGCTCTGACAGCGGAAGGACTGGAAACTATTTCACCTCAGGAAAAAGATCCGTTTAATCCGGAATTTCAAGAATGTACAGAGACTTTACCGGCAGAGAGCGATCATGCGGAGAATACAATCGCCGAACTTGTATTAAAAGGGTATCGCATAGGCGATTATGTCCTGCGCCCCGCTAAAGTGAAAGTTTACAAAACCGAAACCCAAAAATCACAGACTGCTGACAATATTAATTGAACACCTGCCTGCCGGCATGCAGGTTGAATATTTACATATAAATATTAAAATATAATATATGGCCTCATCAAAAATAATCGGAATAGATCTCGGCACCACCAATAGTGCCGTAGCGGTCATGGAAGGCGGAAATCCGAAAGTAATTCCCGCGGCAGATACCGGCAGAAACGTCACTCCTTCCGTCGTGGAACCCGTAAAAAATCTGGTCGGAGATGTAGCCAAACGTCAGATGATCTTGAATCCTCAAAATACGATATACAGTGTCAAACGCCTCATGGGCAGAAAGGCTGCTGACCCGGAAGTCAAACGTACCGAAGATATGGTCCCCTATAAAATAGCCGCCGGAAAAGACAATATGGCGGTAGTGGAAGTACAGGGCAAGCAGTATACCCCTCAGGAAATATCAGCCATGATTTTGCGGACTATGAAAGCCCATGCCGAAGCTTATCTGGGAACTCCGGTGGAGAAGGCTGTCATTACCGTCCCTGCGTATTTTGACGACTCCCAGCGTCAGGCCACCAAGCAGGCTGGTGAAATAGCAGGATTAAAAGTGGAAAGAATCATCAACGAACCTACGGCAGCCGCCCTGGCTTATGGCTTGGATAAAAAAAACGCCCACACTGTGGCTGTCTACGACCTAGGAGGGGGGACTTTTGACATATCCGTCCTCGAGCTGGGAGAAGGAGTATTTGAAGTCAAGGCTACCAATGGCGATACCCACCTGGGTGGGGACGATTTTGACCAGGCTATTATGGAATGGATTATTTCCGAATTCCGCAAAGAACATGGCGTCGATCTCAAGAAAGACAATCAGGCTCTCCAGCGGATCAGGGACGCGGCGGAAAAAGTCAAAATAGAACTTTCCTCCAGCATGGAGGCGGATATAAATCAGCCTTATATTACCCAGAAGGACGGTTCTCCCCTGCATCTCACCCTTCGTCTTACCCGGGCAAAACTTGAATCTATTGTCGAGCCGCTGATTCAAAAAACAATCGCTCCCGTAAAAGCGGTTTTGGCAGACGCCAAAAAGGACATTAAGGATATAGATGAAATTGTCATGGTTGGAGGAATGACCCGTATGCCTAAAGTTTTGGAGGTTGTCAAAAGTTTTTTTGGCAAGGAACCAAACCGCAGCGTCAACCCCGATGAAGTTGTTGCCATTGGTGCCGCTATCCAGGGAGGGGTTTTGACAGGGGATGTCAAAGACGTAGTGCTTTTGGATGTGACTCCTCTGACCCTTGGTCTGGAAACATTGGGTGGGGTGATGACCCCTCTTATTGAAAGAAACACCACGATTCCTACCAGTAAATCCCAGATCTTTTCTACCGCCGCGGACACCCAGACTTCCGTCGAAATCCATGTCCTCCAGGGGGAGCGCCCTATGGCCGCAGACAATAAAACATTAGGCCGGTTTATTTTGGATGGTATTCCGCCTGCCCCCCGCGGCGTGCCCCAGATTGAAGTCGTATTCGATATTGATGCCTCGGGTATTCTCAAAGTCTCCGCCAAAGACAAGGCCACCTCCAAAGAACAGCACATAACCATCACCAACTCTACTAATCTGGATGAAAAAGAAGTAGAGAGAATGAGGTCTGAAGCCGAGAAGTTTTCCGCTCAGGATACGGCAAAAAAAGCCCAAATAGAAGCCCGAAACCAAGCTGACACTCTCATCTTCACTGCCGAAAAGACCCTGAAAGATGCCGGTGACAAAGCCCCTGCCGACCTCAAGTCCGAGGTGGAAACCAAAGTCCAAAACCTCAAAAGTATACTTGAAACCGGGACTAAGGAAGATTTGGAAGCTAAATCCAAAGATTTGATGGACACCTTACAGAAACTGGGTTCATCTATGTATCAACAGGACCAGACTCAATCCCCTCCCGCAGATCAGCCGAAAACCGAGGACAAAAAAGATGATAAAGGCCCGGATAAAGGTACCCCCGAAGAGGGCGAAGTCGTCAGCTGATATCCGGCCGCTCAAAACGGCTTGACCTGTATTTTATATATAAATATCTCTGTTCATGCCAGATCCAATTCCCCAACCCGACAATCCTCCTGCTGTCGTCCCTGCTCCAGTTCCGCATAAACCGGTTAATGCCCCGGTGAAAATCCGCGAGCCAAAGCATAATTTTTCTTCCACACAGGGTTTGCTTTCCCGTCTGCAGGAACTAACCGGGACCCCGGTGATTAGCTACTATAACTCAGCCCGTTCTTCCATGGTCCAGAGTCATCCGGACCTGTTTTTAGATCAGCTGCATCAGATTGGCCATAAAAAAACCCTCTCTCTGGTTCTGGTTAGTTACGGAGGGGAAGGGCACGCGGCATTGCGTATAGCCTCAATTCTACGCCATTACTGTGAATTTCTGAACGTTCTGGTTCCCTCGAGGGCCGCCTCTGCCGCCACTATGCTTTGTCTTGCCGCGGACAAGATTATTATGTCGCCCTCGGGTTTTCTGTCTGCCATAGACAGCAGCCTGCGCCACGGCCTCAATCCCAAAGGCCCGGACAATAAACCTGTAACAGTATCTGTCGATCAGGTCAAGCGGGTATTGAAGTTTCTCTCTGACGAAGGCCCCTCAAAAATAGACGGAACGGTTTCTGAAGGGGCCTACCGCACCTTGTTTAAATACCTCCACCCCTTGGCCTTGGGGGAAATCGACCGGGCATCCAGCAACAGTACCTTGATTGCCACCAAGATCATGAATCTTCATCCGGATATATTCGGCTCTTCCGAAAAAATCAGTTATTTAGCAGATCACCTTGTCAACGGCTACCCGGCCCATGGTTTCCCCATACTGTATCAGGAAGCCAGAGAAATCGGCCTGCCGGTAGAGATGGCGGATGAACAACTGTCTGACTTACTGCGGGACCTGGTCCGGTCATACGATGTGGCCACCCTGCCCGCAACCACGCATTTTTCTGAAACTTTTTATCGTTTTACCGGATACCCCGACATTATCGAATCTTCCGGCCGCCGTATTTCCTATCGTTATTCATATAATAAGCGCTTTAATCCCGTTTCCCGTGAGTGGCTGACCGAAAACGACCTTTCCCAATGGATTAATTTTCTACCCGGCCCCGGCGGCAAGATTCAAATCCAGGCTCTCGACGTGCCCGCTCCCCCCGCTGCTGCGCCTTTGTCCTGATTTATGCTCCTTCCCCCGGCTGTAATCGTAGTCCGCTCCTGGCTTAGGGAACGTGGTTTTAATCCTGAAATAAAATTTCTGGCTGCTTCCGCCCGCACGGCTTCCGACGCGGCTGATGCGTTAAACGTCCCCCTTTCCCAAATTGCCAAATCATTGGTTTTTTACGCCAAGTCGGATCTACGCCCCGTCCTGATTATTGTCAGCGGAGCCAACCGGGTGGATAAGGAAAAAGTGGGGGAGCATCTTGGCTTTAAAATCAAAACTGCCGGTCCCGAATTTGTCCTGGAAACCACAGGTTTTCCTCCAGGCGGAGTACCGCCCGTTGCTCATAAACAGCAAATCCTCACTTTAATTGATGAAAGTATCATGAAATTCGATGTTGTCTGGGCCGCCGCCGGCCACCCAAACTCCCTTTTCCCCATCTCTCCCGCAGACCTCCACCGCCTTACATCCGGCACTATTATCTCCGTCACAAACTCCGGTACAATAGAATCGTGATTTCACCGTTTGACAACCTGTGTCTGGAAAAAGCACTCGAAGAAGCAGAAAAATCTTTGGAATCTGGAAACTTTCCGGTGGGTGCAGTATTAAGTTTTGATAAGCAGATTTTTTCCCAAGGCGGTAATTATGGGGAATCCGGCCAAAACTATGTATTTCATGCAGAAACTAAATTATTAATTGAAGCCGGACCGCAATTATTAAGCGCATCAAAAGCTGGGAAAGTTATTAGTCTTTTCAGCACTTGGGAGCCATGCCTGATGTGTCTGGGAATAGCTGTAATGAATAAGGTGAATCGCATAATCTACATCCAAAAAGATCCCCATTCAGGATCTTGTGGAATCGACCGTTCGTCGCTTGGCGTCCGGTATCAGGAAAATTGACCTGAAATAGTCCATCACTTGTTGTCGGCGAGGCCGAAAGAGTTGATTGCTCAGTTTCTTAATCAGCAAATATCAAATGGGGTTAGGGTGGAATGGAGTAAAAAGTTCCTGCAGTTATTAAGCCAGCGTTGATACTTATTCTTCCTTCTCCACCCACTCCCCTTCAACGTTTTTTTCATATTTATACTTTACTGCCGCCCAGGTTACGGCATATGCCTATTCCGGCAAATACTGTACATAATCGTGCGGTATAACTTTTTAATACCCATCTTAACAAGATTTGTTGTTAAGTTATGTTAATATTCCAATATGGCACCCTGGGAAGCATTTGAAGCATTGAGTAGCCGCAACCCCGACACGAGCGAAAAGGAATTTTCAGTTACAAGCAGCCGAATTCTCTCCACCGGCGATAAGATCGTACTTTCTCAGACTTTATTAGGCATGTTTCGTAAAAAAGTTATTAACCGTACCGTTGTATCAATTATTGACGATGATACCGCCGAAGTAACCGTGGAACGTCCCGGGGAACCCATCGTTAATCTGGGTGAATTTCCCAATTTTGGTATGGCCTTACAAAGCTATCATTTAAGTAGCGCGATCGATAGCCGTTATTTGACTGGCCAAAGGATAATCACCAGATCTTTTCGAGTCCACCGCCAGGATATTTTTGTCCCCGACGGAAATAATCCAATGCTTATTAAAGGCGTTAACTGGTTAAATGACGGCTTTCAAAAGCCACACCCCGTACTTATGTTTTACGGCCGCTCTCTTTTTTCTGATGACGATCCCAACGATCCCACTCTGAAACTTTGGCAGCGTCTCGAGTTTAAAAAAGCCCTGGAAGAATATCAGAGACAAAAAAAGTAATTTAATCCTTTTTCCACCTGGCAAAAATTCCTGCCGGTAGGATTCTGCCACCGGAGGATTCTTTTATTCCCAGCTCTCCGCTTTCTGTTGTTCCACCCAGGTCTTTTACCATGTCTGCTAGGAGATTCCCCAGAGCTATGCTGGACAGGTCCGCCGTATACGCGTTTATCAGCCAGAAAAGGGGAGTGGCGGACAGGATTTGCCTTGTGTGCTCCAATAGATTTGGCAGATCATCTTCCAGTTTCCATACTTCTCCCGATGCCCCCCGGCCGAATCGCGGCGGGTCCATGATTATTCCGTCATACTTCACTTCCCGCCGGATTTCCCGTTTCACGAATTTCAGTACGTCGTCCTGTATCCACCTGATATGGTCTTTCGGGATATCTGACAGCTTTGCGTTTTCGGATGCCCACATCATTGCCGGCCTGGAGCTGTCCACATGCGTCACTTGCGCCCCGGCTATTGCCGCCGCCATCGTCGCCCCGCCCGTATAGGCAAAAAGATTTAAAATTCTGCATGGTTTTTCATCGAACATCGAACATTGAACATTGGACATTAACTGGTGAATCCATTGCCAGTTTACAGCTTGTTCCGGAAACACTCCCACATGCCGAAAGTCCGTAGTCCGCAAAGCAAATTTGATACTCTCCCACCGGATTTCCCAAGGGGTAGGTGGAGATGACCTGAATTTCCATTCTTCCGAATCGGCTGTTTGTATAAACACTGCATCTGCTTTTTTCCACTCGGTTTCTCCCAGTGTTTTTTTCCATATGGCTCGTGGGTCCGGCCGGACAATCACATATTGTCCGAATCTTTCTAGTTTTTCCTTACCTCCGCTGTCCAGGAGTTCGTAATCCTCCCACATCTGTGTTGCCAACACTATCATTTTTTACACCCTTCTCTTCTTTTTCGGTCTTGATCCGTTGTGCGCCATGGGCGTCACGTCAGCAATTAGTACCATTTTAATACCGGCCGCCTTTAAAGCTCTCAAGGCGGCATCCCGACCGGATCCTGGTCCTTTCAGGTACACTTCTACTTCCCTTACTCCCGTCCCCATTGCTTTTCTGGCTGCTGTTTCCACAGCCGTCGTGGCGGCGAACGGTGTGGACTTCCTGGCCCCTTTAAACCCGGAAGCTCCGGAAGATCCCCAGGATACGGTATTACCACCCATATCCGTGATGGTCACCAGAGTGTTATTGAAAGTGGCAGTGATAAATACTTTTCCGTTAGCGGCCATAAGTTATTTCTTTGCCTCCTTCTTGGCTTTTTCGACCTTTGAAGCCTCCGTCTTGGCCAGCACTTCCTTCTTTAAGGCGCCGATTGTCACCCTCTTGCCTCTTTTAGTCCTGGCATTAGTCCTGGTTCGTTGACCCCTCCCCGGCAGTCCTTTCGCGTGTCTTATTCCCCGGTACGCGCCGATTGATTTGAGCCTGGATATGTTTTGAGCCACTTCTTTTCGTAAATCCCCTTCAACCTTTATTTCATCCAATACTTTTTGCAGCTTCGAAGTTTCCTCGGGGGATAGCGAATTTATTTTCCTCTCTCTGGCCAAACCTGCCTTTTCCAGCACCCGGACTACGTTGTTTCTGCCTATGCCGAAAATATAAGTCAGACCGATATCCAGCCTTTTTTTCTCCGGTACATCAACTCCTGAAATTCTGGGCATATTATCCTTGTCTTTGTTTGTGTTTGGGGTTTGTGCAAATAACAAACAGCACTCCCCGGCGTTTCACCACCTTGCAGTTTCTGCAGCGGACTTTAATGGAAGCTTGTACCTTCATGATTATTCCTGTTATTTGAGCCTGTATACGATTCTTCCCAGGCTGGTGTCCAGCGGGGTCATTTCGCACCGGACCCTGTCTCCCGGCAGCAGTCTTACAAAGTGCCTTCGCATTCTGCCTGATAAGTGGCACAACACGATCTTGTCTTTTAAATCGGGCGGTGTGTCACTTGTCATTTTTACCCGGAACATGGTATTGGGTAAGTTTTCTGTAACTACACCTTCGATTTCAAAGACTCCTTTGTTATTCATCATTTAATTTATCTCAAAGACCGCTGTGTGAGGATCAGCGGACCACTGGCAGTTACGGCCACCGTATGCTCAAACAACCCAGATATTTTACCATCGGCGGTACCTATTGTCCAACCGTCGTCGTTCTTATAAACCACATCAGGTAAACCTTCGTTGTACATGATTTCCAACGCCAGCACCATCCCCGGTACCAGCGCCGGAGAATGATCGTGGGGTCCGGCCGTAAAGCAGGGGATTGTAGGCTCTTCATGCAGTTCCCGGCCTACCCCATGCCCCGTCAAAGCCCGAACAGCAGAGTATCCTGCCGCCTCCACCGTCTCCTGCATCACTCGGGAAATATCTGCTACTCTTTTCCCCGGCCGCGCCTGTTCCACTGCCATTTTTAACGCAAGTCTGCCCGTCTCCAAAAACTTATCAATCTCTTTTACTCTTCTGCTCTTTGGTCCTTCAACTCTGACAGTTACAGCCGTATCTGTATGAAATCCTTTGTAGTACAAACCCACATCTATCCCCACTATATCCCCGGACTGGATCACCCTTTTTCCCGGGATCCCATGGACTACTTCGTCGTTAATAATGATGCAGGTGGCATGTTTATATCCCGGTACCAGTTTGAATGATGCCTTGCCTCCTGTTTTAATGATCAATTCATCTGCTGTCCTGTCGATTTCTTCGGTCGTCACACCTGATTTAGCCACCGCCACCGCCTTTTCCCGTATTTCCGCCAGTAATCGCCCCCCCTCCGCCATGATCTTTATCTCTTCCGGTGTTTTTATTGTCTGTTTTTTCATAGGTCTTGGAGCTTGGACATCAGGTCTTTGTGCACCGCTTCGATGGACTGTTCTCCGTTTACTTCTACTAATAAACCTTCCTCTCTTGCTTTCTCTATTACCGGTCCCACTTTTGATTTCGACCACTCCAATCGTTTTCTGATTGCGTCTGGCTTGTCATCCTCTCTATGTACAAGATTATGTCCGCACTTACCGCATAAATCACCCTTCGGTGATGGTTTTGTGATTGTATTCCAAACTTCTTTGCAGTTTGGGCAAACCCTCCTGGACGACAATCTGCGTATAGTCTCTTCTTCTGATATATAAAGATTTATTACTTTATCGATTTTTTGACCCAAGTTGTCTAATATTTCTTTTACAGCCTTGTATTGATCCAAAGTCCTTGGAAAACCATCGAACAAATACCCCACTTTTGAGTCGTTGGTTGTCACGTAGGCATTTAAGAGGGTGTGGGTATATTCGTCCGGAACCAACTCTCCGCGGTTTTGGTAACCCTTAATTGTCTCCCCGACTTTGGTTTTTGAAGCAGCGGCATTTCGCAGAATTTGCCCCATCTCGACTCTTGTAAGTTTGAGCTTGTCGACCAATAGTTCCGCCTGCGTTCCCTTACCTGATCCCTGCGGTCCCAGCAGTACTATATTCATTATTAAATATTCAGAAACCCTTCATAATTTCTCACCAGCAGTTGGGATTGCAGTGATTTGGTAGTTTCCAAAACCACCGACACCACGATCAAAAGCCCCGTCCCGCCGATAGTCATTGTCGGGATATTGAAAAACCCCTGGGCAATCGCCGGCAGTATAGCAATCAGTCCCAAAAATAAAGCCCCGGCCAAAGTGATCCGATTCAGTACTGCGGATAGGTATTCAGCCGTAGCTTGTCCCGGCCTGATCCCGGGAATAAATCCCCCATATTTCTTTAATTCATCAGCAATTTTTTCGGGGTTGAATACCACAGCCGTATAGAAATAGGTAAAGCCAACCACCAGTACAAAATAAATCAGGTTATATGCTTTGCCTCCCGGTTCCATAAAACTCACCGCTGCCCTTGCCGCGCCTGCGATCTGGGGGTTTTGCACCTGTTCCAGAAACCTTCCCACCATGGATGGCATCAAGACCAGTGAGACGGCAAAAATGATCGGTATTACCCCTGCCTGATTTATTCTCAGCGGCAAGTGGGTTGATTGTCCTCCGTATATTTTCCCGGCTCGAACTCTTTTGGCATACTGCACCACGATGTTTCTGGAAGCCTCGTTCATAAACACCACCGCCGCTATTACTATTAGGCTCAGCACACCGAACACAATCAAATTACCAGGATTCAATGTTTCCACGGTCAGAGCTGTCTGCCCCAGGGTTACCGGCAGCCTTCCCACAATTCCAGCAAAGATCAAAAGACTGATCCCGTTTCCGATTCCGTATTCGGAAATCAATTCTCCCATCCAGACTGTCAGCATTGTGCCGGCAGTCATAGTGGTTAGAAGCCCTAAAAGCTGTGGAGGAGTCAGCGAGCCGATTACTCCCTGGCTGTTTAAAAGAAAATACATTCCGAATCCCTGTAAGAGCGCAATGGGTACAGCCAGCAGTCTTGTATATTGGTTTACCAATTCCCGGCCGTACTCTCCTTCTTTCTGCAGTTCTTCCAGTTTGGGGAACACGACTGTCAAAAGCTGCATAATGATGGAGGCGTTAATATAAGGACCCAAGCCCAAAGCTGCCAGACTGAAATTGGCTAGTGTTCCTCCCGAAAAAATATCCAAAAGTCCCAGAAGCTGGCTGCCGGAAAAGAGCTGTTTCAAAGCAGTCCGGTCCACGCCGGCTACGGGTATATGGGCCAAAAGCCGGTATAAAAGCAGAAGTCCGGCCGTAAAAACCAATTTCCTCCGGATTTCTGGAACTGCCCAGATTTGCCTGATACTCTTCCAAGCTTTATCCATTTTCAATTATTTTACCGCCTGCTGCCGTTACTTTCTCGGCCGCGTTTTTGGATATGGGTGCTTGTACGGTTAATGCTTTCTTGACGTCTCCTTCGCCCAGTATTTTTACACTCTGCCCTTCTTTAATAACCCCTGCTTTGACTAAATTCTCGGTCGTTACTGGTGTTTTTGCCGGCCAGTCTGCAAGCAGTGCTAAATTTATCGGTGTTCTCATTTCTCCCCATGGTTTCAACCGGCCTTTCCCCCGCAAAAGCGGGAGTCGTTTTATAAGAGACTTTTTTACTTTTGTGCCTTCAAATGTCAGGGGTATTTTTCCTCTCGCTTTTTGTCCCTTGGTTCCCCGGCCCGAGGTATGGCCGCCCTTCCCGGACCCGTAACCCCGGCCTACACGCTTGGCTGCTCTTTTCGTAATTTTGGGTAAACTTGATAAATCCATATGCCTGATTGTTAATTAGACCTGCTATTTACATCCTTCAACCTTTTTAAGGCTTCAAAAGTTGCATATACATTGGTCGCTTTGTTATTGGTTCCCAAAATTTTCCCTACTATGTCCTTTATCCCTACAGCCTCAATCACCGCTCTGACTGGTCCGCCTGCGATCACTCCGGATCCTGCCGGTGCCGGTTTCAGAAGCATTCTGGCTGCACCCCATTTTATCCTCATTTCATGAGGTATTGTCGTCCCTTTAATCGGGACGTTGATCAAATGCTTCTGGGCATATGTACTGCCTTTTCTCATGGCGCTGGACACGTCCTTGGCCTTTCCCAATCCCACCCCAACCCGGCCTTTCTTGTCTCCCACCACAACCAGGGCTGAAAAACTGATCCGGTTGCCTCCTTTGGTCTTTTTACTTACCCGGTTCACCTGGACTACTTTTTCCGCAAACTCCTTATTTTCGGGTGGTTGATAACGGTAATTAGCCATATGCTTAAAACTTGAGTCCTCCTTCCCTGGCAGCCTCTGCCAGCGCCTTCACCTTGCCGTGATAACTATATGCCCCTCTGTCGAATACCACTGATTTCACTCCGGATTTTATCGCCTTTTCGGCTATTTTTTTACCCACCTCACCCGCGTCAACTCCCCGGCATCCGGCAATGGTTTTCCCCTGAACTTGGTCAATCACTTGGACCCAGAGGTATTTATTGGACCTGAATACACACAGGCGGGGTAGGGTGGTATTTCCTTTCATTTTTCCTCTCGTCTTGACGGCCCTTTTTACCTTTCGGTCTTTATATCGCCTTATCATTTTACTCCTCCTGCCTTGGCGGCTTTTCCGGCCTTACGCACGATAACTTCATTTTCGTATTTAAACCCTTTGGCTTTGTATGGATCCGCCGGTCTCAGTGCCCTGATTCTTGCCGCAATTTCTCCCACCAGTTCTTTATCGGGACCCTTGATAGTTATTTTGTTTTCTTTGACTTCGAAGGTTATTCCGGCCGGGGCAGTCACCTTTATCGGATGGGAAAAACCTAAAGCCAGATCTAACTGCGTCCCGGATGTGGTAGCGCGAAACCCTGTCCCGGATAGTTCCAATACCTTGCCCCAGCCTTCAGTCACACCGTGCACCATATTTGACAGGTAGGCCCACGTTAATCCTACCAAGTTGGTTTCTCCGTCGGCCGTATGGGTAACTTTTGCCTCATTTTCCGCTAAAGTAATTGCCACGTCGGGAGGCATGTTCCAGGACAATTGCCCCTTGGGGCCGGTTACTGTCAAAACCCGGTTTTCCGCTGTGACAGTCACGCCTGTCGGGATTTTTATTGGGATTTTTGCCATTCTTGCCATATAACTCCTTCTGGTTACCAGACTTGTGCTAAAATCTCTCCTCCTGAATTAAGTTTTTTAGCCTGTCTTTCGCTTAAAACCCCCTTGGGTGTTGAAAGGATATTGATTCCCAATCCTCCCCATACTTTGGGTATGTCCTTTATGCCGGAATATCTTCTTACACCGGGTTTGCTTACCCTTTTTATTCCCATTATTGCCGGTTTCTTAGCCGTGTATTTCAATTTGATGGATAGTCCTTCTTCTGTTTTTTTCACCTCGCCCACATATCCTTCTTTGGAAAGAACCTGGGCCATTTCCCATACGGTCTTGACGGGAGGATATTGGATTTCCGGCAGCCTGGCCTGATAGCCGTTGCGGATTCTCGTTACAAAATCTGACAGGTGGTCGTTTACCATGATGCCTTCCTTACTCCGGGTAGTTCTCCCCGGTTTGCCAGTTCTCTAAAACACAGCCGGCACAGCCCGAACATTCGTATGTAGGCTCTGGGCCTTCCGCACATCTGGCACCTGTTACGGTACTGTGACTTGTGTTTCAGATACCCTTTGGTTTGTTTTACGATTTTTGATGTTTTCGCCATATTACTTTGTTCCTTTGCGTCTTTGTCTTTCTGCCTCTTTCTTGAAAGGCATTCCCATAAGAGCCAATAAACGCTGTGCAATTTTAACATTACCGCTGCGGGTAACCAAGGTGGCTTCCAGCCCTCTGACCCGGTCTATTTTGGAATAGTCGACCTCGGGAAAGATGATTTGTTCGGTTAATCCCAAGGTATAATTGCCTTGGCTGTCAAAAGATGTGGTGGGTACCCCTCCGAAATCTCTGACTCTGGGTAGGGCAATACTGATTAGTTTTATAAGGAAATCGTACATTCGTTTTCCTCTAAGAGTTACAGTCAACCCCACTGGATCTCCCTCTCGGAGTTTAAAATTAGCGATTGATATTTTAGCCTTGGTAAGTTTGGGTTTTTGTCCGGAAATTTCGGTCATCCAGGCAGTTGTTTTTTCCAGCACGCCTTTATCGTGGGCCGCTTCTTTTAATCCGATGTTCAGTACAATTTTTTCAATTTTTGGCACCGCCATCCGGTTGGTAATGGAAAACTCTTCCATTAATGCCGGCACCACTTTTTCCTGATAATGTTTTTGCAGTGCATTCATATTAATCTATGTCTTGCTCGCATTTTCTGCAGACCCTTAACTTTTTTGCCCCGTCAAACCTGTACCCCACCCGCGTAGGTTGTTTGCATTTGGGGCATATCAGGGCTAGGTTGGCGACCGGCAGTGGTCTGTCCAGAGTCAGGATTTCACCCGGCCGGCTTTCCCCTTGGGGTTTACGGTGCTTTTTGTATTGGTTGATTCCCGGCAGGAGGACTTTTGCTTCTTTCAAAATTATCCGTTCTACTTTCCCCTGCCTGCCTTTGTCCTTGCCGATGCTCACCACCACCGTATCTCCCTTTTTAATTTTGAGTTTTGTAAGATTATTGAACATTGAAAATTGAATATTGAACATTAACTAAAGTACTTCCGTCGCCAGTGAGGCAATTTTGTTAAAACCCCGGTCTTTTACTTCGCGGGCAATCGGGCCAAAGATTCGGCTTCCCCGGGGATCACCTGTTTTCGGATCTATGATTACTGCGGCATTGTCATCAAAGCGGATATAACTGCCATCTTTACGTCTCCGCTCTTTTCTGGTCCGTACAATCACGGCCTTGACGATTTCCGAATCTTTCACCACCCCGTGAGGGTCGGCCTGGTCGACAACCGCTGTCACTACATCACCTACGTAGGCGTATGTCCTTTTCCATCCGCCGGTGACGTGAATGGTTTTAAGGCGTTTTGCCCCGCTGTTGTCAGCCAGTGTCAGTATGCTTCGCAGTTGGACCATGGTTATTTAACTACCTCCGTTATTTGGAAATGTTTAGTTTTGCTCATTGGTTTTATTTCTTTCATCACGACAGTGTCTCCCTCTTTGATGTCCAGAAGGCAGTGAGCGTGGTATTTTTTGCTTTTTCTGATCCGTTTATAATAAACCGGATGGGCCACAAACCGGGTCACTTCGACCACCGCTGTCTGTGGGGTCTTTGCCGACACCACTTTTCCTGTAAATGTTTTCATATATTTTCTTCGGTTTTTTTCTGGTTTAAATAAGATAAGGCCCGGGCAATTTGCTTTCTCAACATAAAGTATTTACGTACATTTTTCTGCTTCCCGGCCTTTGCTTCCATCCGGCCCTTGGCAGATTCTAATCTTAAGTTTGTTACAGTCAATAGCAGTTCGGCCGCCGTCATCTCGGACATTTTAATATCTGTTTTGACAGCAGTAGTCCTTTTTGAGGCCTTATTAGTAATGGTTTGAGTTTTAGCCATATTATTTTTCGACCAGTTTCGCTTTAAAAGGTAATTTCGCCGATGCCCGTCTGAACGCTATTTGGGCAATCTCGGGGGTCACGCCGGTAATTTCAAATAATATTCTCCCTGGGCGTATTACAGCCACATATTCATGAATATCTCCTTTGCCGGAACCCATTCTCGTACCCAGGGCTTTTTTGGTGATTGGTTTGTCCGGGAATACCCGGATCCATACTTTTCCACCCCGGTGGGCATGTCTTGAAATAGCCTTTCTGGCGGCCTCGATCTGTCGCGATGAAAGCCATCCCCGCCCCAGAGCCTTCAGCCCGAATTCACCGAAAGAGACGGAGGATCCCCTTCCGGCATTTCCCGGCATCTGTCCCCTGAACTGTTTTCTGAATTTTTGTTTTTTGGGCTGTAACATAAATGCTAAATGTTAAATGCTAAGTAATTAATTGTGTTTTTCCCCCTTGCAAATCCACACCTTAACCCCTATAAAACCGGATCTCGTCAGGGATGGAATTTGCGCATAATCTATGTCTGCCCGCAGTGTCTGCAGGGGGACAGAACCGGAATGATACAATTCCCGTCTCGAAATTTCCGCTCCCCCTATTCTTCCTGAAAGGAGTACTTTAATGCCTGACGCCCTGGATTGCATGGTTCTCTCCATGGCCTTGTTTACTACACGCCTGGCCGGCATTCTTCTTGCCAGTTGCTCCGCTATCCGGGTAGCAACCAGATGGGCGGAGAGATCCGGCTCTTTCACTTCTTCGACAGGCATATCAATTTTCGGGGCGTTTTTGTCTCCGGGTTTGAACCCAAGTACCTGGTAGATATACTTTTTCAGTTCCTCAATACCTGAGCCTCCTCTTCCTATCACCACACCGGGGCGGGTGACATGGATAATCACTTTTATGGACTTAAGCGATCTTTCAATTTGAATATTGGTGACACCTGCCGAAGCCAGTCTTTTCATCAGGGACTTTCTCAGTTTTACGTCATCCGCCAGGTAGCTGATATATCTTTTCGGGTCGGTAGTGAACCACCGCGATTTCCATGTCGTGGTGGGTGATAGAGGCAGTCGGTAAGCTATTGGATTTACTTTTTGTCCCATATTATTTCTTTAAAACCTTGCTGCTATGTAACTCTGTTAACTCCAGGCGAATATGTGCCATTCTTTTTCTCCTTACTCCCCGGTTAAACCGGGCGCCGTGCGCGTGCACATCCGCCTTTTTGGGCCCTCTCGGTCCTTCTTCTATCTGCAGGCTGGATACTGTCAGGTCTCCCGGTGAAAGCGCCATGTTGTTCTTTGCGTTTCCCAATCCCTGAAGATACACCTTAAGCAGCGGTTTCGCAGCCGCCTGGGGCAATGCTTTAAGATACGCCACAGCCTTTTCAGGGGTCAGGCTTCTTATGGCATCTGCTACCAGTCTCAGTTTACGTGGGCTGTTATGCACAAAACTCGCCCTGGCCACCACCGTCTTTATTATGGCTGGTTCGGGAACTTTCGCTGGCTTGGCTTCAGGCAAAATGACGATTGTTTCCTCTGCCTTCCTGGCCGTCTTCGGGATTTTTCTTACTGGTTTTATTTTTTTGTCAGGCATATATTTTTAGGTTTTATCCATCGTTCTTTTAACAATCGCTCCGTGTCCTCTGAATGTTCTGGTAGGGGCAAACTCTCCCAACCTGTGGCCTACCATGGTTTCATTCACAAATACATCCACGAATTTATTACCTGTATGCACTTGAAACGTATACCCCACAAAGTCGGGTGGAATCTGGCTCGCCCTGGCCCACGTTCTAATCGGACTCTTTGTGCCGGCGGCTTTCATCCTGACTACTTTAGCCATCAGTTTTTCATCAATATATGGTCCTTTTTTGCTTGATCTTGCCATATTAGCCTTTCCTTCTTTGAGCAATTAATTTGATTGAATGTTTGGATTTTGAACGCGTCCTGGTCCCCCGGGCGGATTTGCCCCATGGAGTTTTAGGATGCATCCCCTCACCGGATCTGCCTTCACCGCCGCCGTGGGGGTGGGAACGGGGATTTTGTGCCGTGCCTCTTACGGTCGGCCGTATCCCCATGTGGCGTTTTCTTCCGGCTTTACCAAGGTTTATGTTTTTCCAGTCTGCATTGCCGACCTGGCCGATAATTGCCCGGCAGTTCAGCTTAAACCTTCTTATCTCACTTGAAGGCAATTTTACCAGAGCGTAAGCTTCTTCAAAACCCACAATCTGTGCTGAGGTGCCGGCGCCCCGGACCATCTGGGCCCCCTTACCGGGTACAATCTCCAGTCCGTGGATCAATGTCCCTACCGGAATGCTGGTAAGCGGCAGGCAGTTGCCTGCTGTCAGGGGAGCAGCTTCTCCGCTCATGACTGTGTCTCCTTCTTTTAATCCTTCCGGGGCGAGTATATATCTTCTGGCCCCGTCGCTGTATTGCAGCAAGGCTACGTTGGCCGTCCTGTTTGGGTCATACTCCAGGCCAAGGACCCTGGCGGCAACACCTGTTTTTTCTCGTCTCCAGTCGATCTCCCGCAAAAATCGCTTTTCCCTGCCCCCCTGATGTCTCATGGTGATCTTCCCCGTGGTATTGCGCCCAGATCTTTTCGGCAAAATACTGATCAGGCCCCTTTCCGGTCTTTTTTTAGCCAGCTGGGAATAACTGACCCCTGAGGCGAATCTCATTCCCGCTGTCACCGGTTTGTACAGTCTTAAAGCCATAGGGTTATTTAGCTGCTGTTTCTGGTACGTCAAATAATTCGATTTTCTGATCCTTTTTGAGGGTGACTATCGCCTTTTTCCAGTCCGGTCGTCTGCCGTATTTGAATTTTTTTCCGCTGCGGTACGTTTTACCGTGCATGGACACTGTCTGCACCCGGGCCACTTTTACACTGAACAGGCTCTCGACTTCATGGCCGATTTGGGACTTGTTGGCCCCTTTTTCCACTTCAAATGCATATATCCTGCCGCCTCCGACGGAATTTAATTTCACTGTTTTTTCCGTGATAATTGGCCTCTTAATCAGCATTTTTTACCTCCTTGGATATTCTTTTACTCAACTCTTCCACCGCTTCGACTGTTATCACCAATTGCTTCGCACCCAAGACGAAATAAGTATTGAGGCTTGGTGCAGATATTACGTTCACCCTTTCCAGATTTTTAACCGCTCTGATCAGGGAAGTTTGTTTGTTTGTGGCTACGACCAGTACCCTTTTACCTTGAAAATCAAGTTTTTTAAATATCTTCTCCGCTTCCTTGGTTTTTCCGGATGCTTTATCTGCCCCGGCCAGGATAAGAATTTTTTTCTCGGCAGCTTTTACGGATAATGCTCCGGCCATCGCCAGCTTCTTCATTTTTTCCGGCATCCTTAGTTTGTAATTTTGCGTACCTGTTGGTCCGTGGGCAACTCCGCCGCCAACAAATATCGGTGCACTGTAAGAACCGTGCCGCGCTCTCCCGGTGCCTTTTTGCTTGTACATCTTCGCCGTGGTCTTAGACACTTCCGTCCGTGTCTTGGTCTTTGCGTTTGCCGCCCGTTGATTTGACAGCCATACCCTTACCGCCTGGGCCAGTATTACCGGTTTTACCTTTTTTTCAAAGACATCCTTTGGTAATACTGTCTTTTCCGCGTCAGTACCCTTGATATTTATGGTAGGTGCCGAAATCATGAAAGTTTTTTAATTGTCAGTAACGTGTATCTGTTTGCTCCTGGTACCGAACCCTTGATCACTACCTGTCGTTTTTCCGGGTCCAGTTCCAGTACTTCAAGATTGGTCACCGTCACCTTTTCCGCTCCCATGTGACCCGCCCTTCTTTTACCTTTGTAAACCCTTCCTGGGGTCGTGGTCGCTCCGCTCGAACCCGGGGCTTTCTCTCTGTCTGATTGCCCGTGTGTCCGGGGTCCGCCGGCAAATCCCCACCTTTTCACTGCACCTGTAAAGCCCTTACCTTTGGTAATCCCGGAAACGGACACCTTGTCACCCACCGCCAGTACCTCTTCCGGCTTAATCTCTGTCCCCGGTTCCATAATTTCATTCGTCCTGATTTCTTTTGTGATTTGTGATTTGGGTTTGGAAATTAGTAATCTTACAGCGCTGTATCCGTGTTTATCTATTGTTCTCAGGTCCAATACTTTCATGGGAATTATGGATAGGATAGTCGACCCTGCTTGTTCACCGGCAGCGGTAAATTTGGCACTCATCCCGGTCTTAATGGCAAAAAGGGTATTCATTGGTCTTTTGGGCCACAAAAAAAGTGCCGGAAGGCACTTTGTAGATAGGTAGCCAACCGATCTTAGTCTGAGCAATAGTGTTGGCAAGTCTTTCTGCTCACAACTACTATCTATTGTATCAAACCTCAGTCTCGTTGGCAACCCGAATCTCCTCACAGCCGCAAAGCTCCATTCGCTCTTCCATCCTGGTAGCGCAGTCTTCCGGGATATCCCGCGTTTTCAAAGTCAGGCTTTGCATATCAGGATGGAGTATCAGTAAGGCAAACAGTCCGAATGATTGAGTGTTTACCTCCCTGACATAGTCAATTACCAGCCACACATCCTCCATGCTAATGATCGGCTTATTTAATTTGGTTGTCACTCTATACTCCGTCATAAACTGCAAGTTTACCACACCAAAAAAGTGATTATCTGCCTAGGAGGAGTTTGAAAAGGTTTATATGCCAGCCAGAAACCTGGCGCCCAGGACTCGCCGGGAGTATTCACACGACCTGACGGACCTGATAACGTTTCTGGAATACTCTGGAGTTGACAGGGTAGGGGAGATTGGTCTTGCCCACCTGGACCGCTACCTGGCAATTCTGGATGAAAGAGGGCTTTCCGGATCTACGCGTAAAAGGAAAGCGATATCCATCAGAACCTTTTTAGGATTTCTGTATAGGGAGCGGTTTATTTCAAACGACATCTCCCGGCAAGTCATTGTTCCCTTTGAGGAAAGCTCAACTCCCCGGGTATTGTCTCAAAGTGAGTGCGATCGGCTGCGCGAGGCCTGCGGCAGTAACCTCAGGGACAGAGCCATAATTGAACTTTTGCTTCAAACCGGTCTGGTGCGGGTTACGGCGGGTCTTAGGCGAAAGAGCAGGACGCTTCCTCTCAACACCAAGGCCAGCCAAGCATTGACTGCCTACCTGCAAGGTAGGCCAAGTCCGGGGAGAGACAATCTTTTCTTGAACCGGATGAACAAGCCCTTGGGTCCCAGGGGAGTACAAAAAATGCTGACCAAATATCTGGAAAGGGCCGGCATCAAAGGAGCACGTATTCACAGTCTGCGGCACACCTTTGCCACCCAACACATCAAGAAGGGAACAAGCTTGGAAACGATTCAGGAAGTTCTGGGGCATCAGGATATCCGGACCACCTAGATTTATATTCCTCTTGCCAAGGAAGTGGCCCGAAAGTAGCTGGAAGAGAACGCACTCTAGAAATTGTTAATTCTATTACCCCCTTTCCCTTGTTGAATTCCTCTAGACTTTCCACCTAAGCCGCAGTTCACAAGTGATAAGATGAATTCATGACAGAGGACACGGAGAAGCCGATTCTCATAAATACGATTTTTACCATTGTTATGGCTGGAATAATCGTATTTTTTCCGATGTTGTTAAATGATTTTGTTTGGGATGACGTCGTCCAGATTGTCCAAAATGGGGATATTTACTCCATAAAAAATATTCCTGGTTTATTTTCGACTGGCAATCTCGGCATATTTTACAGACCCGTTTTTTATTCGACATTAGCTATTTTGTATTCTTTATCCAAATTAGAAACCTTCCTCTATCACTTTTTTCAATTGAGCATCCATATCAGCAATGCTGTTCTTGTATTCTTACTTTTTAAAAGGTTCATCGAAAAAAGATTAGCCTTTTTGCTTTCCCTCCTGTTTCTTATTCACCCGATAAATGCTGAGGCAGTAGTTTTTATCTCAGCTGTCTCTGATACTTTATTCGTTTTTTTTGGGCTGCTGGCCTTGCAGCTTTTGATGAAAAAGCAGGATAGTTTAAGGACCGGGATAACGGCTTCCATTTTTCTACTGTTGTCGTTATTGACTAAAGAAGGAGGGTTTTTATTTATAGCCATAATTTTCTTGTACAGATTGATACTCAGAAGGCAGATTTTTCCTTCAACTTTAGCCATTTTGGCACTGCCGGTAGGTGTTTACTCTGTCCTTCGTTTTTACGTAGCAAATATTTTTTTTGCCGGTGTAAAAATTGTACCGATCGCTGAGGCCTCGCTGGCTGAACGCATCCTCACTATACCGAAAATTGTTTTTTACTATATCTCAACCTTTCTTTTTCCCGTCAGGTTGGCGATTTCCCAACATTGGGTCGTAAGATCAGCCACATTTGGCGATTTCTACCTTCCCCTGATATTTGATTTGGGGGCGATTGTAGCGCTGACATGGATGGGGATATTTATATATAAACAACAAAAGCAACTGTTTCCGGCTTATATTTTCTTTTTATCATGGTTTCTAATTGGGCTTTTGCCTTACCTGCAACTAGTGCCGCTGGATATGACTGTGGCCGAACGCTGGTTTTACTTTCCGATCATTGGCTTATTGGGGGCTTGCGGTTTATTGGTAGACCAGATCTTTGGCGCAAGCAAGCCAGGCAATAAGACCGCCCTGGTACTAATCCCCATTTTGGTAATGTTTTCATTGAGAACAATAGTGAGGACTTTAAATTGGTCCAGTGGTTACGCTCTGTATTCCCACGACGAGAAGGTTGAAACCGACAACTATCTGCTCAAAAATAATTTGGCTGTCGAGTTAATCAAAAGAGGCGAACATGACACCGCCTTAACTTATTCAGAAGAGGCAATCCGTCTCAATTCAGATTGGGGAAAGAGCTGGAGCACAGCAGGGACGATATATTTGATCAAAAAGGATTTCCCCAAAGCGAATCATTACTTTCGTGAATCCCTTAAAAGAGACTGGGGAAATTTTGGAGCTTATTATTACTTGGGCCAGTCACTATTGACTACCAGAGAATATTTATCGGCAAAGGAATGGATAGAGCAGGGATTGAAATCATTTCCCGATAATGGGGAACTGACGGGGATGCTAGCAATGGCCGAATACGGGCTGGGGAATCAGCCAAGAGCACTGGACTTGGCCAAAAAAGCAGTTTCCTGGTCGCCTGGACCTCAAACACAACTAATATATGACACAATTCTTAACCAATAAGCCCAAGGGTAGTACAAAAGGTGCCTGCTAAGTATCTGCAAAGGGCTGGGGTAAAAGGAGCCGCCATTCATAGCCTCCGGCACTCCTTTGCCACCCAACATATCAAGAAGGGAACCAGCCTGGAAACCATTCAACAAGTAATGGGGCATCAGGATATTCGAACGACAGAGGCATATACCACCTTAGCCCGAGAAGTATTAAGCAAGGAACTGCAGGAGAATGCCTTGTAAACAGGCCCGGCAGCCTAGTGTTATTATCTACGTATGCTTACACAGGACGAAATAATCTATTTAAAGAAGATACCTCAGGATCAAAAGTCCACAATTTACCCCTTTGATCCAAAAGCAAAAGAGACAGGACTGTTAATAGTATCAAAAATTAGAAGTGCACTCCCAGATGTTAATGTTTTGTTTATGGGCTCTACTGCTCTTGAAATTGCAGGACAAAATGACATCGATATTTATATCCTCGCAGATTCAAAAGATTTTGACAAATATTTGCCAGAACTTACAAAAATATATGGTAAACCAAAAAATGTACACAAAACCTTTATTGAGTGGTCATTTACTCAAAACCATTACCCAGTCGAGCTTTACTTAACCGAACCTCCAGACAGCCAAATCAAAGTCTTTGAGATTCTTAAAGCTGATAAACATCTCCTAAAACAGTATGAATCTCTGAAATTAACCATGAAAGGAAAATCTCAACGTGATTATCAAAGAAAAAAATATGAGTTTTATAACAAACTATTAAATAACCCCAAAGAATAGCATTTCCACAAGTTATACAACCCACTTAAGTTAATAGAGAATAGTGATGAATGGATATAAAAAGGAAATGTCAAGCAATTATGGTAAGTCAAGTGAGGTCTTAGGTCCTATTGCTCTGGTAGCAAAAGATATCCATAAGAAATTTGACGGTCATTCCGTGTTAGAAAAGGAGAATGTGTCAATTAATTACGGAGATAAGATAGGATTGGTAGGCACAAACGGTAGTGGCAAAACTACATTAATAAAAATTCTTGCTGGAATAGAGCCCCCAGATAGGGGAAAAGTTATTTCTAATGCAATAACTATTGGTTACTTACCTCAGGATTTCACAATCGAGAGTGAAAGAACCGTTTTTGAGGTTGCCACCCAAGGAGTATCAAATTTGATAAAAGCATTAGATGAATTTGAGTTCATGTCAAAGAATTATCAAGTTGACGATCCGAGCTATGTTTCCAAATACAATTACTTATTGAATTTGCTGCAATCCAATAATGCCTTTGACTTGCCAGAAAAAGTTGTTGCTGCATTAAACTATTTGAATGTTGGGAGAGAAATAGATTCAAAAGTGTCGACACTAAGCGGAGGTCAAACAATGAGACTGGCTTTAGCTAGAATTCTGATATCAAAACCAAATATATTACTATTGGACGAACCTACAAATCATTTAGATTTGCATGCTAATCTCTGGTTAAGAGAATTCCTAAGTGAATGGTCAGGGGGCTTACTGGTAGTATCACATGATCGGGATTTCTTAAACGACGGTTTTCTTTTTTTCCCAAATCAGCGGTAGATTCTGTCTCTTTCGCCACTTCTCGATAATATCCTGGTAGTTTATGGTTTTCAGGGTTTGTTATCAGAGCTTGGAGGTAGAAAAGCTGTTACCTTCTTTACTCCCCGTAGTTGTCTTATTGCCCTCATCGTCCTGTCTCTCTCCTCTGGGTAAATATCTTTAGTTCTCGCATAAATAGCTGTTCTATTCGTGATTGGTCTTACGGAATCCCCGTCTATATGTGTTAATTCCTTCACTACGATCATTACAGACTCAACAGGGTCTGGGCCTAGAACTGGTCTTCCAAGATCTACATCAATCTCAAATTTCGGACTCATGTCAGAATAATACACCCATCATAGCTTCACATCAAAATCAGCTCATTCAGGCAGGTTTTCCCTTTATACACCGATTTCAGTTTGCGGATGGAATTTTTCCGTACGTAAAAAGGTTCTTTGTGAAAACTCCTGCGCTTGCTGATCCTATCCATCATTGCCACCAAGTTTTCATCTTTTTCATACCTCAAAATCAGACCGCCTGGCCGGCCCGTGATCATTCTCGATACCGGACCTTTTGCAAACCCGATCATTGGCTGAAACAGTGACAATGAGGTTTGCTGGCCTACTCCCAGAGACGGGTAATTCAGGTCCAAAAGCACCAGCTCAGACAGCAAAAGCTGAACATGATCAAACCCCAGATCGTCAAACGAGTCATATTTATTCGGTAGTTTCCGGTTGGGATCCACGTGTTCAAAAGCCGCGTAAACTTTCCATCTGTTTTTCTCCCAGATATTTTTAATTTTCACCCACAGTTCAGCTGACTCCTGTGGGTGGGGATTATTGGTGATGGGCATCCCGAAGTACAGGTAATTCGGATAAAAAGAAAATGCCCTCATGTTGAGTTTGATTCCGTAAACGTCTTCCAATAGGTGCACCATCGATGATTGCTGGCGTACCCTTTCTTCCCACACATATTTTGTCCCGACTTTCACTTTCAGTATTTCAGACAGGGTTGGGAACTTGTATTTTTCCACTAATGCGGATAATACCACATATTTTTCACCTTTCAGTCTGGAAAAATTCACTTTTTCGTTAATTTTTTCAACCCATCCAGCTTCCAGGCAAATGAAAAACCCTGCATTTTTCTGGTTTGAATTTAAATATTTAAAGCCTGATTATTGCTGTATGAAAACAGAAAAAATCTCCGATCTGGAAAAAAGAGTCAAAGGTATGCAGAAGAAACAGTATCCATTAATATTGGCCCAGGCTGTAACCGCTCTGGCCAGAACGCAAGGGGTAAATATCTCGTTGGACAATCTGTCTTTCACTATGGATTTGGACTGCCTGAGACGTCAGGAGATGTATTTAGGGTTTCTCGCCCGGGATGGCAGTGAAATTTCCTCGGCCAAATTTGTAGTCTATACCAAGGGCATAATCAGGTCTTACGCCGGAGACGGAAATCCCAGGGAGTTTTATCTCCTCTTGGGAGATTTTGTGAATCAGATTAAACAAGTTGAAAAATAGATTACATCTTCACTTCAATGCCAACACTTGCCGACTTCCAAAATCGCCCTATGAATAGAGGTAAATGGGTGGTGGTAGACGGACCAAGCGGTTCGGGTAAGGATTCTCTTTTATCTGTCTTGCAGCAAAGGTTGCTGGAGACCAATACCCCCTTTTCTTACATCAGTGAAGAAGATCTGGACCCTGACAGGCAACAAATTCTGACAGCTACCGGAGACCGGGCGAAAGCCCGGCTTCTGGTCAATCACCGTTTCCGTATCTGGCACAAGTATGTATATCCCGCTTTAATGGAAGGCAGGGTCGTTCTCTCCAACCGGGGGGAACCGGCCACTCTGGCTTACCAGACGGCTTCCGGCGAGATTAGTATATCCCAGGTCTGGGAAATGCACCGCCACAGGGGCATTAGCCGCCCTGATCTGGTAGTAATCACTGTTTGTCGCCCTGATGCTGCGCTCCTTCGTCGGGAACAGGATCAGGCTGCTTCCGGTTCAATCCGTGCGGAGAGGGAACGGGGTAGGGGTTTAAGCGGAAAATTTACCGGAGAACGGCAGGAACTGATCCACAGGCAATATTTTGAAGTGCGGCGTTTTTTGGAAGAAAAAAATGTCCCCGTTTTGCTGCTAGACACCGAAAAAATGTCCGTCGGACAGGAAGCAGACGCAGTTCTCAGACTATTATAAAAAACGTCTCCAAAAGCGCCCATCTTTACATCTTTACTTCAATATCCACTCCCGCAGTTTATCTCTTAGTAGCCAGATTTAAAAGTGCCCTGATACCGGTCATATATTCCACCTCTAAAACGGGATATTCCCCGGAATTATCTATGCTTGTTACCTTTATACCCGCCTGCTTTAAAACTTCCTTCGCCTCGCCAACATCCAAATCCGGCTCGCTTAATTTGATGATCGCTGCCCCCTTTGGCCGTTGGAATTTTCCCATCAACTCTTGTGCGGCCTCAACAAATGAACCGTCGGAAAAACCGTTTATCGGAACCGAAGTCCATTCACTACTGGTATTTTCAGCCTTGACCGCCATATTTGGATTACATCTTCACTTCAATATCCACTCCTGCCGGCAGATCCAGGTGTGAAAGCGCATCTATCGTCTTATCTGTCGGATCTATGATGTCGATAAGCCTCTTGTGTACCAGCATTTCATAATGGTCCCGGGCATTTTTATCCACGTGGGGGGATGTGGTGACGGTTATCAGTTTTCTGTCTGTCGGCAAAGGTACGGGGCCCACGGCTTTTGCCCCGGTGGACAGGGCTGTTTCCAATATCTTGGCTGCCGCTTCGTCTATGACGCGGTGATCAAATGATTTTAATTTTACTCTCAGTCTGCCCTTTGCCATATTAATGTGCAAAAAAAACGCCCGTCGCCGGGCATATTATTTAATGCCTGCTAGCTGATAATCTTGGTTACCACTCCGGCGCCTACGGTCTTGCCTCCCTCGCGGATGGCAAACCTTAGGCCTTCCTCCATGGCCACGGGAACTATCAGTTTTACTTTCATTTTGGCGTTGTCTCCCGGCATTACCATTTCCACACCCTCCGGCAGAGTCACCTCACCGGTTACGTCCGTGGTCCGGACAAAAAACTGTGGTCTATAGCCGGAGAAGAAGGAAGTATGCCTTCCGCCTTCTTCTTTTTTCAAAATATATACTTCAGCTTCAAATTCGGTATGCGGTGTTACTGAACCGGCTTTGGCTATTACCTGTCCTCTTTCCACTTTGTCTTTGTCGATTCCGCGAAGCAAAAGCCCCACATTGTCCCCGGCTTGTCCTTCATCCAGTTGTTTTCTAAACATTTCTACTCCGGTGACTACTGTGGTCTGGGTTGGTTTGACCCCCACGATTTCCACGGTCTCGTTTACTTTGACAACGCCTCTTTCGATTCTGCCTGTCACTACGGTTCCCCGTCCCTTGATGGAAAACACATCTTCGACAGGCATCAGGAACGGCTTATCCAGCTCGCGGGTGGGGGTGGGAATATATTCATCAACTTTTTGCATCAGCTCGACGATTGCCTTTTCCGCCTCCGGATCTCCTTCGGTAGCCTTAAGTGCGGACCCTCTGATAATGGGTATTTCGTCCCCGGGATAGTGGTACTTCGTTAAAAGCTCTCGGACCTCCATCTCTACCAGGTCTAATAGCTGGGGGTCGTCCACCATGTCCGTCTTGTTCATAAACACCACCATTGCCGGCACATTAACCTGGTTTGCCAGAAGAATATGTTCCCTGGTTTGCGGCATGGGGCCGTCCGGAGCGGATACTACCAGGATGGCTCCGTCCATTTGCGCGGCGCCGGTAATCATGTTTTTGATGTAGTCGGCGTGTCCCGGGGCATCGATATGTGCATAATGCCTTTTTTCTGTTTCGTATTCCTGGTGGGAGAGGTTAATAGTTACTCCCCTGGCCCTTTCTTCCGGTGCCGAATCAATATCTTCGTACTTTTTGGCGGTAGCCATTCCTTTTTTAGCCAGCACCATAGTGATGGCGGATGTCAAGGTCGTCTTACCGTGATCCACGTGACCGATAGTCCCGATATTGACGTGCGGTTTGCTGCGGACAAATGTTGCCATTTTTTTTGCGTGATTAAATATTGCCCATAACAGGACAACTATTTAAGAATTGTAATAAAATAAAAAACTTTATGCAAGTACTAAAAAGCGGGTATATTGCTGTTAAGAAATTCCTTTATATCCGCCAGGGAATACTCGTCAAACATTTCTTCAGCCATAAGCATTTCCTCTAATTCCTTTTTTCCGACAAATCTACCTTGTTGGGCTTCATTGGGATCTAATTTAATATTTTGGTTAGACGGAAATTTTCCGCTGTAAAGGTACTCGAAAAAAGTTTCTGTGGGATAGCTGATCAGAGTTTTTTTGCGAAATTGCAGTTCCGTATCAAAACCCAATTCTTCAATAAGTTCCTTATGCGCCCCCTCTGCGGGATCCATTCCGGTGGGGATATGCCCCGCTACGCTTTCGATCCAAAATCCCGGAAGCATCCTTTTCTTCATGCTTCTCTGCTGGATATACACCTTTCCCTGTTCGTTATAAATTAATATCCCGATTTCCCGGTGAATAATTTTGGGATTGCTGTTTACCTCCCCCTTCGTCGCCTGCCCGATCACCCGGTCATTTTCATCCACCACATCCACGATCTCCTCTGGCGTATTCGTTTTATCTGCTGCCATACCTGCGCTGTTCTCTGATTGCATACGCTATAGCCAACAGTCCCACCACCGCTTCCACACCCGCCTCGATGTAGTCCTTTTCCACAATAGCTGCCCCGCTTGCCGCACTCATTGCTATTACCGCCACCATTCCTCCCACAACCGCTTTCCAACTCATCCTATTTTGTTCGTGTTTATTCATTACCGCACATTATACTATTCCAGTAATCTTCTCCCCTCTATTAGGCTTGAGCTTTTCCGCTCTTGGCGATAATTCCTTCAGCAATATTTTTCGGCACTTCCTCGTAATGCGAAGGTTCCATATAGTAGGACGCCCGGCCTTGGGTTAGAGACCGTAGTTTAGTCGCGTATCCGGATAATTCTGCCAGCGGCACATAGGCGTTGATGATCGTCAGGTTTCCGCGTTTATCCGTCCCCAGGATCTGCGCCCGTTTGGAAGACAGGTCTCCGATTACATCTCCCATAAAGTCATCCGGGGTGGAAACCTCCACCTTCATGATCGGTTCCAGCAGCACGGGGTCCGCTTTCTTGGATACTGACTGCAATGCCATCGACCCGGCGATCTTAAACGCCATTTCCGATGAATCTACATCATGGTACGTTCCGTCGTACAGGGTGGCCTTTAGGTCTACCAGCGGATACCCCGCGATTACGCCGTTTTCCATTGCTTCCCGGACACCTTTTTCTACAGCCGGGATAAATTCATTGGGAATAGCCCCTCCTTTGATGGCATCTACGAATTCATATCCTGCCCCTCTGGGCTGCGGTTCGATTCTGATAAAGCAGTGTCCGTATTGCCCGCGTCCCCCGGACTGCCGTATATACTTGCCTTCACCCTCTGCCAGTTTCTTTACTGTTTCCTTGTATGCTACCTGCGGTGCTCCTGTAGAAGCTTCCACATGAAATTCCCGTTTCATCCGATCAACAATAATTTCCAGGTGCAGTTCCCCCATTCCTGAAATGATTGTCTGGCCGGTCTCGTGGTTGGTTTTAATTTTGAAGGTCGGATCCTCATCGGACAGTTTGTTCAGGGCGTAACCCATTTTTTCCTGGTCCGATTTTGTTTTTGGTTCTATGGCCAGTGAAATTACCGGCTCCGGGAAAGTGATGGACTCCATCACGATGGGATTTGCTTTGCTGCTCAGGGTGTTCCCTGTAGTTGTGTCTTTCAATCCGACCAGTGCCACAATTTCACCAGCGAAGGCTTGGTCAATTTCCTCCCGTTTGTTGGCGTGCATTAAAAGCATTCGTGAAACTCTTTCTTCCCGTTCCTTGGAAACGTTGTATATCGTGTCACCGGATTTCAAGGTACCGGAATAAATCCGGGTGTATGTCAGCCGGCCTACGTGTGGGTCGGTCTGGATTTTAAATGACAGTGCTGTAAACGGTTCTTCATTTATTGTCTTTCTGGTAACTGTTTCCCCGGTCCGGGGGTTAATTCCGGAAACGTGGTCAATATCTACCGGTGAGGGAAGATATTCTACAATGGCATCCAGCATTGGCTGCACTCCTTTATTTCGAAGAGATGCTCCGGCATATACCGGGACCAGTTTATAGGCAATTACCGCCCGACGTAAGGCAGCTTTCAGCTCGGCAATTGTCGGCTCTTCGCCTGCCAGGAATTTCTCAATCAGCTGGTCATCTGTTTCGCATATTTGCTCAATCAGCTTAGCTCTCCACTTCTCTACGGTTTCTTTCATCGCCTGCGGCGCTTCCTCTACCGTAAATTTTGCCCCCGTTTCATCTCCCTGCCAGATAAGCGCCTGTCTTTCCAATAAAAGTACGACGCCTTTAAATTCATGCTCGGCTCCTATCGGATATGCCATCACCGCGGGGTTAGCTCCCAGCCGTTCGATTATTGCTTTTATTGTCCCTTCAAAATTTGCACCCAGTTTGTCATTTTTGTTTACAAAAATTATCCGCGGAACGTTATATTTATCCGCTTGCCGCCATACTGTTTCGGTTTGCGACTGCACTGTTTCTTCTGCGTCCAGGACTGTCACGGCCCCGTCCAGAACTCTCAGGGACCTTTCCACCTCAGCGGTAAAATCCACATGCCCCGGGGTGTCGATGATGTTCACCCGGTAAGAGCCGGTCGGGATAGGTGAGTTGGGATCTTCCACAGTCCAGAAAGTGGTGGTCGCGGCGGAAACGATGGTGATACCCCGCTCTTTTTCCTGCTCCATCCAGTCCATTTGGGTGTCGCCTTCATCGATATCGCCGATTTTGTAAGATTTGCCGGTATAAAACAATATCCGCTCGGTTGTTGTCGTTTTGCCGGCATCAATATGGGCGATAATACCGATATTGCGCACCCGGTCCAGGGGCACGTCTCTGTTTTTGGTTTTGATATCGCTTGCAGCCATATGATATTTTTTTCAATAAAAAAACGCCATCGCGTCCTTTAATTTTACCAGAAGCCGGTATTGCCCACAATCCCCACTACATCCTTAATATTTTAGTGCAAAAGTTTTTGTGCCCCGCACTTGCCTTGGCTTGCTCATTTCTTTCTCTCGCTTATCAGATATTCGATCGATCTCCCAAGTGCCCATAGCCCCGCGCTGATCAGTGCAAAACCCAGGGTAAATTTCTCAGCTACCTCCTTTTTTTCCACTGCCGGAACCAGCAACAGGTATATTCTCAGTACCGTCCCCGTCATTCCGCCTGCATAACCGTAGTTTTTCAGGTACTCGCTTATTCTCAACTCCTTTTCCATGATCTCATAATTAATAAACCGTCATCTGCAATTAATTGCGAATACTTGGTAAGAATTATTGTTAGCACTCCTGGCTTGAATTTGCCAAAAATCGGGCTACAATATACCATTAATAAATATATGGCCGCCAAGCGAGATTACTACGATATCCTGGGTGTTTCCAAAACTGCCACCGACGCCGATCTTAAAAAAGCTTACCGTAAGCTGGCTCTGGAATGGCACCCGGACAGAAACAAGTCAACCGATGCCGAAACCAGGTTTAAAGAAATAAACGAAGCTTACCAGGTTCTTTCCGATTCCAGGAAAAAGCAGGCTTATGACCAGTTTGGACATGCTGCCTTCGACCCGGCAGCTGCCGGATCAGGCGCGGGTGGGAGTCCCTTCGGCGGATTTTCCGATCAGGGCGGCCAGCAGGGGCCTTTTACCTATTACTATACTTCAGGTGGAGGCAACCCCTTCGGCAATATGGATTTCGGGGGTTTTTCCGATCCTTTCGAAATTTTTGAGCAGTTTTTCGGAGGGAGCGGCTTTACCGGCCGACGCGGGCCCACTAAGCCGCATTATTCCCTTCGCGTACCGTTTATAAACGCCGTCAAAGGCAGTACGGAGTCAGTAACCATAAGCGGCAAGAAACATACTATCAAAGTTCCTCCTGGCACGGATACGGGTACGCATTTGCGATTTTCTGATTTTGATATTACTTTCGAAGTCGAGTCTCACCCCGTGTTCAAGCGGGACGGAACGGATGTCTACGTGGACCTTCCGATACCTTTTACTCTGGCATTATTAGGTGGTCAGGTCCGTGTGGACACTTTGGAAGGCGAACTGGACCTTAAAATCAGACCGGGTACTCAGCCGGGGACTACTGTCCGGCTGTCCGGCAAGGGCATTCCCAAACTGCGCTCATTCCGCGGTGACGAGCGGGGGGATTTTTATATCCGCCTGCAGATAAAGTTCCCGGACCGCCTTACCCGCCGCCAAAAAGAACTCCTGGAAGAATTCCAGAATATCTCTTGAACTCAGCAAAAAATTGTTTTTTAGATTTTCCTGCCACTAAAGCTGCCCGGAAAGCTTAAGGGGCTTATGAACAATCTTAAATTTGCCCAAATTGTTTCTGGAAAACTGGCGCCCAGACCCGGCTCCTGATATAATCAAGGTTGGATTAGCGGATTTAGAGGCGGGGAGAAAACCCGCTTTTTTAAAGAAAAAATATTATGGCCAGACAAACCCCTACCAGATCAGAATTTGCTACTGCCTTAAATCAGGTGGCGCATGAGCGCAATATTGACCCTTCCGTAGTTATCGATAGTATCCGTCAGGCGATTCTGGCCGCTTTCAAAAAAGATCATCCGGAAAGCTGGAAAGAGGATTTTGCTTATGAAGTGGAACTGGACGCCGGGACGGGTGAAGCCCGGATTTTTGAAATGCAGGGTGAATCATATGAGGAAGACGGCGTGGTCAAGGTCCGTCCTGTTGCCGGCGCTTCCCGTACAGATGTTACCCCACCTGGTTTCGGCCGTATTGCCGCCCAGACTGCCAAGCAGGTAATTATTCAGAAGATCCGTGAAGCCGAAAAGTCGGTCATTGTGGCGGAATATGAAAAACGTTTGGGTACGCTTTTAAACGGAATGATTATCCGTTTTGTCGGCAACGAAATCATCGTCGATATCGGCAAGGCGGAGGGTATCATGCCCCCATCCGAGCAGGTGCATTCCGAAGACTACAGGCTTAATCAACGTCTGACTTTCTATGTGCAGAGCATTCGTGACGGCCTGCGGGGTAAGGAAGTAGTCGTCTCCCGTGTCGACCCCGGGATTATTCGCGAACTGTTCCGCCGGGAAGTCCCCGAGGTAAACTCTTCCGCTGTTGAGATAAAATGCCTCGCGCGGGATCCAGGTTCCCGCACCAAAATCGCCGTATATTCCAATCAATCAGGTGTTGATCCGGTAGGGTCCTGCGTCGGCCAGAAAGGTGTCCGTGTCCAGGCTGTTATTGGTGAGTTAAACGGAGAAAAAATCGATATCGTCCAATTCAGCGATGATCCGGAAAAATTCGTCGTTTCCGCTCTCGCCCCTGCTGCCAATCTGTCGGTCAAAATAAATGCCAAAACCAAGGTCGCCCAGGTCACTGCTCCGCCGGACCAATTGCCCCTGGCTATCGGCAGGGACGGCCAAAATGCCCGCTTGGCAGGTAAACTTACCGGATTCCATATTGATATCAGCGGTGCACCCGAAGAAGCCGGAACTCATGAGAAAAAAGAAGATTCTGTACCTGACAATGACCAAATCCCAAATCCCAAACCTCAATGAAATTCAAAGTTTTCAAATTGCAATTTGGAATTTAAAACATTGAGGGTTGGAACTTAATTGTGATTTGTGGTTTGGGTATTGGAATTTATTATGCTTAAAAACCGCCCTCCCATCGTTGTCATTCTTGGTCATGTCGATCACGGCAAGACTACTCTTCTGGACTATTTGCGTAAAAGTAATGTCGCCGCCCGTGAGGCTGGTGGTATCACCCAGCACATAAAGTCGTTTCAACTGACTACCGATAATCGGCAACCGATAACTTTTATAGATACCCCCGGTCATGCCGCTTTTTCTCAAATGCGTTCCCGGGGTAGTCTGCTGGCTGATATCGCGATATTGGTGGTTGCCGGCGGCGACGGGGTCATGCCTCAGACGAAAGAATCCATTCAATTCATCAAGAGCGCCGGGATATCTTTTATAGTTGCCATAACCAAATCAGATCTTCCGGGTTTTAATGCAGATCATGTCAAAACCCAGTTAACGGAATCTGATGTTATTGTCGAAGATCTGGGTGGAGAGGTTCCTGCGGTGTCCGTTTCTGCTAAAAACGGTGAAGGTATAGCCGATTTGCTGGAAACGATCGATTTACTGGCTGGAATGAACCCCCCTCAAGCTGATCCCCAGGGGGTTTTGGAAGCAGTTGTTCTGGAAAGCCGTCTCGATAATCACAAAGGTCCCCTGGCCGCGGTAGTTGTCCGCAGCGGACAATTGATTACTGGTAAGCATTTGTATATGGATAAAAATATCGGTAAGGTACGCGCCTTGCTTGACTGGGAAGGCAGGCAGTTGGCTTCTGCCGGCCCTTCACTGCCGGTCGAAATTCTTGGTTTGTCGACAGTTCCTCCAGTCGGTTCAATTATTTCCGATCATCCTGTCACCGCAGAATCTACCTCCTCTTCACTGTCTGCCCCTCTCCCCACAGCTCTTAATCCGCTACTCAATATAGTTCTCAAAACCGATGTCCTGGGATCCCTTGAAGCCCTGTCGTCTGCACTTCCCACCGGGGTTAATATGGTGTCTTCAGGCACAGGAGATGTGACAGAAAGCGACGTTTTGCAGGCCAAGGCCTCCTCTGCACGGATTTATGGCTTTAATGTTAAGACGTCTTCCTCGGTAGTTAAATTGGCCAGTGTGGAGAAAGTTCCTCTGTCTTTACACAGAGTTATTTATGAACTCTTGGAAGATATCGAATCAAGAATCAGCCCGGTGGTAACCGAGGTTGTCACCGGACGGGCGCAGATTTTGGCCGAATTTAAAATTGACAAAGAGCGGGTGGCCGGCTGTAAATGCACAGAGGGTGAATTTAACAAGTCCGATTCTCTGCAATTGCTGCGGGGAGGCCAGACCCTGGGCAGTACCAGGTTCAAAAGTTTAAGATCAGGTAAATCTTCAGTGTCCCATATCAAAACCGGCGCGGAGTTTGGGGTTGTTTTTAGCCCTTACCTTGACTTTAAACCCGGCGATAATATAATCGCCGTCAAGTAAAGAACATGGCCAATTTAGACACCTCATCTCTCAAAGCCCTGCTGGATCCGGCCAAAACGGTCACTATATTGTTTCCTGGCAATCCCAACTATGACCACGTAGCCGCCGGATTGGGTCTAAAATTAGTATTAGAAGCAGGGGCAAAAAGCGTCACTGTTGTTTGTCCCGATCCCATGACCGTCCAATTCAACCGCCTTGTCGGAGTCGAATCGGTCACCGATTCTCTGGGTTCCCGCCAGTTATTAATCACTTTTCCAGGCCAGACGGAATACGTGGATAAGGTTGGTTATGATTTGGTAGGTGGGGAATTACAGCTGGTTATCACCCCGAAGCAGGATTCACCCGATTTGGACCATCATAAACTTCAATTTATCAAAGGTCACGGCAGGACGGATATAGCGATACTGGTAGGTGTCAATCAACTTTCGGATTTGGGTTCATTGAACGAAGCTGCGGTGCAGTTTTTAAGCGATGCTAAAATAATTGCACTTTCGCATCAGCCCCCGGCGCAGGATTATGCCCATCACGTCATATACCATCCGGATGCTTCCTCTGTAAGTGAACTGGTTGTTCACCTGCTTGACTCGCTTGGTATTGACCCGGATGCAGATACCGCCACCAATCTTCTTTCAGGTATCGAAGACGCTACTGATTATTTCCGCTCCCCCAGAGTCAACGTCAATACTTTTGAAATCGCTGCCTATTTGTTGCGCCGCGGAGCCCGCCGCCACCAGCCGGTGGATGCCAATCAACTTCCGCCCGGAGCTGTACCTCAGGCGGTTCCGCCAATTCGTAAACCGCTGTTATCTCAAAAAACGCCCCCTCCCGCTGCAGTCGCTCCTGTGCCCAGCACCGCTCTCGGGTTCGGCACTGACAGCCAGCAGCCGGAAGAACCCGTGGAAGGCCAGGCCAAACCTGCTCCGTCTCCAGATTGGTACGAACCTAAAATTTTCCAGGGCTCCATGCTTCCCTAAAATATTAGCCCAAAATCTAGACATTCAACAAAAATGACAGAGGCAATAAAACAGGAATTTATTAAAAGCGCCAATGGTTTTTTTGAAACAGCCGGATCTGATATCTATAGTCGGATACTTGCAAGCAAGGGATTGGGCAACCTTGGAGAAAATGCACAATTTAGGGCAGCCTTAAATCCCGCAGAATTATCAGATGTTGAACTGGAGGAAGTTTTATCCTGTATCAGGGCAACAATAAGTAAACTCTATCCCTCACTTTGATAATGGTCCTGATTTCCAAAACAGGATTTTTCTGATATACTGAAAGTGTATTGAAGAGTTATTAACGGATGCTTGAGTAGTTTTTACATCTCGCATCCGCCTTATCTCTTGATTTTTTTATGGCTCTAGATACTACCGCCAAGCAGGATATCATCAAAAAATACGCCCAGGGCAAAGGGGATACTGGATCTCCCGAGGTCCAGGCGGCCTTGCTTTCTGAAAAAATCACCAAACTTGCCGAGCATCTCAAAATTCATAAAAAAGACAATCACTCCCGCCGTGGATTGATCAGTATGGTCAGCAAACGCCGCCGCCTGCTTTATTATCTGCAGAAAAAAGATTTGAAGCGTTACAAAGACATTGCCAAGAAATTGGGTTTGTCAAAATAAAATTATTGTTATAAAATATACAGGCTCCGGATAGAATTGAGGGGCGAAAAGTGTGAATTATTCTTCCCACTTTTGACTTCTCAATCTACCCCGGATGAAGTGTATTTGCGATTTTTTTAAATGAAAGTGATATCCAAAACCAAAGATATAGCAGGTCGCCCTCTGACTCTTGAAACAGGCCGTCTAGCTCCGCAGGCCACTGCGTCTGTACTTGCTTCATACGGCCAATCCACAGTCCTTGTGGCTGTCACTCTGGGACAGGAAGATTTGAAAAAGGACTATTTTCCATTGTCCGTAGAATACCAAGAGAGGCTTTATGCCGGCGGACGTATCAAGGGTTCCCGCTGGGTCAAACGCGAAGGCCGTCCGACCGATGCTGAAACTCTTTCTGCCCGCCTTATAGATCGATCCATCCGCCCTTTGTTTCCTAAATCTTTCCGCCGCGATGTCCAGGTAATCATTACCGTACTTTCGGTCGATATATTAAATGATACAGATATCCTGGCTTCTGTTGCTACATCGGCTGCTCTGTCTATATCACCCATTCCCTGGAACGGACCTATCGGGACGGTTCGCGTCGGTTTGCAGGAAGGTAGTCCCGTAATTAATCCCACCAACGGAAACGGAGAAGTGATTCCCCTGGATCTGGTTATTTCCTCCACTTCCGATTTGATCACCATGATCGAGGCCGGCGGCAGGCAGATCCCGGACGAACAGGTCCTGACGGCACTGGAAACAGGTTTTTCTGCCAATCGTGAAGTTATTGCGCTGATAAATGAATTGGTATCGGCCGTTTCTCCTGGCAAACTGGCTATCCCCGACACCAAGGCCGACGCTGCTTTGGTAAAACAAGTGGAATCCAAAGCCCGCCCTGTAATTGAAAGCATGCTGGAGCAGTACAGTAAGCAAGAAGGCGGGGGAGTACTTTCTGAAATTAAAAAATCTCTCGCGACGGATTTTCCCGAAGCCGATCCTCTGAGGGTTTTTCAAATTGTCGAAGAATTGCTTCATCGCACAATCCGCACCGGTATTCTTGAAAAAAAGCGCCGTCCCGACGGCCGGAAATTGGATGAAATCAGGACGTTACAGGCAGACGTGGCTGTAATTCCCCGTGTCCACGGTTCTGCCCTATTCCAGCGGGGACAGACTCAGGCCCTCACTATCACTACTCTTGGCGCACCTTCTCTTTCCCAAAGCCTGGAATCGGCTGAAGGCGAAGAAACCAAAAGATATATGCATCACTACAATTTTCCTCCTTACAGTACCGGCGAAACCGGAAGGGTAGGCTCTCCCTCCCGCCGGGAAATCGGTCATGGTGCACTTGCGGAAAAAGCCTTGACACCCGTCATCCCGTCCGAAGCGGACTTCCCTTACGCAATCCGTGTTGTTTCGGAGATTACCAGTTCCAACGGCTCTACCAGCATGGCTTCGGTATGCGGTTCCACCTTGTCTCTGATGGATGCCGGTGTTCCTATTCTGGCACCTGTCGCCGGAATTTCCACCGGCCTCGTTACCCAGTCGGATTATCCTAAAAAGACCACTGACTACGTTCTTCTGACAGATATCATCGGCCTTGAAGATCATCATGGAGATATGGACTTTAAGATTGCCGGGACAAAGGATGGAGTCACAGCTATTCAGTTGGATGTCAAGGTCCCGGGAATTACTTTGGACATTTGCCGCCGGACATTTGCTGCCTCACAAATCGCCCGCAGTGAGATTTTAAAAACACTGACCAATGCCATTTCCGAACCCAGGAAAGAATTGTCTGCTTTTGCCCCCAAGATCAGCACGGTTCAAATTCCTGTAGACAAGATAGGTGAATTGATCGGGCCGGGAGGTAAAGTCATCCGCAAACTAATGGCCGAAACAGAAACCGTCATCGACGTTCAGGACGACGGCTCAGTCTTTGTCTCGGGACTGAACCAGGAAGGTATGGACAAAGCTTTAAATTGGATTGGTTCTTTGGGTAAGGAAGTTGTTCCCGGTGAAATTTATGAAGGTACGGTTGCCCGTATCCAGCCGTTCGGTGCTTTCGTCAACATTCTTCCCGGAAAAGACGGCCTTGTCCATGTCTCACAAATGGCTCCTGGTTTTGTATCTGACCCCGGTCAGATAGTAAACGAAGGGGACATCGTCAAGGTCTGGGTTACCGAAATAGATTCACAAGGTCGTATTAATCTGAGCATGTTGTTTGACGATACCGGCCAGCCTGTCGCCAAAGCCAGGGACACCTCCGCCCGCCCCATGCGCTCCGAGCATTTCCGTGGACCGGTACGCAGTGGTGGAGGCCAGGGTGACAGGGATAGAGGACGCCGCCCTCCGGGTCGTTCTGGTGGACGCTACTAAATCTTCCTTTTCTTCGCTCCGGCAATAGTCTCCCTGTGATATCATAATTTTGTGGACGGACAACTTACCACAGATATCACCAGGCTGCAGCAGCTGCTGGAGAAATCAGTCGTTCCTGCGGATCTGCGCGTTAAAACCGAAGAAATGCTCGGCCGGCTCGAGCGCCAGTCCCGGCACGGCAATTATGTAAACACATACGAACAGATACAGCATTACATAGATTGGATCGTCAATCTTCCCTGGGACAGGCTCACTCAGGATATCCTTGATTTGGGTCATGTAAAACAGGTTTTGGATAGCCACCATTACGGGTTGGAGGACTTAAAGCAGAGGTTTCTGGAGTACCTGTCCGTACTGATTCTCAATCAGCGCCAGTCGGAAAAAACTTACCGTGCCCCCATTCTGCTTTTAGTAGGGCTGGTAGGTACGGGAAAGACAACTATCGCAAAAAGCCTGGCTGATGCCATCGGTAGGAACTTTGTCCGCATTCCCTTCGGTGGTATGAGTTCTGCTCTGGATTTAAGAGGACAATCCCGCTCTTCCCCCGATGCCGAGCCCGGGCAAATTATCAAAGGGCTACGCCGCGGCGGCAGCCGAAACCCCGTGGTCCTGCTGGATGAAATCGACCGAGTAGCCGATTCTGCGCGGGGGGAAATAATGGGTGTTTTAGTGGAACTTCTGGACCCTGAGCAAAACCACGCGTTTACCGACCACTTTATCGATTATCCAATTGATCTCTCGCAGTCATTATTTATCGCGACAGCCAACAACACTACCCATATCAGCACCGCTGTTATGGACCGCCTGGAACCCTTGCTCATGCCTTCCTACACCGACGACGAAAAAATCCATATTGCCCGGGACTATGTGCTTCCTTCTGAAATGCGCAAAGCCGCCCTGCCTCCTGATGCTGTCAAAATCCAGGATTCCCTCTGGCCCAAAGTCGTACGTCCTTTGGGTTTCGATGCCGGTATCCGTACGCTGGAAAGGACAATTCAGGGAGTAGTACGCAAGGTAGCCCGGCAGATAGTAGAAGGCAAGGGGAAGCAGTTCGTTATTACCGAGGCAAACTTCCGAGACTTCCTTCCCGTATAAATAATGAAAATAGCAGTCCTTTCGGACATCCACGATAATATTTGGAACCTGGAAAAGGCTCTTCAAATAATTAAACAGGAAAATTGCCAAAGTCTGATTTTTTGTGGGGATTTCTGCGCACCGTTTATTGCACCTTATTTCGTAGAGACGCATATCCCGGTTTATGCTTGTTTCGGAAACAATGATGAAGATCAGTGGGCGATAGTCGAACGGGCAGGTTCATCAGAATTTAAAACCTGGTCGTTGGGCAGGGAATTTGCTGAAATCGAATTGGACAAACAAAAAATTGCATTTTGCCATTATCCCAAATTAGGGAAACTTCTTGCTGGGACAGGGGACTATCAGGCTGTCTTCCACGGTCACACTCATCAGGCCTATCAGGAAAAGGTCAGGGAAACGCTTTTGGCCAATCCCGGAGCTGTTTGCGGTATTATCGGCGGTAAGTCGGGCTCAGCGTCTTTCGGCATCTACGATTCCGGTACGCGTCAGTTTAAACATATTAACTTATCATGACCCGTGAAGAGAAAATCGAAGCTTTGGAAGAAATTGCCCTGGAGGTAAGGGCGTTTAAAGGCTTGGAAATTGCCCGTCACGCTACCAATGCAGTTCCCGGGGAAGGCGATCCGGATGCCGAAATAATGTTCATCGGGGAGGCTCCCGGTTTCAATGAGGACAAACAAGGCAGACCCTTCGTCGGCCAGGCGGGGAAACTTTTGGAAAAATCTCTGCAGGAATCCTTGGGCATGAATCGGGATGACGTTTATATTACCAATATCGTCAAATACCGCCCTCCGGACAACCGCGATCCGTTTCCGGATGAAATTGAAGTTTGTCGGGATTGGCTGGACCGCCAGATCCGGGTTATCAGTCCAAAGATCATAGCGACTCTCGGCCGTTTCAGTATGGGTAAGTTTATTGAAGGATTGACCATCTCCCGGGTCCACGGCCAGCCCAGATTTGTAGACTTTGCAGGATCAAGGTACATCGTATATCCCATGTATCACCCGGCAGCAGCGCTTCGTGCAGGCTCTGTTCTTGAGCAATTCAGGCAGGATTTTAATAAACTCAAGGCACTGTTTACCTCTGCCTCTTCGCCTGCCACTGCTCCGGATCAGTCACCCTCTGGTCCTTCCCAAGGTTCCCTGTTTTAATTGTATAATTTATTAATGGACAATAATCTCCGTATCCTTTCGCTTGGTGGATTCGGTAAAGTCACTTCCAACATGTTCGTCTATGAATACGGCGATGACATTTTGTTGGTAGATTGCGGGATGGGATTCCCTTCGGAAGATATGCTGGGTGTAGATATTTTAATTCCCGATATCTCATACCTTCTCAGTAAGAAGGACAAAATTCGGGGGATGGTAATTACCCATGGTCACGAAGATCACTCCGGTGCTCTCCCGTACATTCTTCCGCAGCTGCCTCATTTCCCGATCTTTTCCAGTCGTCTCACAGCCCACCTCATAATGGATAAATTGTCCGAATATGAAAATATGCCCCGGCAGGTAAAGGTTCTCTCTCCCGGTGAGTTAATTCAATTAGGTAAATTCGCGGTAAGGTCCGTCCGTGTATCTCATTCAATTCCCGATGCCACCAATTTGATTATTCAAACTCCGGCGGGGACCATCTATCACGGAAGTGATTTTAAATTCGATTTTACTCCCGTAGACGGAGTGCTTCCGGATCTGGGGGGGATTGCGGCTGCGGGTAACAACGGAATCCGTCTGCTCCTGTCCGATTGTCTGGGAAGCGAACGCCGGGGGTATACTCCTTCGGAGAGAACTCTCGAGGATACTTTTGAAAGGGAAATGGACTCTTGCGAAGGGCGTTTTTTTGTCACTTCCATGAGCAGTAATATCAGTCGCTGGCAGCAGGCAGCCCAGACGGCTATCCGTCATGGTAGGAAAATTGCGATAGCTGGCAGATCGATAGACAGGAATATTCAGGTGGCGTCAGAACTTGGTTATCTCAAAATCCCCCGCTCTTCTTTTGTGGATTTAAGAAGGGTGAAAAAGTTAAGGCCCAAGGAAGTTTGCGTACTCATTGCGGGTTCCCAGGCCCAGCCGGATTCGGCTTTAGTCCGCCTGGCCACGGTTGGACACCGGGATTTGTCCATATCTCCGTCCGATAAGGTAATTTTCTCTTCCGATTATATTCCCGGAAACGAAAGTGCAGTCCAGGCTTTGATAGACGCCTTGGCCCGATTGGGAGCGGTGGTAGTATACGCCGCTCTTACTGACAACCTGCATGTATCCGGACATGGCAGCCAGCAGGATCTCCTTTTAATGATGGCTCTGACCCGGCCGCAGTTCCTTCTTCCCATCGGGGGGACATACCGCCACATGGTCCAGTATGCCCATCTGGCGCAAAGTATGGGCTATTCACCGGATAAAATACTTCTGCCTGGATTCAATCATAGTGTGGAGGTATCTCCCACAGGGGTACGATTGGGGCAGAAATATCAGATCAAAAATATTATGGTGGACGGTCTGGGAATAGGGGATGTGGGGCATGTAGTTTTGAGGGACCGTCAGCATCTGGCCGAAGAAGGTATTGTTGTAGCGTTGATAGAAACGGACCAAAACAATCTATCAAACATCTTGAATTTGGAATTAATCAGCCGGGGTTTCGTCTTCGATTCGCAAAACTCGACTCTCTTCAGTCGGGCTGTATCTCAGGTTAAAAGCGTCATCCAGCAGAAAAAGGGAATCATCGAATCCGATCGTCATCTCCGCCAGATTGTGGTGGAAGTTCTCGAAAAGTATCTCTTCGCGGAGACTCGTCGCCGGCCGATGATACTTCCGCTTGTGGTCGAGGTTTAGCCAAGGGAGTTATAATGTGATTGTGATTTACTGCCCGAAATCTTATGTCCCGTAAACGTTCATATTCCGGCCGCAGGAAATATAAGCTCAAACTTAAAAAAACTACCCTGTATTCTATATCTTCAGTTATGCTTATCGCCGCCGGGATACTTATCTGGATTTCTTTTGTCCGGCAGGGGATTATCTTAACCCGGTTAAACACTATGTTGGTCTCTCAATTAGGTTTGATTCCTGTCTTTTTTTTACCTTTCCCCCTGATGGTAGGGGGCTTGATGGTCTCAAAAATTAAAACTCCCCTGAGCAGACCGCACGTGTTTCTTGGCAGTTTGGTGGTCATAACCGCTCTTTCAGGGCTTTCCCGGGGTGGGGCTTTGGGAATGGAATTATGGGATGGTATCGCTATATTTCTTTCTTCTCCGGGTGCCGCCCTGTTTATGTTGACAGGCTTGTCCATTGGCATGATCATCATGTTTAACATTCCCTTCGAAGACGTCTATTTATGGACAGCAAGATTTTTAGCGGGTTTGCGCAGATCTTCTGCCGTCCCCAAGGACGATGCCCTTTCGTCCCGCCGGTTGAAACTTACCGGTCTCACAGGGCAGGAAAAATCCGCGCCGATAAAAACCGGTGGTATGACCGATAGAACCCCTCCCTCCAAAACCCCTGTTCCCGCACCATCTTTGGAAATGTCTTACCGGCTGCCGTCCGTGCCGTCGGCCGCTACCGATGCACCGTGGCATTACCCGCCACTTTCTTTGTTATCGGAAAATATCTCCGGTAAGGCTGACAGAGGCAATGTCAACTCAAACGCCGCAATTATCGAAAAAACCCTGGAGGCCTTCGGTATTATCGCCAAAGTAGTCGAAGTAAATTTGGGACCGGCTGTGACCCAATATGCTCTGGAGGTGGCCATAGGTACAAAGCTCTCTAAAATCAGTGCTTTGTCCAACGATCTTGCCCTAGCCCTGGCTGCCCCTACCGGCCAAATCCGAATCGAAGCCCCAATCCCCGGCCGCTCCCTGGTCGGTATCGAACTCCCCAACCGAGCTCCGGAATTTGTCTCTTTGAGAAAGATCCTCGAATCGGACAACATGAAACATCACAAAAGCAAACTGGCTGTTTCTCTCGGCTTGGACGTCTCAGGTAATGCCGTGGTAGCGGACATCGGCCGCATGCCCCATATTCTGATTGCCGGGGCTACGGGCACGGGTAAATCCGTTTGTCTCAACGCTTTTATTGGCTCCCTGCTTTACCGCACCAGTCCCCAGGAGTTAAATCTCATCATGGTCGATCCCAAGCGGGTGGAACTGACCAACTACAACGGCATTCCGCACCTCCTTACCCCCGTAATCGTAGAACCCGACAAGGTATTGTCCGCACTCAAATGGTCTATGGCCGAAATGGACCGCCGTTACAAGCTTTTTTCCGAAGTGGGTGTTCGTAATCTGGAAAGCTATAACGAGCTTTCCGGCTTTCAGGCCTTGCCTTATATCGTGATTATCATCGATGAACTGGCGGATATCATGTTGTTTGCCCAGATTGAAGTGGAAGACGCGGTAACCAGAATTGCCCAAATGGCCCGTGCCACCGGTATTCATCTGGTCATCGCCACCCAGCGGCCGTCTGTCGACATTATTACCGGGCTTATCAAAGCAAACATTCCTACACGCATTGCGTTCGCGGTTTCTTCCATGATTGATTCCAAGGTAATTATCGATACTCCCGGAGCCGAAAAACTTCTTGGCAGGGGGGACATGCTGTATGTTCCTCCCGATCAGGCGAAGCCGACTCGTATCCAGGGGGCGTTTATTTCAGACAAGGAAATAAAGCAGCTGATCGAATATCTGAAAAAACAGGGGGTAGCGCCTCATTATACAGAGGAAGTTACATCCATGCCCGTGTCCATAAGCCGCCGGGGAGGGAGGGGATATGTCGTTACGGATAGTGGGGGTGAAAACCGCGATTCGTTGTTTGAAGAAGCCCTCCGCCTAATTGTCCAGCACAATAACGCCTCCGCGTCTTTTCTTCAGCGCAAACTCAGTATCGGTTATGCTCGGGCGGCTCGGGTTCTGGATGAGCTACAGCAGGCGGGAATTGTCGGTCCTGCTGATGGTGCCAAGCCCCGGAACATCTTGATTACCGATGTCAATGCCTTCTTAAATCCCCCTCAATGAAGACAACCGGACAGATTTTAAAAGAAACCAGGGCTTCAAAAAAGCTGGACATAGTCGACATTTCGAGGATTACCAGAATCCGCCCCCGTTTTTTAGAAATGCTTGAGGAAGATGACTACGGCCATCTTCCCAATGCCACCGTTGCCCGGGGGTTTATCAGGAATTATGGTGAATTTTTAGGTATTAATTCTCATCATCTTTTGGCTGTATTCCGTCGGGATTTCGTGGAAAATCAGCAGGGACGGATTGTCCCCCGCGGCATGGTCGACCCGGTTAATAAAGTGAGTTTTTGGACTCCCCGGACCACCATTATCGTCGCCGTAACTTTAGTTTTTACTCTTTTCGGGGTCTATTTATACTACCAATACCGGGTACTTACCGGTCCTCCCCATTTGGAGTTATCGACCCCGACAGACAGGGTAAACATGAATGAAGATACCGTTCAGGTAGTGGGTCGTACCGATCCGGAAGCATCCCTGTCGGTAAATGGCCATTTGGTTGCCTTGGAAAAAGGCGGCACTTTTTTCTTCCGTATGCCGTTAAATCCCGGTGAGAATAAAATTACAGTCACTTCTCTGGCCAAATCGGGTAAGACCACCACGGTAATCCGGATTGTAGAATACTCACCCTGACCATTTCTAATCACCTTTATGATTGACATCTTGTCCTGGGTTCTTTAACCTAAAGAATAACATGGCCGTTTTTATCCAGTTACTTTTGGGAATAGTAGTTCTTACACTGTCTTTTCTCATCGCCTTTGCCGGAATTCAGGTATTTCATATTCTCCACGAATTCCGCCTGACCTTGAAGAAATTAAACCGTATTTTGGATCACACCACCTCCTTGTCCGAAGCTGCAGCCCGCCCCGTAACTGCTGTCAATGAATTTTATACCGAAGTCAAAGATCTGGTAAACGTCACCCAGGACCAGATTGTTGCAGCCACTCCCGACCGGGTCATCACTCCCAGGACCGCTCACCGCTCCCCCCGCCGTTTCTTCCGCCGCTCCGGTGCTTCCCTTCGCCCTTCCTGATCCTGCTTGTCCTTGCCTCGCTCAAAAGCTAAAATTGCCCCATGCTTACTGCTGACCAGATCCGCACCCGTTATTTTGATTTTTATCTAAGTCGAGGTCATAATATTATCCCCTCTGCCCCCTTGGTGCCCGAAAACGATCCTACAACGCTGTTCACCGGTTCCGGCATGCAGCCCATGGTCTCGTATCTTCTCGGTCAGACTCATCCTTTGGGTACTCGTCTGGTAGACTCACAGAAATGTTTTCGCACCCAAGACATCGTAGAGGTTGGGGATAACCGACATGATACGTTTTTTGAAATGCTGGGTAATTGGTCTTTGGGGGATTACTTCAAGAAAGAACAAATATCATGGCTGTTTAAATTTTTGACAGAACCCAAAGCCGGATTAGGATTGGACCCTTCCCGATTGTACATTAGTGCCTTTGCCGGTAATTCGGATATTAATATTCCACGCGACGAAGAAACGGTCACATTCTGGCAGGAACAATTTTCCTCCGTGGGAATAGACGCATTGGCAGTAAAGGATCCGGAAAAAGGCATGCAGAGGGGGCGCATCTTTTATTATGACGATACCAAAAACTGGTGGTCTCGTTCAGGTACTCCTGCGCAAATGCCTGTTGGAGAACCTGGTGGTCCGGACTCTGAAGTGTTTTTCGATTTCGGGACTCATCATCAACTCCATGAAAATTCTCCGTTCAAAAACCAGCCTTGCCACCCCAACTGCGATTGCGGCCGCTTTATCGAACTCGGCAATTCTGTTTTTATGACCTACCTGAAAACTAATACGGGGTTTGTTCCACTGGAAAAGAAAAATATCGATTTCGGTGGGGGATTGGAAAGAATAGCCGCTGCTGTTCTCGATACTCCGGATATTTATCGTACAGATTTATATTCACCGATTATTTCCCGACTGGAGGAAATAACAGGTAAGGCATATTCCCAAGACGAGAAGGCTATGCGGGTTATTGCTGATCATTTAAAGGCCTCTGTATTTCTGATTGTCGACGGTGTCCGACCGGGAAATAAGCAACAAGATTACTACCTGCGCCGCTTGCTCCGCCGGGTTGCTGTTAAATCTTACCAACTCAAAGGTCAAATCATTGATCCTTCTGAATTTTCAAGTATTACAGATAAAGTCTTGGATATATATAAAAATACTTCATACTTCAATTCCTCTAATAGTCTGCCCCAAGTGAACGATGTTGTACGTGAAGAAATGATCAAATTTACCCGCTCTCTGGATAAAGGTCTAAAGGAATTTAATAAATACTCTCCAGTTCAATTAGATGCTAAAACTGCCTTCAATCTTTACCAGACCCTTGGGTTTCCGGTGGAAATAATAGAAGAACTGTATTTACAGAAGAACGTTAAACTGGATCGGGAGGAGTTTGACCGGATTTTTAAATCCCATCAGGACCTTTCCCGCACCGCCTCCGCCGGCATGTTCAAAGGCGGTTTGGCAGACGACTCGCATACAGTCGTCAGATATCACACAGCTACCCATTTATTACATCAGGCTCTGCGTGATGTATTGGGAAGTCATGTCCAGCAGAAGGGGAGCAACATTACGGCTGAAAGACTCAGGTTCGATTTCTCCCACCCGGCCAGACTTACCCCGGAGGAAACAACGAAGGTTGAACTGATAATTAATCAAAAGATATCCGAAAATCTTACCGTCACCAAAATGGAAATGCCCAAAACACAGGCTCTTTCCCAAGGAGCTCTGGCCTTCTTTCCGGAAAAGTATCCCAATAATACTTCCGTCTACAAAATAGGGGAATACAGTATGGAACTTTGCGGAGGGCCCCATGTCAACTCGACTGGCGAGCTGGGACGTATTAAGATAGTCAAAGAGGAGTCTGCCGGCTCCGGCATTCGGCGTATCTACGCCCGCCTGTCCGATGATAAAAAAATTCGCAATGAACATTGAATATTAGACATTGGACATTAATTTAAAATGCCCCTGCCTTTCCTGTCAAAAAAACCAAAACTGGATTCCAGGGAATATCTGTTTGCTTTGGAGATTGATCACGGCCGGGTAAAAAGTGCCGTTTGGAGTGTTATCAACAACCGGACCCAGGTTTTATCAATAAGTACCCCCGTAAATTGGGATGACACTACGGACGATAGCCTGGTCTCAGCCTGCGACCAATCGCTTTCTGATGCCGCTGCCCGTTTGGATGCCGCCGGAAAAATCCAGCCGGAAAAAGTCATTTTAGGGCTGCCTTCGGATTGGCTTGCCCAGGAAAAAATTGCTCCCGTCAGGCTCAAATCTCTTAAATATCTGTCTCACAAGCTCTCTTTGAAAGCGGTTGGTTTCGTTGTCACTCCAGAAGCTATGGTTCGTTTCCAGCAGCATACCGAGGGTGTACCTCTGACCGCTATAATGTTGGGTATCTGGACCTCCTTGCTGGAGATGACGCTTGTCCGGCTGGGAAAAACTGACCGAATTCATCTGATAAAGAGAAGTTCTGCCATTGTCTCTGACGTAGTCGAAGGCCTTTCACGCTACAGTCATGTGGACATGCTGCCTTCCCGGATCCTGCTTTACGATTCCGGCTTGGACTTGGAGGAAATTCGTCAACAATTATTGGCTCACCCCTGGAAAGCTCCCCAGACGCGGTTGCCCTTTCTTCACTTTCCAAAAATTGAAATTCTGCCTTCGGATTTTTCCATCCGGGCTATAGCTCTGGCCGGAGGAACAGAAGTGGCTCAGGCCATTGGTTTAATGTCTCCCGTGCCGGACATTCTTCCTGAAATCGAACCGCAGGAAATTGTTCAGCCGGAAGCCGGCGTCGATCTGGGTTTTGTGGCAGAACAGGATGTAGCCCAATTCTCCCCTCCCCCGGTCATCGAACCGGTCGCGCCGCCGATCTCTCCTGCCCTGAAAAAACTCGCTGTTCGCCGCTTCCCCAAAATTTCCCTGCGTGCAATTGCTTTTCCTGGACTGCGATTGCCCCGATTTTCGGTAGGGGGTAAGCCGCTTCTTATATTCCTGATTGCCGTGTTATTACTTGCGGGTTTGTTTGGAGGATATTGGTACCTTCCTTCCTCCACCGTTACTCTTACTGTGGATAAGCGGATTCTCGAGCATCAGTTTGAGCTAGTGGCCGACACTGATGCAGGAGAGGCTGGTGGTGATACCGGTGTTTTCCCCGCGGTTTACTCAGAGACTTCTGTGAGCGATCAGTCGTCTGTTCCCACGACCGGCTCAAAGCTGGTAGGGGATAAGGCCTCGGGTAGTGTATCGGTGATAAACGGGACTTCTGTCCCCCGGTCCTTTCCTTCTGGTACGGCGATAACTTCCCCGTCAGGCCTTAAGTTTATGTTTGATTCCGATATCCAAATAGCTTCGGCGTCCGGAACTGCCGATCCTAATTCCTATCAACCCGGTAAGGGCACTGTCAAAGTTACCGCAGCTCAAATCGGCACTGACAGCAACCTCTCAGCTGGTACTCAATTTAAAATAGGCACCTTTTCCACTCTGGATTTCGTGGCCAAAAACGAGGAAGCCTTTTCCGGCGGTTCCAGCCGCCAGGCACAAGTTGTATCCAAGGATGATATTTCCAAGCTCCGCCAGTCACTTTCCGCCTCACTCAGGGAGCGGGCGAGAGAAGATTTGGTCAGCCGTGCATCTGACGACGAAAATGTTATTCCGGAATCAATCTCTCTGGAGACTGAATCGGAAGATTTTAGTCATAAGCTCGATGCAGAAGCAGCCGAACTGAATCTGAAACTCGAAGTAAAAGCTACCGGCCTGGTCATTTCAAAATCAGAACTCAATTCCCTGGTAGCCGAGCAAATTCAAAGCAGGATTCCGGAAGGGTTTACTCAGTCGGGAGATATTTCATATACTTTCGATGTCAAAGAGGCCGGTAAGCAAAAAGTTGCGCTTACCGTCAATGTCTCCGCCCCTCTCCTGCCCCGCCTGGACAATTCACAAATCATTCGCGATCTTACCGGAAAATCTCCCGGACAGGCCAAAGACTATTTAGCCGGTCTGCCGGGGGTGCTTCAGGTGGAGTTTACTTTTTCCCCCCGGATGCCTTCCGGGCTTCTCACCCTGCCGCATGTCAGCAGTAAGATTAATTTGGTTGTCACTCCGGCCCCTTAAAAAGTCCTATTTGTCTTGAGATGAAAAAAATATTTCCCCTTTTTCTGCTCTCTTCTGGAATCCTGCTTCTTTTGAGCGTTGTCCTCCCGATTTCCGCGTCGTATCTCCTTTTTGCCCTCAACCCGACACCTGAACTGATAGATCCTACCGCCACTTCCGGCCGGCCGGCTGTTTTCGTAGTATCAGCTATCAGCTTTACCACAGTTGACTACACGCGGGCGGCAAACTGGTTTCCTTCACTTCCGCAAGCCGCTCCCCCACCCGAAAGTAAAACCCGTTTTTTCAATCTTTCCATTCCTGATTTGGAACTGGAAGATGTCCCTGTCGAAATCAACGGCCAAGATTTGACAAAAAATGCTATCCACTACCCCGGTACTTCTGTACCGGGAGAATATGGTAATACAGTTGTTTTCGGACATTCAGCCCTGCCCCAGTTGTATAAGAAGGGTTCGCCCTTTACCATATTCAACCCCTTGCTGAAAATCAAAGTAGGGAATGAAATTATAGTTAAATACGACGGGGTCACGTATCGTTATTTTGTCCGTGATACCCGGGAGGTCAAACCCTCTGCGATCCAGGTAATGGAACAGCGCTTCGATCGTCGTGAAATCACTCTCATTACTTGTACTCCGCTGGGGACCTACTGGCGCCGGTTTGTTGTCCGCGCGGAAATGGTAGACTAGATTTTTCCATGAACTATCTCGGCATCGACTATGGCCTGAAAAAAACCGGGCTGGCAATAGCTGATGGTCCCTTGGCCGAACCGCTTGCAATCGTTGATACGGATACCGTCCTCACATATCTCACCCATATCATCGAAAAACTCGGAATAGACGAACTGGTCATCGGCCAGCCGGAAGGTGAAATCGCGCCCCAAGTGCGTAAATTTGCGGATGAAAAACTTACCGCCCTGCGCCTGCCGGTGCATGTCGTGGACGAAACACTTTCCTCGGCTGATGCCAGGCGGGCACTCCTTCATACCACTCAGTCCAGAAGAAAGGCCGGGGAACACGCCGTTGCCGCCGCGCTTATACTTCAATCCTGGCTTGACTCGGATGGACGTAAACTGTAAAGTCTAGCTAACTAAAAAAATATGTTTAGAAACGTCATTGCTCCCGTACAAGCCTGGCTGCTTTCCCAGGGGCGTTGCGTCGGCTGTGGGACCGAACTGGAAACCGGTAAAAAAACAAAACACGAGAAAGGTGAGAAAATTACCTGTTCCAAATGCGGCCGGATATTTATCAAGGAATCTCCATCCGGTAAATACCGCCGGGCCCTCTTTGAAGAAGTGTGAGAAAACTTCTCCTTTTTGTTCTTATCACGTTAATTTCTGTTCTCGTTATTACCAGCGGGGCTTATTTTTGGTGGCGAGGTGCTCTGCAGCCGGTCTCAGGCCAAAAGTCTTCCGTCTCATTTGTCATAGCTTCCAATGAATCTGCCTCTTCTGTCACTAACCGTCTGCAGACAAGCGGCCTCATCCGTTCTTCAATGGCATCTAAAATATACCTAAAGGCCAGGGGATTGGAGTCCAGTCTTCGCCCCGGCGGATATCTCTTGTCACCTTCCGATTCCGCCTCTGTCATTCTTTCCGCTCTCATTTCCGGCCCGAAAGATATTTGGGTGACAATCCCCGAAGGATGGCGCCGGGAACAAATCGCCCTTCGCCTGTCTGAGTCCCTTTCCTCCGGCCCGGGAAATTTTTCTTACGAGGATTTTCTCGAGCGGACGGAACAGTTGGAAGGCCGGCTTTTCCCGGATACTTATCTTATTCCCCTTCATGCTGGGACAACCGATATTATCAAAATGATGACGGACAATTTTGATCTCAAAACAGGTTTGAAAATGCCGGCCGATATGGATATTTTGATTCTCGCCTCGCTTGTTGAACGGGAGGTGAAAAAAAATGAAGACCGGCCGGTAATTTCCGGGATTCTGTCAAACCGTTTGAGGGCCGGCTGGCCGCTTCAGGTGGATGCCTCGGTCCAATTTACCTCAGACAATATCCGCTGCAGCCCTTCGCCTCACGATTGTGTCTGGTGGCGCCCTGTAGAGTCTACCCGGCTCCCCTCGTTATTCAATACATATCTCCATCCCGGCCTGCCGCCCGCGCCGATTGCTAACCCTGGTTTGGCCTCAATTACTGCCGCCCGCAGTCCGGCTGTCACTCCATTCTGGTACTATCTCACCGGAAGTGACGGGCAAATGTATTATGGAAGGACATTGT
>Ga0209542_10000795_pt1 | contig 75508 bp, 74 predicted proteins | sample RifCSPhighO2_01_FD_184028 | JGI IMG/M metagenome (GOLD analysis project Ga0209542, IMG submission 184028) | Soil microbial communities from Rifle, Colorado - Rifle CSP2_plank highO2_0.1 (SPAdes) (version 2) | ecosystem: Environmental > Terrestrial > Deep subsurface > Rock core/Sediment ...
TATCGACGATTGCGTAGACGCGTTCTTTGCGATACTCGACAAGGTCGAAGACGGCCGCGGCATCAATATCGGCACAGGCACCGCTACCTCATTTAACGAGCTCATACGAACGATGCTCAAGCTCGAAAAGCGCGAGGCAACGATCAAACCACTTTCCGAAAAGCCCGTCGGCGTTGCGACCCGCTATGCCGACACGACACGGCTCACGAAAAAGATCGGGTGGAAACCGAAGATATCTCTCGAAGAAGGCCTCTCGCGCGTCCTCAAAGGCGCGCGTGCGCGGCTCTCGGGCACTACTCTCCCTTTCTCCATCCTATGAACTCCATCGCTATCGTTACAACGACGATATACGTGCCGAAGCTGCTCGCAAGCTACGCGGAAGACGCCAAGAAGTACGGACACAGTCCCCTCTTCGTTGTTGTTGGCGATAAGAAGACACCCTCCGAAACCGAGGATTTTTGTGCGAATCTCGCGAAACAAACCGGATTTAGGATCGAATATTTCTCCCCCGCCCGACAAGAACAGTATCTTTCGAAATTTCCGGCTCTCAAAGAGCACCTGCCTTGGAATTCTATCCAGCGGCGCAACGTGGGCCTCCTCTATGCATATGAAGCAGGGTGCGAAACTATTATCACGATAGACGACGACAATTTTCGTGTCACGAAAGATTTCATCGGGAAACACGAGGTAACTGGGAAACGTTCGTGCGATGTCGTCTCGAGCTCTACCAAGTGGGTGAACGTATGCCGGCTGCTGAAAGAGAAACACGGTAGGAACTTTTACCACCGTGGTTTCCCTCTCGAAAAGCGTCTACCGAAGGAAACATGGAAAACAAAACGTGCCATAGTACGGCCTGTCGTGAACGCGGGCCTGTGGCTTGGCGACCCTGATGTCGATGCTATGGAGCGCCTCTACCATCTCGCCGATCCAACTGATGCAACCTCGTATACGCGCAAGGGAAAGCCGAACATTGCTGCAGCGAAGGGCACGTGGACACCCTTTAATTCACAGAATACCGCGCTCCGGCGCGACGCAATCCCCGCCTACTTCCTCTCTCCCTACATTGGCCGCTACGACGACATCTGGGCTTCCTACATCGTGAAGCACATCGCTGACCACCTTGGTGACTCTATTACCTTTGGTGAGCCACTCGTGCGCCAGGAGCGCAATCCCCACAACTACTGGAAAGACCTCGACCAAGAGCGGCACGGCCACGCGCTCACGCTGCGATTCGTCGACGCACTTTCGACGATAGCGCTGAAAGGAAAAACCTATGCCGAGTGCTACACGGAAATCGTGAAGGCACTCCCTGCAGCACTCGAGAAGAAACAACTGAACGACGTGGAAAAGCAATTTGTAACTAAACTCTTCGAAGGCATGCGCATCTGGCGCGACACGTTCGCAAGCCTGTAAATCACAGCACTGTCAGGAGGAGCGCTTGATCTCAATGACCATGTCGCGGTCTTTATGGACCACTCGATAGTCGAAAGATAATTCTTTCTTAAGGGCATTGAGGGTTTCGATGAGCGAGACTTCGTCGAAGCGGAACGTTTCGTGCCCCTTTCCCGCGCTCGTGAACATACGAGCAAGCGAGGAGAGCAGCCCTCCTTGGTTGGTCCAGTTGACGATGGGTTCGGAGAGGATGAAGCGCGGCGCGGAGCGCAGGATTTTCTTGAGAAGTGGCTGTATGTCTGGATAGAAATGGTAGAGAGAGCCGACCATGACAGACACGTCACTCTCCGGAAAGCTCTCCAGCTGCGAGATGTCCGTTTGTCTCGCGTCGAATCCCTTGCGCCGCGCATAAGCGACGAATTGTTCGCTGATATCATACCCGATCCATCGCTTCCCGAATGACCTGCAGTGTTTTGCTACGTAGGTATCCCCGAAACAGAGCTCAAGAACGGTGTGGTCGTTCGGGACGATGAAGTCCGCAACTCTGACAAAGCGGCCCCGGTAGGCTCCGCGGTACAGGAGGTTCATCACGAAGCGGTAGAGGTGGATGCTCTTATAAATGATGCTCATAGTCGATAGAGGACGAGTCCGTCGCTCGATACAAGCTCTTCGATGTGGCCCAGGACGGAAAGGTCCCACTCCGGATAGTTCTCTCGGTCCCAGAGCACGTACCGCACATTGCGCTCCTTTAGAAGCGTGCGTAGCCTCTCAGGATCACGAAAACGGGTCTCATAATCGCTCACGATTTCCTTCATCAATCGTTCGCGCAAGCCCCCGAACGAGACCTCTCCCGCTTTGAGTATGCGTTGGTATCCGTAGTAATCATGTCCCGAACGCAGCCCTTCGAGATCGATGTAGAGATTGACGTACGTGTTTTGCGCAGAAACACCCTTCGCGAGCGCGCGTTCCAGATATCCGACCGGATCCTTCCGCGCGTCCTTGTTGAGGTAGAGATGGAGCTCGAGTGCTTCCTGCAAGCGGCCTTCTGGATATGCGTAGATGCTCGCAGCCGGTATCCAGTAGAGATCGTGCGGCGTATAGATAGTCGCGAGAAAGACATCCGTTTCCCCGCTAGCAGCCGTGAGCACGACGCCGTCTTGATCTTCGTTCAGTACCGCGAGTACGGGCGCATATCGCTGTTCGGAAAGTTTGGCGGGATACTGTGCGAGAAAGGAGCGGTACTGCTGGCCAACGCCTGCGAAGAGCGCGAGCGCGACAAGAACGGCGGCGAAGTACGCGTGGAGGCGTTGTGGGAAGATCCGAGCGAAGAAGTACGAACCGATGAACACGGAGAGAGGCACGATGAAGTACCAGTAGTAATGTCCGTACTGGACAATGCGGCCGCTCACGAGTTGCTGGTTGAGCGCAATCCAGCCAGCAGCAATGAGCGCCCACACAAAATACGTCGTTCGGTCGCGCTCGCGCAGGTACGTGTGGACGGCCGCGAGCGAGATGGTGCCAAGGCCGATCTTGCTCATCACAGCCGCGCGCCCAAGCGTGTGTGCTTGGAAAAAGGACACGGTAACACTTTCCGGAGAGGTCTGGAACCTGAAAAGTTCCATAAGATTGTACGCGCCGAGCGCGACGCCGAGGATGCCTGCTCGGCACACGGTTAAAAGTGAGCGCCAATCGCCCAGTAGGAGAAAGATCACGCCGAGCGCGAGGAGCATCGCATACGCGAACGTCCACGCGTAGAAATACGCATACATCAAAAGTCCTGCGAGTACACCCGCCACGACCCATGCGTACCGTCGCTCCGAGACGAGCGAGTCGTACAGTGCGATAAGAAACGCAAAAAACGGCACGGAGCTTGCGAACGGAAAGAACGAACGTCCGTAGATGTTGGTACCGGAAAAGAAGAGTGATTTCGTCTCGATAATGGAGTAACCCAAGACCGCGAAGAGTGCAGCACCAACGGAGATGAAGCGATTATTCGTAAGGCGCAGCGTGAACGCATACATGAGAAGAACTACCGCAAAAACACCGACCCCGTTGAGTATGTTGACGTATGCGGCTGCATTCATGTTCTCCGCAAGGCCCAGCGCCCACAGCGGAAGGGCAAGTGCAGGCTCGACGTAGGAAAATATCGCGTTCTGTTCATCCTTCCCCTCGCGAAGAAACGGCTGCCCGAGTGCGTGCCCCGCGAGCGCTTCATTCATGCGTGTCATGTAATAGTGCTCGTCGTCGCCGTAGCGCGAGATGTTGATGCCGCGATACGCTTCGCCCGCAACGAAAGGGAACGCGATGACGGGCCCGGAGACAATGAGCGTCGTAACAAGAGCGGCGCCAAGCGCCGGCCAATGCTCCGTGAAAAGCAGCACCGCCCGCGTTATGATATGTTGCAAAAGTCTCGTCATGAGGGATCGCGCCACGGGGCGTGGGAACCGAAGCGGTAACGGACAAGATCGGCGGTGAACTTCCATGCCGCACGGACGTTCACGAATGAAGGCCGATGTGTCTGCTTCAACATCACCGTCGGTATCTGCGCTACCTTGAAACCCTTATAGCACGCCTGTATGGCGATCTCGGCGTCAATGAACCAGTCATCCGAGGTGAGAACAAGGCGGGAAAGCGCTTCACGCGTGAGCATTTTCGGCTTCGCGTTGGCGTCGAAAAGATGCACGCGCGGAAAAAGCAACCGGAGGAGGACGTTGTACGCGCGCGATATGAATATCCGCTCCACGCCGTCATGCCGCTTTACTCTGTAGGTGAGCCCAAAATCAGCTCCCTCGGCAGTGAGCGCGTCGTAGAGACGCACGATGTCCTCAACGGGATTCTGGCCGTCGCCGTCTATGTATGCGACCACCTCACCACTCGAGACCGCGAGTCCGGAGCGCACGTCCCATCCGTACCAGCCTTTTTTCTCCTTTGCAACGACGACGAGGCGTGGATCTCCTGCCGCGATTGCGCGGACGATCTGCGGTGTGGTGTCCGCCGGATCATTCGCGTCGTAGTTGGCGACCAAAACGAGCTCGTAGGGAATGCCGCGTTCGTTGAGCGAACGCCGCATCGCCTCAATGACAGGTGACGCGTTCTCCTTGGCCTTGTAGCACAGGAGCACGACGGAGAGCGCGATGCCGCTTTTGCGGCTGATCGGAGCCTGCGGAGAGACCACTCCCGTAGCGGGCCGCGGCGTATGGAAAACGAGGTACTGATACGCGAAGTAGCTCTCAAAGGCGATGAGTCCTGACGAGAGAAGCAACGCAACGAGTGGCTCGATGCGTGCATATTCGACAAAGGCGTATACGAGGAGCGTGTTGAGGCCGAGATTGAACAGGATGATGAAAAGATAAACGAGCCCCTGCTGTCCGATGACGTCGATCTCGCGATCGCGGAATGTCCAGAATTTCTGAAGCGTGAAGCTCACGAGAAAACCTCCAAAGAACGCGAACACCGACGCGAGCAGGTACGAGACATGGAATACTTCCGTGACGAACAAGAACACGGGTACGTTGGTCGACGTCGCGATGAGGCCAGCGACGCCGAAACGTATGATGCGAAAAAAGTGCTCGCGGGAAATCATAGGAGAGGTCGCCTCTTTCTTTTCATCCAGAAAAGGATAACACTCGTGGCAGAATCTGCCAGAATGTGGTGTACTATGCCCGGTAGGACAATTTGGCATTGCCTTGGTTTGGGAAATTCCCGTAAGACCCAAAAATGTGCACACACTCCATGTGCGCTCTTGGGTCGGATTAGACAGCGGCAGAAACTATGCCAAATTGTACTGACCGGGTATGCCTCTCACGATACGACACTTCCTTAAGCGGGTGGCAACGATCCTCGTCGACCTCTATGCGCTCATGCAGCGTTTTTCCTTTCCGACCAAATACTCGTGGAAATGGAAGCTCGAAATGCTGCTTCAACGCTATGAGCCAGAAACGACCCGGCTTGTTCGCGATCTTCTCAAGCCTGGGATGACGTTCATCGACATCGGTGCGCACATCGGCTATTTTACGCGGCTCGCCGCACAGCGCGTCGGAGAAGAGGGTCATGTATACGCGTTCGAACCAGATGCAAAGAATAGAGCGCTTCTCGTCGAGAACACAAAACGTTTCGGGAATGTCATGGTGCGAGATGAAGCAGTAACGGATCATGATGGTGTTGTGGCATTCTACCGTGTGCGGGAGAGCACGGGCTGTCACAGCACGATAGCGCAGAACGACGCAGAGCGCTCCGAAGTCCCGGCGATGAAACTCGATACCTTCGCGGCACAAAACAAGACACAAAAAATCGATATCATTAAGATGGACGTCGAGGGAGGTGAATGGAACGCGCTCAGTGGAATGATGAATACACTCCGAAGTGTCCGGCACCTCGTCATCGAATACAACCCCGATGCATTATTGCGTGCGAACGCTGATTCTGAAAAGCTTCTTCGCACCTTGCGAGAGAAAGGATTTTCCATTTCCCTCTTGTGTAGAGGAGCAGAGCTCCCACTGTCCGATTCTCTGGACATACACAGCTATCTCACGGATGGTTCCGTGAATCTCCATTGCTACAAGGTATGAAGGAACCCACGATCCTCGTCGTCATTCCGTACGGTTTCAACGACCGTCTCATCAACTTCCCGGAGTTCACGCTTAGCCGACTTCTTGCGAAGAGGGGTTGGCACGTGCTCGGGCTTACGAGGTGCGAAGCGGAAGAATCCGCACACGGAACGATATTTGGCATCGACGTATATCGATACCGCAACGTGCCCGATGGCACGCTCCACCTTCTGTGGACGCTCCTCACTAAACGACCTGATATCGTCCACGTGCATATGCTCCGCAACAACCGGGTCGGTGTTGCCGCCGCAATGCTTGCGAAACTTTTCCGAATCCCGCTTGCCTTCTCCGAAGCGGGCCTCCTCCACGACCATTACCTTGTCGACGACCGCGATGATCCTCTTGGCAAACCCGTGCACTACGAGCGAGTTGCGCGGCACTTCGACCTAAAAAATATCCGAAGTTACTTCTTCCACTGGCCACTCACCCATGCCGACGAAGCTGTTTTCTATTCAAAACACAATGTGCCGATCGCCGAGCGGCTCGGCTTGCACGCGCGCTACATTCCGCTCATCGTGGATGATGCGCGACGCATGTCCTCCGGCGCAGGCCACGAAAAGAACCGCGCGCTGCCGCAGGAGCCCTTCGGGCTTTTCGTCGGCCAGATGAAAGAGCGTAAGGGTTGGGACGTGCTTCTCCACGCGATCGCGCTCATACCACGCGAGATCGTGTCGAAGTTCGTCTTTATCAGCTCGTCCTCCACGACCGAAACCGAAGGGTTCGCCGCACTCGTCGGCTCCCTCCGCCTGCGTGATCGCGTCCAGTTCCTCGGCAGGGCGTCGAATGCAGAACTGCAAGCCGCATACGAGCACTCCTCGCTCGTCGTGGTTCCCTCGCGCTATGAAGGGTTTGGCCTCGTGCCGCTTGAGGCGTTCGAGGTGGGGCGTCCAGTCGTCGCTTCGCGCGTTGAAGCGCTTACCGACTATCTCGCCCATGAAGAAAACGCACTCCTCGTCCCGCCGAACGATCCCAAAGCGCTTGCTGCGAACATCCAGCGGCTCTTCGATGATGAGGCCCTTCGAGAACGCATCGTCCGCGGTGGGCGCAAAACGCGCGCAGATATGGAGAGCGCGGCGCACGCCAAAGAGTGGATGGACTTTTTTCAGAATATCGTTGCGAAACGTCTTGCGACACGCTAAAATCCCACGACATGAAAAAGCGCCGCAAACGTGCCCTCATAACGGGCATCACCGGGCAAGACGGTTCATACCTTGCGGATTATCTCCTTTCCCTCGGGTATGAAGTATGGGGACTCGTACGTCGTACAAGCCTCGACCCACTCATGCGCTTAGAAAGAGCAGCGCCGAATCCACGCACACATCTGGTGTACGGCAATCTCCGTGATAGCGCTTCTATCGCACGTGCGCTAACTGAAGCACAGCCAGATGAGATTTATAACCTCGCCGCCCAGTCCGACGTCGGTATTTCTTTTAAGTGTCCCGAGGAAACGTTCGAGATCAACTATTTTGGCTTGGGCCGATTAATCCAAGAAGTCCAGCACATCTGTCCAAAGGCGCGGATCTATCAGGCATCGACCAGCGAGATGTTCGGTGCGACAAAACCGCCCCAGAACGAACAGTCGTCATTAGCGCCCGTGTCTCCGTACGGTGAGTCGAAGACGAAAGCGCATCAGGATTTCGTCGTGGCATACCGAGAACGTTATGGAATGTTCATCTGTTCAGGCATTCTCTTCAATCATGAGTCGCCGCGACGGGGTGAGCATTTCGTGACGCGTAAGGTCACGATTTCGCTCTCTAAAATAAAACTCGGGATGCAGAAGAGTTTTGTGCTCGGAAATCTCGAGGCAAAACGTGACTGGGGTTTCGCGGGCGACTATATACGCGCGATGCATCTTATGTTGCAGGAAAAAAAACCGGATGATTATGTGATCGCGACGGGGATCGCGCATTCGGTGCGTGAATTCGTCGAAGAGGCAGCACGCAGCCTCGACATGAAGATCACGTGGAAAGGTTCAGGGCTCGATGAGATCGGCGTCGATGCAGCTGGAAATACGATCATTACCGTGGATAAGAAATTCTACCGACCGCACGAGGTGAACGCACTGCGGGGAGATCCCTCTAAAGCAGCAAAAAAGTTGGGCTGGAAGCCACAGGTGAAATTCGAGCAACTGGTGCAAATGATGACGAAGTCGGACTTTGAGCGTCTGCAAAAAAACCGCTGAAAGCTCACGCCTTGCATTTTTTTGCAATAAGGCCCGCAAGTGCGGAAAGCTCGGTGGAGCGGGTTTTTTCGTCTCCTCCTAGTTCCCAAATATTCAAGATGTCCGTCTTGGCGGAATCCGCGAATATTGCCGCGACGAATCGTACGAGCGCTTCGTCATCGAATACAAAGTCAGATGAAAGTTGATGCGCGACCTGTGTTGGCACCTCTTCCGGCGTTCGTGATCGCACGACCGATGGCAACGCATTATAGAAAATATCCCCGAAAGAAATGACCGGCTTGCCGAACAACGTCGCCTCCCAACCGGCTGTTCCCGTGATGACCGTTACAAGTGCCGCCCCTGCGATAAGGTCAAAACCGGAAATTTCCGGACGCACGAGAATGACGTTCGGTATCTTTTTTAATTCCTTGTAAAAACGGCGCGGGCGCAGTGCGACCATTTGCGGGTGTTCTTTCACGATCAATTTCATCCCGACGGGCAGAGATTGGGCGACACGTCGTACGACAGCGATTTGATCGGTATCGAACCGCGCAAGCAAAAGCAAATTTAGTTCTGGCTCAAGGTGAAGCGGGAAAAAAGCGTATTTACTCGACGGATCAAAGGTGTCGTACAGGTCGTTGAGGCCGATGAGGTTCCGCACTTTCCGTTTCATCCCGTCGATCAGGTAGGCGTACGGGTGCACGTATGAATAGTCTCCACGATTTTCCGGGTGCAGCCACCACTCCCTCCAAAGAACCCCTATCCAATGGAAGGTGCGTACGAAACGCATTGGGTGCAAAAAATCGAAATACTGCCTCCGCGTAAATTTCCGACGCGTCGGCTCGTGTATTTCCGAGTAGACACGGGGTTTTTTCCTAAATTCCTCGATATACGCACGCGCCTCGGCAACATACGGAACATCTGTCAGTGGCTTCTTTCGGTCTCGCTCTACGTGTCTCTCGACGAACGTAAGGTGATCGTATTGCTCTGACACGGCGATACGATCGCGTATACCGGTAAATGCCATGATGAGGGTCTTGATGCCGCGTTTTTTCGCGATGTGGAACAAGAGCGTGGTGCTCATGGCACCAATGGGCGCAGAGAAAAGAACGTCCGGTCTCTCCGCATCAAGAAACGCGATGATCCGCTTCGCATAGACCTGCACCGTGCGCAGCATCTCTTCGTGGGTATATCGGGGCGTGTCATAGGGGTATTCCCGCACGAGCTGCGAAAAGCGGATGATGCGATCCACGTTTATGTACGGCCAGAGATTCGGTACGCCGTACTCTTTTTCGAGCCACTGTAGGTATGTGAGATCCAATGGTTCGTCCTTGTAGGAACGCTGAATATCCTCATCGAGGAGCAGTTGGGAATACGCGATATCTTTTTGTGTCGATAGATGCTCGTAACTCGCGCGCGTTTGCACGAACGCGCAAAATTCATCAATACCATGTTCATCTTTGAGGAAACGTGCAAGTTCGTGCCCCACGTAGGCAAAGCGACGCTGCAGAATAAGACAGACCTTCATACGCTATGGGTCTTGCAGAAACACGTTTGTGATGAAAGTATGGTGTGCATGCGAAAGAAGATGATCGCCTCACGCTGCGGCATTTGTTCGTCGCCACGAGCGACCATCGTGCGAAAACGCCTTCGGTATAACATTAAACGCAATGTATTGCGATGCGTCAAATGCGGTTTCGTGTATCTTGAGCGCCCTTCGATATCGAAACGCTTCTACACGGGCAAGAAATACCGAGCGCATCACGGGCCTACGCTGGGAAAGAAAAGCTCGCCGCGCGATCTTTTCAATACTTATTTGCCCTACCAGCACCAGATACACGAGTCGATGGGAGGGCTCTTGAAGCCCTCCGTGAGTATACTCGATGTCGGATGCTCCGCCGGTCATTTTCTGCACTCCCTGAAAGGAAAAGTGAAGAAACGCGTAGGGCTTGAGCTAAGCCGTGATGAGGTGTCGTTCATACGAAAGAATTTGGACTTCCGCGTATACGACAAACCCATCGAACATGCAGACATTGCGGAGGGACCGTTCGACATCGTGACGGCTCTGCAAGTCCTCGAACACGTCGAAGACCCGGTGGGATTCCTCAAAAATATCCGGAAGCACCTGAAGAAAAATGGAACGTTGTACCTTGAACTGCCCAACATTGACGATGTCTTGCTCACGCAGTATCGGATACGGGGATACGAAGATTTTTACTACCGTGAACCGCACCTCTCGTATTTCTCGAAAGAGACCTTACGACGTGCGCTCGCAAAAGCCGGATTTTCCGGGACTATTCGGACCGTGCAGCGCTACACGCTTCTTAATCATATCCACTGGATCACGGCACAGGCACCACTCTCTTCCTTCGAGCTCGGGATGAACGCACAGATAATCAAACACGCGAAAGGGAAAGAGGCACGGCAACTGAATACCTTCATCAAAGACGCCGACCGGAAGTATCGCGATCTCGTGGGCAAACTCGGATTAGGCGAGAGTCTTGTCTTCGTCGGGAAAAAACGCTTATGAGGGAGCCGCGCATCGTCGTGTTCGTCCAAACACGAATGGGGTCCGGGCGACTTCCCGGCAAAGTGCTTAAAGAAGTGCTCGGCCGTCCGATACTCCTGCACCAAATCGAGCGCATCAAGCGCGCGAGGCTTCCGAACGAAGTTGTTGTCATCACAACGACGCAACCCGATGACGATGCGGTCGCCAAACTGTGCGAGGAGCACTCTATCCCATGTTTCCGCGGCAGCGAGACCGATCTCTTGGACCGTCACTATCAAGCGGCAAAAAAGTTCGAAGCCGATTTCGTCGCGAAGATAGGGTCCGATTGTCCGCTCACCGACCCAGCGGTAATTGATGAGGTACTCGGTCTATGGAAGAAAAACCCCAAAGAGTACGATTACGTCAGCAACTATCACCCACCTACGTTTCCCGACGGCCTGGATGCCGAGGGAAGCCCTTTTTCTATTTTAGAAGTCGCGTGGAAGGAGGCGAAGAAACCACACGAGCGTGAACACACGTTTCCTTTCATCTGGGACCAGCCTGAGCGTTTTCGGATCGGCAACGTCGAGAACCCGAGAGGAAAGATGTTCATGACGCACCGATGGACACTGGATTATCCTGAAGATTGGGAGTTCATTTCGCGCGTATATACCGAACTGCGGGACAAACCGGAATTCGATACGGATGACATCCTTGACTTGCTCGCGCGCAAACCCGAGATCGTTGCCATCAACGAAAAATATAATGGTGTAAACTGGTACCGTACGGTCGAGGGTGGACTGAAGACCGTCGGTACGGACCAGTACCGGAAGTCACCCGACGCCACGTGATTGACAATTAACCTGCGTCATGAAAAAAGGATCCATCATTTCAGTCGAGGGTAAGCGCATCGTACTCACGGGTGCATGTGGACTTCTGGGTACACAAATGGCACATACACTTGCCGAGGAAGGCGCAACATTGCTGCTGCTCGATACCGTCCCTAAAAGGGAGGCACTTGAGCGTTTTGCGAATATCGGTATCGCGATGGACGATCATGAGTACCTTGAGTGCGATATCACGGATCCAGATGCGCTCAAAAAGGTCGCCTCGGAGATCCGGAGTCGCTACGGTGGCGTCGACGTACTCATCAACAACGCGGCGTTTAATCCGAAAGTCGAAGAGAAAGATGCACATCAGCACACTTTCGATACCTACCCCCTCAACGAATGGGAGAAAGAATTGCGAGTAAATCTGACAGGTACCATGCTCGTGTGTCAGGCGATGCATCCCTTTATACAGAAAGGCTCGATCATCAACATCGCATCTATCTATGCGCTTGTAGGCTCTGACCAGCGCATCTATCCGAAAGGGTTCGAGAAGCCTGCATCCTACGGCGCAAGCAAAGCCGGTGTCATCGCGCTCACCAAACACCTCGCAACTCTCTGGGCTTCCAGCGGCACGCGGGTGAACGCGGTCGTGTATGGCGGATTTGAGAACGGCCAAGACGCCGCGTTCGTGCGTGAATACAGTACAAAGACACCCCTCGGGCGGTTGGCCAAACCGGAAGAAGCTCCCGGCATCGTGCTCTTTCTTGCCTCAGAAGCCTCCTCGTACGCCACGGGCGCCGTATTCACGATTGACGGAGGGTGGACTGCGTGGTAGAAAATCCTCTCATGCGGACGATCTCCATCAATGGAAAAACCATCGGCGATGGGCACCCTACGTACATCATCGCAGAAGTAGGGCTCGCACATCAGGGCGATGTACGCATCGCCAAGCGCCTCATTGATGCCGCAAAGGACGCCAGTGCGGATTGTGTCAAATTCCAGAAACGCTCGCTCAAGAACGTGTATAAGAAAGACGTGCTCGAGAAACCCGAGGCCCAGGAGCACGCGCAGCAGTACCTGCTCGAACACATCATCAAGAACGAACTCTCGCAAAAAGATATGGCGTCGCTCGCCTCCTACGCGAAAAAACGTGGCATCGATTTCGCGTGTACGCCATGGGACGAGGAGAGCATGAAATTCATCAAAAAGCTCGGCGTACCTTTTTTCAAGATTGGATCCCCAGACATGTTCAACCTTCCGCTCCTCAAAAAGGTCGCGCGCTTGGGCAAGCCGATGCTCATATCGACAGGAATGTCTTTTATTTCAGAAATAGAACAGGTCGCGAAATTCTTGGAAAAAGAAAAAGCAAATTACATCTTTCTCCACTGCAACAGCACCTATCCCGCCCCTTACTATGACATCAACCTCGCGTTCCTGCCGAGACTCAAGGAGATATCGGGAGGCCGACCGGTCGGCTACTCCGGCCACGACAGCGGAATCGCGATATCCATCGCTGCAGTCGCCCTCGGCGCACGCGTTATAGAAAAACACATCACCCTCGACCGGAACCTTCCTGGCCCGGACCATAAGGCATCACTTTTACCGGATGAGTTCAAGCAACTCGTCGCCGGCATTCGCGCCGTCGGGGAAGGGATCGGCGGACCAGTGCGCTATCCTTCTCGAGGCGAGTTCCTCAATCGCGAAAATTTGTCGAAATCGCTTGTCGCGACGAGACGCATAAAAAAAGGAGAGATATTGAAGTTGAAAGACATCGCCGTCAAAAGCCCCGGAAAGGGCACGACACCGATAAAACTGGACTACTTCGTGGGAAGCGTCGTCTCGGCGCGAGACATTCCGAAAGACGATTACATCCTTGAATCCGACATCGGCCTTCCCCGTCCTCCATCAGACATTGAGGGGCTCTCGTTCAACAGGAAATGGGGCGTTGTGGGGCGCATGACGGATATCGAGACCCTCTTGCCGCTCAACTCCGATTTTGTCGAAATACATCTAAGTGATAGCGATGTCCATCATGACAGGCTCGGTACGAAAAAGTACGACCGCGACCTCGTGGTGCACGGACCGGAGTATGATGGCGACCTGCTCCTCAACCTCTCGAGCACAGACCCGAAGTGGCGTAAGCGCTCTATAGATTTCTTCAACAAAACTTTGGACCATGTGCGCCGCCTGAAGAAACATTTCAGGAACGCCAATGAACGGATCAAGTTCGTCGTCCATCCCGGGGGCATGGATATGGAGCAACCGCTTCTTGCACACACGAAAGAATTGAACGCAAATCTCCTCGATTCCCTTTCGAAACTGAACGATGAGGGTGTGGAATTGCTTGTTGAGAACATGCCGGGGAGCCCGTGGTATTTCGGCGGCACGTGGCACCACGCGAATTTTATGGATGCGAAGGAGATCGTCAATTTCTCAAAGAAGACGGGGTATGGGATCGTGTTCGACACATCGCATGCGGCGCTCTACTGCAACCGCTACGGCAAGAGCTTCGAGGAGTATGTAAAAACCATTTTGCCAGTAACAAAATATGTGCACATTTCGGACGCGGCGGGCTGGGGCGGCGAGGGGTTGCGCATCGGCGACGGCACTATCGACTTTAAAATGTTTCTCAAATATCTCGTTCCCACAAAACACTGGATACTTCCGGAAATTTGGCAGGGACACAAATTCGGCGGCGAGGGCTTCGCGATCGCAATGAAGGCGCTGAAAACGATCGACCCTCGATTTTGAAAGCACTCCCCACTCTTCTTACTACCTTCGAATCAACCTTCGCGAAAGCGGTGTTCCCCGTGCAATATCTTTTGTTGCTATCTTTCCGATAACGAAGTCATGGAATCGGGGCGCAAGACCGTTTCCCGGTCGTATTGACCGAACGTTTTTTTTCGTGAACTTCTCTCCCTTTTTCATATCTTGAACAACAAACAGCGATCGTCGGAATACGATATTTTCTTTCTCGTCGGAGGAGCGGACATATGTCGGCTTACCGAGCGCCACTTCTGCAGTGCGGATCGATTTGACGAGCGCTTTCAGCTCGCGCGGCTCGAGCGAAAAGGCCGCGTCCGGTCCGCCATCTTTGCGACGCAGTGTCAGATGTTTTTCGATAACGCACGCGCCGAGTGCCACCGCCGCAAGAGCAACATCGTTTGAGAGTGTGTGATCAGAGAGACCAACAGGGACCTTGAAACGTTTGCGAATGTCGGGAATGGTCAAAAGGTTCATTTCCTCTGGTTTTGCCGGATAGGCGCTCACGCAATGCAAGAGGATGATATCCGGCGTTCCGCTACGTTTCAGGGTGCGGATGGCTTCTGCTATCTCCGCCACTCCAGCCATACCGCGTGAGAGAATAACAGGCTTCCTGGTCTTTCCGATGCGTTTCAGAAGCGGAATATCGACGATCTCAAACGAGGCAACTTTGTAGACCGGTGCTTTCAGTTTCTCAAGAAAGTCGACTGCGGTTTCGTCGAATGGCGTCGAAAAACACACGAGCCCGCGCTTTTTTGCATGCGCAAAGAGCCTGCGGTGCCACTTCCACGGCGTATGTGCCTCCTTGTAGAGCTCGTAGAGGGTTTTGCTGCGCCATGCAGGATTCGTCTTCACAACAAAGAGCGTACTGCGGGAGTCTATCGTCATCGTGTCAGGCGTATAGGTTTGGAGCTTGACCGCATTCGCTCCCGCCTCCGCTGCCGCATCGATTATTTTGAGCGCCCGTTTGATATCGCCTTTGTGATTCCCGGAGACCTCTGCAACGATAAAAACCGGCTCACCCGTCCCAATGCGCTGTTTCCCTACCGTGAACATGGCGCGATAGTACACTATGGAAACATTATCGCCACTCGACCATTGGCGGTTCACTTACATGCTCTGATGGTGTCTCCGAAGAAGGCGAGAGGCCGAGCGCTCGAGCAATGGCCTCCGACGCCGGATTCATTCCTTTCTTGATCCGCGCGGCAAGTTTTTTCCCAGCGAGATGCTCGCGCGCAAATTGCATGACCATTCGTTTACCCGCCCCCTTTCCGCGCCAAAGCGGAGATACTGTATACGACACTTCGGTAAACCCGTCGCTACGTTCGTCACAGCGGACCGTGCCGACCGGTTCATGCGAAGCAGTCTCGACGATATAGAGCGAGCGCCCTGGGAACCCGCCCGAAAGCGTTTTTTCGAACCATTCTACATGATCCTCCCACGAAAGCAGTTCAGATGTACTCGACATCTGGCGCGTCTCCTCATCGTCGCGCCATTCATACAGAAGTCGCGAGTCTCCATGCCCCGCCGAACGTATATGGAACCTGTTATCCATAGGAGCGAATTGTGATAATAACAGATGCTTTCGGTTCGCCTTTTTTGATTCTCCCTATGCGAAACACAAGTGAAGCGCGGTGGCCGAGACGCTTAATTCGGCGAATAAGCTCCCTCCCATAGGACACGAACCAGCTCTTTTGATTATCTACGAGAACCGTGATAGTGAGTCTCTTTTTCTTCATATGTTGAGCGCGCGGAGGAGTATACCGTATTCTGGCGGTATCGTCTCGATGCCGTGCTGCGATATTTCCTACTTCCGTATCCCCGCCCGCGGGTATCCTTCCTCGCGCGACGCGTTCAGGGCTACAACTTTGGGATGCTCGTCAAGATACGCGAGCACTTCGGAGACAGCAACGATGCCGCCGCGGCGGTAGAAGTTTCCATACAAGAGCTTTAGCAATTTGTAATCCTCGGGATAATCAAGCGTGAGACGGTACTGCGGCCGCGCATAGATGCCACGCGCAACAAGCATCGGCCCTACTCTGAATTCTCCTTTTTTGTTCTCATGAATGTAAGGCGTCACGTGTTCGCGCTCGTATGGCTCGCGCGCCTCGCGGTCGGCTCGCTCGAGTGCAACAAACGTAAATACCTCCACGTCGAGTCCACGGGGGAAACTGCGCTCTCCGGGAGCCGTATTACTCATGTAATCACATTCACTCGTTTGGAATCGCTCCACACACAGATCGATGATAGCGGGATCTATCAAAGGACAGTCGCTCGTGACGCGCACAACGGTGTCGAGCCTCCACGTACGCGCAGCCTCAAAATAACGCTCGAGTACATTATCACGCGGGCCGCGAAAGCAGACATATCCGCGTTTTGCGCAGAACGCGGCGACCTTGTCATCTTCCGGTTCTTCCGTCGTTGCAACGATAATGATATCGGCACATCGCGCGCGCCTCGTCCGCTCGACCACGTGGTACAAGACCGCCTCACCCGACAAAAGCATAAGGGCTTTGCCGGGCAGTCGCGATGAGCTCATACGGGCCTGAATGATGACGCCTGTCATGTCGCACACTATTATATCACGCTCGTCCGTCGAGAAACTCTAATTACTTTCCGGCAGCAGCGTACTAATTCAGCCGCTGGAAGCCCGTATGTGCGACGGGGCCTTTCAGGAGTTTTTTGACTCCGCCTCCTTTACGTGCCTTCGCGATGATGCCGAATACGTCGTCGACGGCTTTCACGTATTTCTCGACATGCGCATCCGTATGCGCAAGCGTCGCATAGAAAATATTCGATGCGAGAAATCCGCGCTTCAGCATTTCTTGCACGAACAATGTTTTTGCTTCCTGCGAATCATCTCCTGTGAGGGTGAAATTAAGAAAAGCAAGATTCTCTGAAACAGCGATCTGGAGACCATGCTTCTTGGCCGAATTTCGCCATGAAGCCGCGACGCCGGCAGCGATCTTCTTGAAATGCTTAGGCAAATTCACTTTTTTCATTTTTTTGATGGTCGCGAGTGCGGCGACAGGTCCGATAGCTTCCGTCCAATAGCTTGAGGAGATGAAGGTATCCTGCGCTGCCTGCATCACCGCGCGTTTGCCGAGAATAGCGGCCATTGGATAACCGTTGGAAGTCGCCTTGCCAAAGATCGCCATGTCAGGATTGATGCCGTATATAAGATGTGCTCCGCCAAGCGTCAGTTTCCAGCCTACCGTAATCTCGTCGAGAACGAGCACGGCGTTGATCCGGTCGGCGATAGCACGAACCTTCTGGAGAAAGTTATCCTTTGGCTCCTCACCATGTATCGGCTCCATAAAGATCGCCGCAATCTTCCCTTCATTTTCACGTACGATTTGTTCGAGCTCTTCGATCTTGTTGTAGTGAAATGGCAAAATCGTACCACGCAAGACTTGAGGAACGCCCTTCGGTTCAAGGCCGGAGAGAAGGTGGTCATTGAGCCCGTTCGGGTCCTTAAGATTGGTGGCAAGATACCAATCGGCCCAGCCATGGTAGCCGCAAAAGGCGATGATGTCGCGCCCGGTATGAGCGCGGGCGATGCGCGCCGCAATTGCCATGCTCTCTCCGCCCGTGCGCGCGTAGCGAACCATCTCGGCCCACGGATGCAGCTGTAAGAGAAGCTCGGCGAGTTCGACTTCCTCGGGCACGTTGAGCGTCGCATTGGATCCTCGGCGCACCGCTTCCATGACCGCCGCGTTGACATCGGGGTCTGCATAGCCGAGCGCGCACGCGCCCACGGCCATGATAGAAAAGTCGAGATATTTCCTGCCATCGAGATCCCAAATGTACGCGCCTTTCGCCTTCGAGTAGTACGCCGGCCAGTATTCCGGCAGGAACATCTCGGACCGTTTGCTAAGTAGCTGGTTGCCGCCAGGGATGAGCGTCTTCGCTTTCCGCCAGAGCTGCTGACCCTTGCCAGAGAACACATCCTTAGGCTTCATAGGTTTTCAGTATAGAGGTAAGTTTGCGGACGACAAACTCCTGTTGTTCTTTTGTAATGCCCGGAAAGAGTGGGATGGATACCGCACGGGAGGAAAACTCTTCTGCGCGCGGACACAGCCCCTGGGAATAGCCGAGCGCTTTATAGAACGGATGAAGATAGACCGGTAAGTAGTGTACCTGTACGCCTATTCCCGCGTTACGCAATGCCTTGAAGACGCGATCACGGATATGCTTGTCAACCCGTACGACAAAGAGATGCCAGGCGGAATTTTCGAGTCCTGTGCGCGGAGGTAACTCAATGCCGGGGACGTTTGTGAGTAACCTGAAATATCGTCTAGCCGCGGCGCGGCGCTCATTAATAAATCGGTCCAATTTTTTCATCTGGCTCGTTCCAAGCGCCGCCTGGATATCGGTGAGCCGATAGTTGTAACCGAGGACTTGCATTTCCTGATGCCATGACGCATGTGATCTGTTCTTGAGTTTCTTGGGATCGCGGGTAAGACCGTGCGTGCGGAACATCAGGAGCTTCTCGTAATACCGTCGGTCGTTGGTGAGAATGGCACCGCCTTCACCGGTCGTAATCGATTTGACCGGATGAAAGCTGAACATCGTCATATCAGCAAGACTCCCGAGCTTCCTACCTTTATACGATGCACCGAGCCCCTGCGCGGCATCCTCGATAAAAACAAGGCGGTGCTTTTTCGCCAGGTGACGCACGGCGTCGAGGTCTGCCGGCAAACCCGCATAATCCACAACAACGACGCCACGCGTGTGTTTAGTGATCTTAAGTGCCGCGTCCACAACGTCAGTATTCCCCGTAGTCGGATCAATATCGACGAATACGGGCTTTGCGCCGAGATAGAGTGCCGCGTTACCGGTTGCCGCAAAGGTGAGCGCGGGTACGATGACCTCATCCCCCTTCCCGAAACCCGCTGCGAAAGACGCCGCGTGAAGCGCTGCTGTGCCGCTGGAGAATGCAACACAATAGCGTGCCCCCGCGTATCGCGCGAGAACACGCTCGAATTTTCCGATTTCCGATCCTTGCGTGAGATACTGCGATCGAAGCACCTTCGAAACTGCCCGTACATCATCTGCTTCTATCGTTTGCCGCGAATACGGCAACTTCATATCTTCAAGACTTTTTTGACTTGAGTGCGCGCACGAAGAAACTTCTGGTTATCGCTCGCGTATATCGTATCCTTTGGGAATGACTTCGCTTTTGGGTACATCGTCTTCAGCGTCCACGGATGGAATTCCGGGACGATAGTGTACATATCGCCAAGATCTTTGGTTCGCAGCGCCTCGTGTTCGGTAATGAGGATCTCGTGCAACTTCTCGCCTAGACGAATGCCGATGACCTTAATTTTACAATCTGGTGCGAGTTCGCGCATGACGTCCTCGACACGCAAACTCGACATCTTGGGCACGAATATCTCGCCCCCTTCCATGCTACCGAGAATCTTGGTGACGAGCTTCATAATATCCTTAATATGCAACCAGAAACGCGTCATGCGCGCGTCGGTGAGTGTAAGCACACCTGTATTGCGCTGACTTGCGATGAGCTCGATCAGAGAGCCGCGGCTTCCGATGACATTGCCATAGCGAATGACGCTAATGCGTGTTTTTCCTGTCCGCCCACGATACGAATTGGCGGCGATCGCGAGGCGCTCGGCGCACATCTTCGTGGCCCCGTATAAATTTATGGGCTGTACCGCCTTATCGGATGAAATGACGAGGATGCGCTCGACATTTCGATCATGGCCGGCATCAATGACATTGCGCGTGCCGATGATATTAGTCTCTATGGCTTCGCTTGGATTGTACTCAAGCGCCGGTACTTGCTTGAGTGCAGCCGCGTGAATGACAACATCGACATGATTGAATGCGCGCGTCAGACGCGAGCGATCGCGTATATCGCCGATGAAAAAGGATAGGCGCGGATCGGTAAACTCTCGCGCCATTTCGCTCTGCTTGTATTCGTCACGGCTGAAAACGATAATGCGCCTTACTTTCGGCATTGAAAGAAGGTGACGCACCATGGCACGTCCGAAGGTCCCAGTGCCACCCGTTATGAGGACAGTCTTGCCGTTCAGATTAAATGTCGACATGCAGGGCACTCTACCGCCGAGTACGCCACGGGTCAATCGTTCGAGAACTCACGAATCAGTCTGGACGCGATCGCTCGCATACTTTGATCAGACGATATCTCTGGCAGCGCGCCGCCCGAAGGTCCGAGGTGAGCACGGGTCGTAGTCTCACCGAAAGCTTGGAGAAAAGAGAAGATCTCTCGCTCGGGAACGTTGTGGTTCTTCCCAATATGCACGAAAGCCTTTTTGCAGTCGTCGACGTTCTGCACCTTAAGAACGCCGGGGCAATCGCGATACCATGGGATCCCGAACACGAGCACGTGCTTCCCCCGCAAAAGCGCCTCCCATCCGGCGGTACCGGTTATCGTCGCAACGATCTTCCCATTGTCCGTTAATGTGAATGTATCCGTATGGATTGGGACGAGCCGCACATGCGGGATCTTCGCAAGACGCGCATAGTACCCGGGATACCGGGCGCTTGAGAAGCGGGTCTTGCCGCGCAACCACCATTGCGATGGATGCTCCTTTACATATAGTTCCCATCCCTCGGGCAGCGCGGCAGCAAGCGTCTCCGCGGCAAGGATCTGGTCGTGGAATATCCCGCCCTGTGGACTTGTCGTTCTCTCCGGTTGGAAGTTGAGGGGGAAGTATACATACGGGCGCAAGAAATCCGCCTCTTTTACAACGACTTCATACTCGCTCCGCAAATCGGCGCGAAACGATCGCACAAGAAGCCTAAACGCTCTCGCGAGAACAAGGTGCGGCGCCCGAAACGCGATGCGCAAACGGTGTGCCCAGAGACCAGCTCCCGTTGCCACTGACCGCTGTTTCTGCACATACCATGGTGTTTTCACGGTCTCCGGGTGTTTCTGGTGTTGATAGTACTCCCGCAGCTCTGCATGCAGATCAGAGAGCTCGACCCCGCGCTCCCGTGCGGCCTTGAGCGCCTCACGCATTTCATCGCTCCCGTGCCAAAAATCTCGATAGAACATGAGGCGTCCTGCCACCCACGTCTCCTCAAAACAAAGGGTCCGAATGTCCCGTTTCTTCGCAAGATCGTAGACGATGTTGCTGTAGATGCTGTGCGGAACGGTGTTGTAAATGATGACGTCGGGCTTTGTCCGCTCGAGCACATAATTCCAGTACGCGAGCATCGTGTAGTAGATATGCTTCCGCTCGTCGACAGGCGATGCATCGTAGCGTTTGTTCATCATCGTAAGTATCAGTGATTCGGTCTCATACACCGACGCTATCAACCTGGCATACGCCGGTTCAATATGTGCGCTTCTGAATGCTTCGGCTCTCTTCGCGTCCCACGCGTCGTAATGGTCGTGAAAAATACAACCCTTCGGTGTGAGATGTGTAGCTGCATGTTCACCAACCCAATAGGCGATTTCATGCCCAGCACGCTCAAGTTCATCAAACAGGATTTTGATTTCGGGCTCTCCGCTCGGCCACATGAGCATCACGCGCATAGTGCTACTGGCTTATCGTGTAGACCTTGTAGAAATACGAGCTAGTGTCGGCGAGGAGCGCTTTGGGAGAACCCTCTTCGACCACCCGCCCTCCAGAGAGCACAACGAGCGAGTCGGAACCCATAATGGTGGAAAGGCGATGAGCGATGGCAACGATGGTGACCTTGCTCTTCAGCTCTTCGATGACGCGCTTGATATGCGCTTCAGATTCGTTGTCCAAAGCGCTTGTCGCCTCGTCGAGTATCAAGAGCTTTGGCTTGCGCGCCAAAGCACGGGCGATGGTGATGCGCTGGCGCTCACCTGCGGAGAGCTGTATGCCACGCTCGCCTACCATCGTGTCGAGTCCTTTCGGGCTTTTGCGGATGAATTCGTTGATGTGCGCTTGTTGAGCCGCCTCCCATATCTCCTCGTCAGATATCGTTTCGTCGTAGAAACGGATGTTGTTGCGTATCGTGTCCTGCATGAGGAAGAAATCCTGCGAGACGTAGGCGACACTTCGGCGCCATTCGGAAAGAGAAATATCTTTACTGCTCGCTCCGTCGAGCGTGATGGCGCCGCGACGAGGTGTGAGGAGGCGCAACATGAGATCGACGCACGTGGTCTTCCCCGCCACCGAGGGTCCAACGATGCCGACCATCGTCCCCTTCGGAATTTTGAATGATATGTTATGGAGCACGTCGCGCCCCTCCTCGTACGCGAATGAGACGTTCTCGAACGAAAGCGCCGTATCGAATCTGAAGGGCTTGTCGCCGGAGGGTACTCCGGCGCCGGCTTCCGCTTCGCTCTCGTACAAAACGACGCGCTCGAGGTGCGGCGCGAGCTCGCTCATGTATTGTACGTTGTTCTGCAGCTGCTGCACGTAGGTGAAAATGCGATAGATGAGGTAAAGGATTGATGGCAATGCTGCGAGCGATATGAAGGGCGTTTTAAAAGCGAGTGCGAGGATGGCGGCGATGTATAAGACACCGATAGGAGCGACGGCCTGTGCTGCAAATTGCTGCCTGTATTGGATGCGACGCGTGAGGCCTTTGATGCTCGAGAAAAGCCCCTCTCCGCGCGCGACCGCCGCATTCTCGGCACCAAGCGCCTTGACGGTTTTAAGACCGCCGACGTGCTCGGTCACATGGTGCACCGTATCCCGGTAGAGCGTCGCGCGCTCGCGCGAGATGCCATGCACGCGGTCGAGGAGTGGACGGAGTGTTGTGAAGATGAGCATGCCGAGCATGAGTGTTGCGAATGTGACGATGGAAGAAATGGAGAATGCGACGAGGAGGTACATGAGGAGGCTCGTGAGGATCGTGATGGTGAAACTTATCTTGACGAGAAGGCTCATCGAGGCGGGTGTGTCTACCATGAGGAGCGTCTCGAGATTACCGAGTTTCTGTTTGAGAAGGTATGGCCACGACGCGCCCATCACCTTGCTGAAAAGTTTGGAGCGCGTGTTGCGTTCGTACTCGGTCGTGATGCGGATGGAGATGACGCCGATGAGGAGCGTCATCAGCGCCTTCCCCATGAAAAGAATGACGATAAACGCAAGCAGGTAGCGGGGAACGAACGGCACATGCGCCCATGTAAAGAGAGTTTGTATAGCCTGCGAGAGTATGTCGGTCGCTGGGATTTGGAGATCGAGTGCGAAGGTAAGAAGTGGGATGACCGCGTTGACGCCGACACCCTCAAGGATGCCGCCCACGAGGCTTAAGCCTGTGAGAGCCGCGATCTCCCGTTTGTACGGGCGATACGCGCGCCGTGCGAGGCCCGCTATCGCTGCCATTTGCTTATATATGTGGAGCCCGCCTACACCAGCCATCGCTGTAAACCTAGCACATTACGGGCCTTTTTGCCCCTTTCAGTGTGCGCCCTCGCGCTCGACCGAGAGAAGCCACTGTACGGCGTCTGCAAGGTCTTTGGCGACGTATGAGGGCTTGAACTCTTCGCGCCACCCCGCCCACTCTCTCTCACCTTGGCCGGTGCGCACGAGAATGGTCCGCGCGCCGACCGCATGGCCCGCCGCGATGTCGCTTGCTTTGTCGCCTATCATCACCGCGTCCACAAGCTCGATACCCCGCTCCTGCGCCGCGCGGATGAGAAGTCCTGGTTTCGGTTTTCGGCAATCGCACTCGATGGCGTATTCTGCGACAGAGCCTTCCGAAAGATGCGGACAGTAGTACCAGCCGTCGATGTGCGCGCCCTGTTCCGCAAGCTCTTTCTCAAGCGCAACCTCAACGACTTTTATCTGCGATTCCAGAAAGTAGCCGCGTGCGACGCCGGATTGGTTGGAAACGACGATGACGGATACCGTTTGTGTATTGAGCGAATATATCGCATCCGCTGCTCCGTGAATGAGCGAGAGCTTCTTGGGGTCGCTTAAGTAATCGGCTTCCTCATTGAGGACGCCGTCGCGATCGATGAATACCGCGCTCAACTTCATGCCTTTGAAACTACAGAATCAATGTATTCGCACCACGTGTGGTAAACAATTTCGTGTATCTCTTGAATGCGCGCCGTTTCTTTCGAAGGGACGACCACCGCAACGTCCACCTTTCTCCGCAGTGCACTTCCCTTCGCGCCGGTGAGCACCACGACGTGCATCTTCTTCTTCCGCGCCGCGGCAAGAGCGGCGAGCACATTTTTCGACGCACCGCTCGTCGTTATGGCGACGAGTACGTCGCCCTTTGTGCCGAGCGCTTCTACCTGCCGTGAAAAAATCGCTTCGAATCCATAGTCGTTGCCTATCGAGGTGAGCGCGGAGGTGTCCGTCGTGAGCGCTATCGCGGGAAGTGCCTTGCGCTCGCCCTTGTAGCGCCCGACTAATTCTGCCGCAAAGTGCTGGCTATCTGCTGCCGAGCCGCCGTTGCCGCACACCAGCACCTTGTGCCCGCGCTTCAGCGCGGCAACGAGAAGTATTGCGCCGCGTTCGACATCTGGCAGGATCTGCCGCATACTTGCCTCGATTACATCGCTATGACGAAGAAACGCCGAGGCAAACGTGTTGGTTCGAGCCATAATCGTTCGCAGCGTACCGCAAAAATGCCTAGAGCGAAAGGTCGCGTCATGACGCTTTCGAAGGTGCAGGCGCTTGTGAAAAAGGCAAAAGCGAAGGGCCTGAAAGTCGTCACGACCAACGGCTGCTTCGATATTTTGCACGTTGGCCATGTGCGCTACCTCTCGTTTGCCAAAAAACTCGGCGATCTCCTCATCGTCGGTGTGAACTCCGACGCTTCGGTGCGCAAGCTCAAAGGTATCGGACGCCCCATCTGCCCCGAGCATGAGCGCGCGGAGGTCGTGGCTTCTCTTGCATCAGTAGACGCTGTCTTTATATTCGACGATACTACACCGATGCGTTGGCTCAAGACCCTGAAGCCCCACGTGCACGTCAAAGGCGCCGACCGCTCGATGCGAGAGATAGTCGAGAGAAAGACTGTCCAATCATACGGAGGCCGCATCGTGCTCGCGCCGTACCACAAAGATCGCTCCACGAGCGCCGTCATCCGCACCGTCACGCACTATCATTCCCTTTTGATGTAGGCTCCTAACATCACAGTCTGCTCTACCACCTCGCTGCCCAAGAGTATAAAGAATCAATAGTCATCTTCCTTCTCTTTAGAAAATAATCGGTTTCCTGTCAATGGATATCGATTCGATCCAACGGATGTGCGCTCTTATGTCCTCTGAATAATGCACGATGATCAGTCGATCACCGACATGGAAGTCGATTTCATGCCACTTCTTCCTGAGCCTTTTCCTGCCTAGAACCGGCGTCGGAGACAGCCGCGATTCAATAGCGCTATATAGGTCTTCGAATAATTTCTTTCCGTTCGCGCGGACACTTTCTATTATCATTTCCTCACTCCATATTCCCGTATCCCGATATAACTCGAAGAAGCCCTCCTCGTAGTGCGTTATGAAAGAAGCGATATATGCCTTGGCTGCTTCTCTAAACAGCAACTCCATGGCGAATTCTCGCTCGTTGTTTTGTTTGTCTTTTCCATGCAGCACGCAACCGCCTACGAAGGCGTTCCGCTGATTCGTCGACCATTCGATTGGTTAGCTCTCGCATTTCTGAAAGCGTGTACCCTTCAGCAATCTTGGCTTTTTTTCTTTTCATGCCCGCCAGTATAGCATATCTGCCGCATCCTCCTCGCCCCCCTACATCTCTCGGAAATTGGAACTGGACCTCCCAAAGCATGCAAATTATGAAACGTTATTTAGGATTTTGACGTGTCAGACCCCGTTAGCCAGACCCCGTTAGCGTTAGCCCTACGATTTTAATCTAAACAATCTGATTATTACTAATATGAACATAGCGATGAATACCAATCTTAGTATTTCAACAGCAACGAGGCTTCCCATCTGGACCGCTTCCGAAACTGGGAAGACGTTTTCAATAAGATATTGCCACGTAGATGCGCCAGCCAAAATAACAGAAGCCCAAAACAGCCAACGAAAAAAGGATCTTTATACTTCTTCCAAATCACAAAGCTAGCTGCTATAAGCACAATCCATATTAATGCGTTACCCCAGAACATATTTAATTACGGGGTATTTATATTAATAACATTATTTTCCGCAAACACCTGAGCAATAAGGCGGTGCTTAAGTTAATGTACCGCTCTTAAAGTAGTCGTTGATGCCTTTTGAGATGTCGAAGGCGGGGGTGAAGCCAAATTTTTCTTTGGCTAGGGACATGTCGCACTCGGTGTGGCTTTGGTAGCGGCCTTCGTATGGGTTATCGATATACTCGGGCGTGCGATCGAGGCCGAGCGTTTTGTTGAGGAGCTCGATGAGTGTGTTAAAAGAGGTCGCTCTCCCCGACCCGCAATTCACGATGCAATTTTCTTTTGCCTCAAGCGCCAAGAGATTCGCAGCGACAACATCTTTCACGTAGATGTAATCCCTCCTTTGCTCGCCATCCTTGAAGATGCGCGGGTTCCCCTTTTTCATCTGCTGCGCTAGCTGATAGATCATGCTCGCGCGCTTTCCCTTGTGCGCCTCCCCCGGCCCATAGACGTTGCAGTAGCGAAGGCCGACCACTCTGATATCCGGATGTGCTCGCGCAAATTCCCGCGCTTTCTCCTCCATTATTTTTTTTGACTCCGCATACGGATTGAGCGGCTGGAGCTCTTGGTCTTCCTTGTATGGGGTCGGGCCGTTTCCGTAGATAGCGGTCGAGGATGCAAAGACGATTCGCTTGCATCCCGCTTCTGCCGCGCGCTCGAAGATGAGCATCGAGAAGTCCACGTTGGCACGCATCATCTCTGCCCTATCGAGTGAAGTGGTATCGTTGTTGGCCGCTTCGTGAAAGACGGCGTCGAGCTTGCCCAAGGCACTTGCGTCCTTTTCGAGCGCTTTGAGGTCGATGAGTGTCATGTGCGCCGGCACTCTCTGCTCTCCCTCGGTGCCCGTCACGAGCACCTCGTGCCCAAGCTCTACCAGCCTTTGCGTAATGTTCGAACCCACAAAACCAGTCCCCCCTGTCACCAATATGTGCATGTGCCAATGCTACAACAAATACGAAGATTGTTTACATCGGGCTTCAAAATGACAGATCGTCAATGACAAAATCCCCCTTCGTACTCTTGAGGAGCGACCGCAGACTGTTGAGGTCTATGTACCGATTAAGTACGGTATCATGTTCGGCCATGTCGATGAGTATACGGAGATCTGCTTTGTCGGTGGGATGATCCCAGTCGACGAATTCGCTTTCTTTGATCCCCGACGAGTGGGCATCGAAGTAATCAAAAAGTGGAAAACCGTTTTGCTCGAAATAACTCTTCGCATGTCGCATCACTACTTCAGCCGACTGTGCGCTCCAATCGGGCGGCGACTCAGCGCTCCGAACGGCCGTGTAGCCGATCGGTGGCATGAAGCCTATGACATAGATGTTTCGCTCTTTGCATAGCTTGAGGAATGTTTCCAATTCCTGGAAGCCTTCCTGCCATAGCTCGGGTATTTGGGCAGGATCGACCTGTTGCTCCATTGAGGCAAGGAGCATGGCGCTATTTTGCGCCCGCAACTCGCTGATGCGGGCTGGATCATGGGATTTCTGCCCGTAATAATAGCTACCGTCGTTCAGATACCCATTTTGATTAATGAGTGCGTTGAGGCCGATCGACCGAGACGACGCGGCATTCCTTGACAGATCCGCCAAAGAGAATTTTCCAGAGAAATAGTCGATGTAGACCTGCCGCCATCCTGCAGAAAAGAGTGCGCGGATCTGCTCAAGTAAAACCAGATCTTCGCTTCCGACATCTTGCGAGCCAAAGAACGAATCGTCGAGGCCGAACAGGATCACCCTGCGCGTATCATCGTGCGGCAGTGCTTCTACAAAAAGGATCGCCTGACGCATATTGTGTACCGCCCCTCCCCCATTCAAGAAGTCATGGGGGTTTGCAAAGAACGCCCCGCGAAATTGCAACACATGGGAGTTGCCGATCACCAATACATCTGGGTCGCGATCTTGCGCCAGCCGGATCTTGTACGTCCTCTCTATATTTACATAGGCGAGGCCGTAGAGCGACTCTTGCGCGCCCGCTTGTGCGTATATGACCTGATCGAGCGGCATCAACTCACGTGCCTGCCAATAGACGTACAGCGGGAAGCCGTATAATGGTATGAGAGGTGTCGCGAACAGTAGGAGTTTGAGTATGAATTTCAACATAGCCGGTCAGAACTGGAAATAAATAAATGTCTGCGCTCCCAGGTTCCCAAAAAAGAGAATACCGGCGAGCACTCCGTAGCTCCACATCAGCCGCCGCGCATTCGACGTGGTTTCCCACACGTACATTGTTTGCGCCTTCATTTGCAAATACTGCACGATTTCCAAAGTAAGGATCGAGATGCCGATGACGAGAAGCGACAACTTGCTCGCGCCAAGAACTGCCGCAGTAAAGACTTCATAGCGCAGGTAGTGAACATCAAATATCTGCGAGCCGTGTACCCACACATGAGAGATCATCCACCACGCCTGTGGGAGGTCTTGAGAGCGAAACACGACCCAGCCGAGCGTGACGAGCGTGAACGTGATGACGACTTGAACGGCGTGACGAATTCGTGGAAGCCCGATGAATGCCGCGATCCTCTCCCGCCACGATAGGGTCATAGAACCGAGAATAATGAAGAGGCCGTGGAGAAACCCCCACACAACGAACGTCCAATTGGCGCCGTGCCACACACCACTCGCAAGAAAAACGACGAGAATATTCATTGAAAAACGCCATTGATACACGCGACTGCCTCCCAATGGAATGTATAGATAATCGCGAAACCAAAGTGAGAGTGAGATGTGCCACCGCCGCCAGAACTCTGCGATCGAGGTAGACGCGTAGGGACGGTTGAAATTTTCCATGATGTCGAATCCGAGCACGAGCGCCGCTCCGATCGCAATATCGGAATACCCCGAAAAATCGCAATAGATCTGATACGCGAACAGGACCATGACGATGATGATGAGCAGACCGTCCGTAGGCGCGCCGCTGTATACATGAGTGACTATCGGAGCAATATTGTCGGCGATGACTAGCTTTTTGAAGAACCCCCATAACATGCGCTCCAGTCCCCGCCGTACCTTGTTTGCATCAAACGAGTGTACTTGCTTGAGCTGCGGCAATAAGTGCGCCGGACGCTCAATAGGGCCAGCGACCAATTGCGGGAAGAACATGACGTAGAGCGCGTACGTGAAGTAATTTCGTTCCGGAGTATATCGTCTCCGATAAACTTCGATCACATAACTCAAGCTCTGAAATACATGGAACGATAGCCCGAGCGGCAGCGCTACAGAAAGAAGTGTAGGAGTATAATTCCAGTGCAGTACATTCGCGAGTGCCGCGACGTTGACGTTGAAGAAATCGAAGTATTTGAAGAAGAAGAGCATTCCGATATTTGCCGCAATGCTTGCCCATAGGAAAAAGGTCCTCCACTTACCCTCATACTTCTCGATCAGTTGTGCGAGGAAGAAATCAAGCGTGATCAGGAAAAAAAGTATGAAAATATACTTCGGCACGAACGCCATGTAAAAAACACAACTTGCCAAGAGAAGGACGTGTGTGCGGAACTTCCCCGGAATTAGATAGTATAAGACGACAGCAACGGGGAAGAAAAACGCGAATGACAGGGAATTGAAAAGCATGCATCAGGATCCGCCGCTATTCCACGCCACAACCTGTGCAATGGACCCGTTCATACGATATATGGTATCTCGTTGTTCACTGTCCCGTACTTCGCTTTGCCTTCCATAATTGTTTTCGCCATTGCGACGACTGTGTCGGGTGAAATGGCGCGGAGAGATGGGTCGTCGTTGATGGGAGGATTTTTGTGGTTGTACGCGGTGATGCTCGGGCTCGTGTGGAAAAATTCGTAGAGGCAGACAGCTTTCCCCAAGGGGCCGTATAAGAAGGGTGTCTCGGGCCCGAAGATAGCAAGCGTCGGGAGTCCCACCATCGCGGCGAAATGCGGATTGCCGCTGTCGTTGGAGATAAGGAGTTCACCCATTTTGAACAATTCCACGAGCTCTGAAAGAGAGTGCGTCTCACCCGCCATGTTGATGCAACGCCCACCCGTGCGCGAATTCACATACTCACACACTGCGCGATGCTCTTGTGTGCCTACAAGAACGATCCTGTGCATTGGATACGCGACGATAAGTTTCTGCACCACCGCAACATACGAGTCTTTGGGGTAGTCGCGTACCGAAAGCGCTCGTCCCACGGTCGGAGCCACGATGATGAGTGGCTCTCCTTTGTGTCCGAGCTCCTTGAGCCTCGCACCCACCTTCTCTTTCAGCCGAGCATCCGATGTGTACGATGGGACTACAATTTCACTGTTTTCAATTCTTCCCGCATAGTTGTAGTAGTGAGTGCTTAGAGAAACGGCGGATTTGGTGAGCGCGAGATGGTTCTTCGCGATGTGCATGTTTTGGTTGAAGTTGCAACGGATGTCATAAAAGTCGCCGCGGTACATCCCCTCCATCGTGTAGCGGTAATATCCTGCGCGAAATTTGGCGCGGATGAGGAAGGCGATAATGGCGGACACGCGCAAGAAGAGCTCGTAGTCGATGATGAGATCGAATTTTTCTCGCGAGAGTGCGCGGACTTGCGAAAGCAGCGAGAAAAAAAATGTGCGGAGGTTCGCATCATTGATAACGTGCACGTTACCTTTCGGAATAATGTCGAGCATCTGCCACGAATCCCTTTTGCTCTTGAGACACAGGCAGTGTATCTCGGCGTCTGGTATCTCTTTTTTGATGTGGCGGAGCGACGAGTACGCCATCACGGCTGCACCCATTTCGACAAGCTCAATGACGAGTATTTTCTTGAGCGCCTTGTCTTTCGGACTTGGACGAAAACGATGAAAGATAGTAAAGACAAAACACACGAGGGAGCCGACGTACCGTTCGACGAGACGCATCCAGCCTGAATAGTGCATATATTCAGTGTGCTCTTTTCCTCGCAATTGCAAAGAGGTCGACGTAGCGCTTTTCGCTAGGGAGCATGGCGATAAAGATGATGAGCGCAGGAATGCCAAAGAGGACGGCGTCTTTCATCTTCGCGAGCGCGTGCACCACACTCACCGTTAATGGCCGCTTCCCCGGTTTGACGACCGTGCTGCCTGTCGCTTTGCGAGCCGCCTGTACTGCGCCAAAAGAGAGTTTGGAGCCGTACTTGAAGCGCAGCTTCATCACGATGGGCCAGACGCCCTCGGAGCTACGCCGCATGTACACCACGTCGAATCCGCGTGCCTCCAAGAACTTCTGGAGCGACGTGCGATCCCAGCACGTGAGGTGCACGGGAGGCAAATCGCCTTTCATGAGCCAGAGCGCGTGCTTGCGGTACGGCATGCTCATCGCGATATGCCCGCCGCTTTTCAGGAGCGAGAGAATGGCGGCGAGAAATTCGTTGTGATTGTCCACGTGCTCCAAAACGTCGTAGAACGTGATGAGGTCGAATCGTGCGGGATGCGCTTTTGCATACGTGACGACATCCGTCGCTGCGAGCTCGGCAATGCCCGTTTTCCTTTTTGCCGACTCTACGGCGTCCGGATCGATATCTACCCCCGCGCACTCCCATCCGCGCTTCTTCGCGAGCTCGAGAAAATTACCAATGCCACAACCGACGTCGAGCACAGCGCCTTTGTATGCGGCAAGAAGGGAGAGCGTCTTTTTGTGATTCACCGTAGCGCCCCACACCGGATCGGCGTTGCGCACTCCATAGCGCTCATGCTTGCTGTACCATTCGGCACCAGGATTTTTCAGCGGCCACCAAAATTCAACGGTGCAGGCGGCACAGCCGTACTGTGTATATAGGACAGTGTTGTCCGTGTGCGTGCGGCCCGTCGGGAGCGGGGTGGGTGTGTTGCACAGCGGGCAGGAGGTCGGCGCCATAATTTGGGTATTCTAATCGGGCGCATCATAGCACGCGGGAGGGGTGAAAAAAGGAGCGGATGAGCCGCTTTTATGATATACCTTGCGACATGAAAGCCGCCGTTTTGGAGACCATCAACGCCCCACTCGTGGTGGCAGATGTGGAGCTCGGAGAACTTTCGCGAGGGCAAGTGCTCGTCAAAGTCCTTGCAAGCGGTATTTGCGGTGCACAGTTACAGGAGATAGCCGGCCACAAGGGCAACGCGAAATTCGTCCCGCACCTCCTCGGCCATGAAGGATGCGGCATCGTGGAAAAGGTGGGCGGAGGCGTCACGATGGTCAAAAAGGGAGACAAGGTCGTGATGCACTGGCGAAAGGGCGAGGGAATAGAGGCAGACTTCCCTTCCTACGTGTACAAAGGCAAAAAGATGTCGAGCGGCAAGGTGACGACCTTGAGTGAATATTCCATCGTCTCCGAGAACCGCCTCACTGCCGTGCCACCAAGTACATCCAACGATCTCTGCGCGCTTTTGGGATGCGGGCTCTCCACGGCGCTTGGCGCCATCGAGAACGAAGCGAAGGTGCAAAAAGGTGAAAGTGTCATGGTAGTTGGCGTGGGTGGCCTTGGCGCAAGCCTCATACAGGCCGCCGCACTCTTCCATGCAAACCCCATCATCGCGGTTGATATACACGACAAGAGATCGCTTGCGGAGTCCCTTGGCGCAACGCTTTTCATCAATAGTGCGCAAGAGGACATCAAGGCGGCGCTTGAAAAGAGTAGCATCAAGGAGGTGAACGTCATCGCCGAAACCTCCGGGAGCGGAGCGAGTATCCGCGACACGCTTCCACTTCTTGCTGGCGGTGGACGCTACATCTTGGTCGGCCAGCCGAAGCCTGGTGAGAGCGTGGAGATACTGAATGCCGGGCATCTTTTCGGCGGCGAAGGAAAATCCATCAAGGCAACGCAGGGCGGCCAGTTCGCGCCGTCGCGAGATATTGCACGATACATTCGGGAATACGGATCGCGCATTGATACAGCGAAACTCGTCACGCATCGCACGACGCTCGACAGGGTGAACGAGGCGATCACGATGATGCGCGAAGGCAAAGCCATCCGCATCATGGTAGACCTATGACCCGGTAGTGAAACGTATGAAGCAAAGACCATCCTCCGAAAAAAGTAAGCTCCTGAAAGCCTACAAGCGAATGCTTTTCATACGCGTCGCCCAAGAAGAGTTGGTGAAGCTGTATATGGAGAAAAAAATATTCAGCATGGTGCACTTTTACATCGGGCAGGAGGCGGTGGCGGTGGGCGTGTGCGACGCGCTGAAGCCTAACGACAAGGTGATGGGCAATCATCGCTCGCACGGGCACTACCTCGCAAAGGGCGGTAATTTTCGCTCGATGGTGTGTGAACTCCTCGGCAGAGCGAACGGTTCCGCGCACGGCAAGGGCGGTTCGATGCACATGATAGACAAGTCGGCGAACTTCGTCGGCTCGACACCGCTTTTGGGCAGCGTCGTGCCGATATCAGCGGGAGTTGCATTCGAGCAAAAGTATAATCACCGCAACACCATCACCGCAGCCTTTTATGGTGACGGTGCATCGGAAGAAGGTGTTGTGTACGAGACGTACAACCTCGCGGCGCTCTACAAACTGCCGCTCCTCCTCGTCATCGAGAACAATCTTTTTTCCATCAACTCGTACATTAAAAATCGCCGCTCACAGGAGTACGACATAAAAAAAGTGGTCGAGGGGCTGGGTCTTCGCTATGAGCGTGCCGATGGCAACGACTATCACGACGTCCACGCAAAAGCACAGATACTCGTAAATGATATCCGCGCGAACAAAGGGCCTGCAGTCCTCGAGTGCATGACGTACCGCCATATGGCGCACAGCACGCCACTGAAGGAGGAGAGCTACCGCGGGGAGGACACGGTGGAAAAGAGGGCCGAGAGCGATTCGCTGAAGAAGTTGCATGACGAATTAGTGGGCACCGGAGTCACCGAAGCAAAACTCACTGCGATAGAAACTGCGATGCGCGCATCTATCCGCAAGGATATCGAGCTCGCGCAGAAGTCCCCCTTCCCAAAAAAGAAAGAGTTGTACACGGATATGTACTATGTCTAGAATAATTAAATACTCAGAGGCGATACGTGAGGCGACCGGCCAGCTTTTGGCTGATGACAAATGTGTTTACGTATTGGGCCTAGGCGTTCCGCAGGGGGCAGGAAGCACGACCAACGGGCTTGCGGATAAGTACCCGCAGAGGGTGCTCGATACGCCGACTTCGGAAGCGGCACTCACAGGGCTTGCCGTCGGTTCGGCGATAGCGGGCTTGCGCCCCATCGTCCACCACGACCGCGTGGAATTCAGCTTGCTCGCGTCGGATCAGATGTTCACGCAAGCGGCAAAGTGGAACTACATGTTCGGCGGGGGCAATCCCGTGCCGCTTACGGTGCGCATCGTCGTGGGCAGGCAGTGGGGCAACGGCCCGCAGCATTCGCAAGCGCTTTACTCGATGTTCGGTGCGGTGCGCGGTTTGAAAGTGGTCATTCCCTCAACACCGCGTATGGCAAAAGGGCTCCTCATCGCCGCGGTGCGCGACCCGAATCCCGTCATCGTGCTCGAGCCCCGATGGCTCTATCAAATAAAAGAAGATGTGCCGACGAAGATGTTCGAAATGCCGCTGAGTAAAGCGCGCGTCGTGAAGAGGGGCAAAGACGTTACCGTGGTTGCATACGGAGACGGATTTGTGGACTCGCTCCAAGCGCTCAAACTTGTCGGCAAGAATGCGAACGTTGAGCTCATTGACCTCGTGAGCATCAATCCTGTCGATTATGAGACTATTCGGAAGTCCGTGCAGAAAACCGGACGACTCTTGTGTGTCGATACCACGAGCGAAGCGTTCGGCGTCGGCTCGGAGATCATTGCCGGAGTATCGAAGACGAGTAGTCTCAAGAAAAAGCCTGTTTCTATCGCAGCACCCAATGTCCCCTGCCCTACCTCGACCGCACTCACCGAAGACTGGTACCCGACGCGAGTGGGTATCGCAAATGCTATCTTGCGTCTTGTCGGAAAGAAGGGTATACAAAAGACGCTTTTATTCGAAGAGCTTCATCTGGCACCGACACTTACGCTTCCATGAAAAAGAAAAAGCGCATACTTATCATCGGAGAGAGTTGCCGCGATATTTTTGTCTATTGCGACACGATGCGGCTTGCGCCGGATATTCCCGTGCCCGTGCTCTACGTGATGAGGCAGACGCAGAACGCCGGCATGGCGAAAAATGTCGAGCGTAATGTGCGAGCGCTTCATCCGAACTGCACCATCGTGACCAATAAAAATTGGCGGAGCATCACGAAGACCCGATTCATGCACGAAAAAACGCCGCAGGCGTTCTTCCGCGTTGACTCGAAGGACAAGACGCCCCGTGCCAACGTGAAAAAGATACCGCTCAAGAAATACGATCTCATCGGCATCTCCGATTACAACAAAGGATTTTTGACGCAGGAGGATATCCAATATATTTGCGAGCACCATCCGTGCGTATTTGTGGACACCAAGAAACGCCTCGGGCGCTTTCTAGACGCAGCAAAGTACATCAAAATAAATAAATTCGAATATGAACACTCACTGCCCATCCGGCGTGATATCGAGCGCAAGGTCATCTGCACACGTGGCGGTGAGGGCGTCTTCTTCCGCGGCAAGACATACCCGGTAAAACTCGTCGAGGTGAAAGATGTGGTGGGCGCGGGCGACAGCTTTTTTGCCGCACTCCTCGTGCGATACGCCGAGACGGAGGATATCGGAGAATCTATCGCATTCGCAAACCTTTGCGCTTCGCAGGTCGTCAAGAAAAAGGGCGTTTCTGTTATCACGCGACCGAAAACAATTCTCAACGATCACAAATGAGATCGAGTTCAGGGCTTCTCTTGAGCTCGAAGCGATACTCGGGCACGTAGCTGCGAATGAGCGCTTGGAGGCGCTCCGGATCCCCCGACTTATGGTAGGCGGAGAGCGACATTGCCGGACGGTATTTTTTAATGGTTTCCGCCGCACCTTCCAAGATCTCCTTTTCGAATCCCTCGGTGTCCATCTTTATAAAATCGACGCGTGGCAGACCATGCTCACGGACGAACGTATCGACGGTCGTTACAGGTACGATTTCTTTGCCGATATACGAGCCGGAGAGCCCAGATTGCGCGAGTGAATTCCCTTCGCCGGAGGAACTCTCGATGAGAAGCTCCGCGCTCCCTACCCTATCGCCGAGAGCGCTTTGCATGGCGACGGCATTCGGATAGGGTCGCAGGTTATTCTCGAGCGTTCGAAAGGTCGTTTGCGCCGGTTCAAACGCATAGACTTTTCCTTGTGGAGCAGCGGAAGCCGCGAACACGCTGAATACGCCGACATTCGCCCCTGCATCGATCACGATAGAATCTTTTGCGATGCGTCCTTTTGCCCGATATTCGTCCTCGAGGATAACTTCGTTGATGAGTCTGATGGCAGTGAGCCAGTTTTTGAATGCGCTACCACCTGCGGCAGAAAATGGTCTGCCAAAAAGCGCCGTCGACTTTTCGTAGAGGCCTGCGCGACGGAAGATGCCGTCGATCTCTCGGTCAAGGCATCCCTGCAACTTGTGCTGGAGTGCTGCGGATTTGAAACGGCCCGGAAGTAGGTTCCTCACACATTCTCGGAAATGCAGCTCGCCGCGACGCCACGCGCCGAATCCATATGCACGCCATGCTATTTTTTCTTCGCGTGCCGTCTCGACGAAGGTGGGAAGCCGCAGTGGCTTTAGCTCATTTTCTATGAACGCAGCGAGGTCGAGCGTCGTTTCCTGCATTTCGGTACGATAACACACACATGGTACACTGTGGCTCTTTCACCATGCACTACATCAACAGTGGTCTCAAAGTTCCCCTGCTCGACGCCATCGACAAATTCACCATCATAGAGTTGAAGCATGAGCGAGCGGAAACGGAAGAGAACAAACAATCTATCGCGAACGAGACCGCATTTTGGAAACGTGTCTTGGATGGATATCGCAAAGACGGTGTTTCTGTAAAAGACGATTGGATTTCGATAATGAAAGAAATTAATGGAAGGCTCTGGGATGTGGAGGAAGCTATCCGCAATGCGAAGAAGAACAAGCTCTCGAATGAGGAAGTGGGCAAACTCGCCGTCCAGCTGCGCGATACTAATGATGAGCGCGTCAAAAAGCGCGCGACGATGGTCGCGGAATTGGACAATGACTTTTTCGAGACCGGTGAGAAGATCGATGCCGATACGTCGCTAAAGCTCCCGCTCCACGAAACAGTGGATCGCCTCACGATTACCGCGCTGAAGCTTGAGCGACTTAAGGGAGATAAGAACTACGCATCGTTCCAACGGGAGTATGATTTTTATTCGAAGGTCGTCGATGCGTTTCGCAAAGATGGCATCAATGTGCAACAGCAATGGATCGATGACATGAAAGCCGCGAACGGGCGTGTGTGGGATAGAGAATCCGCGATACGCCAGGGGCGAGAGGCGGAATTCGGGCTCGAGGAAATGGGGCGGCGTACGCTCGAATTGCGCGATATCCAAATGCAGGAGCGTATTCCGGCAAAGAACAGAGTGGCCTTCGCCATCAAAGCGCCGTTCTTCGAAGTAAAAACAAAAGCAAATCACGAGCAATGAGCACCGAGTTCACGCCTGCCGAGAACGACGAGTTCGTTCGCCTTCTCAAAAAGATACAGACGAACGGTTATTGGATACCAGAGAAAGCTTGGCGCGAAGTGCATCGCACGCTCTCTCTCCCGGCCTTCGAGCTCGTTACCCTCGATAGAGAGCAGTCAATTCCCCGTATTCTCCTCACCCGCTACACGGGAGAAACTATTCCCGAGCACAAGGAGCGCTTTCATATCCCTGGCGGTTTCGGGAAAGTGCCGGAGAGCATACAAGACACCTGCTCACGTATCGCGAAGGATGAGCTTGGAGTCGATATCGAGTACAAAGGTGTGCTTGATATCCACAAATGGATGGTCGACGAATCTGCCATCGGCGGATTGTCCGTGTTCGTGAGGTGCGAACCGGCGAAAACAATTGCCGAGAGCGAATCTAGGCGATACTTCACGCGGGAAGAAATGCTCGCGCTTGGCCCGAAGGACATGGCTCCCAATCATCCACACCGCACTTTCGCTGATACATACTTGAAACAACTGGAAATGGATTTGACATAAGCGCCCATTTCGTTGCACAATCCTGGACGAATAGACCATTCCGGTCTATGTGATCTTAACGGAGGGTGCAATGCCCAAAATTCAAATCGCGAGCCTCGACGTCGGGCGCTTCTATACAGACGTGGAGAAGATGGCGGACACACTCACCATCATGGCCTTCATCAAGGATGCCCGGTGGGACGCTATCTGCCTGCATGGTCTTCCCGAGTTCGTGGTGAACGACGCCGGGTTCCAGAAGCGTTGGCCGGTTGCGGAATTCTGCCCCATGACACGACACTTCATGCTCGGCGGCATCCGGTGCTATGTCGGCAACGGCGTCTTCTCACATGACTTGCCGTTCGTCTCAACCTCGACCGTGGCGTATATCGGTGCGGTGTCGCCAGTTCGCGACCTCGATTCCGAGGCCATCACGATCAGTCGAATTGGCAACGCGAATGCAAAAGACGTCAGCCTCCTCGAAAAATGCGAGAGCCGGATCGCGGTGTTCGCCACGATCGAAGTGGGCGGTGTTCCGCTCACGATCGGCGCAGACGATTCTCCGTGGCGACCGGTTGGGACACGCGGTCTCGACGACAACTTGCGCAACGGCATGATCAGGCTTGCGCGAGGCATCGGCAAACAGGAAGAACGCATCGTCATGGGCGGTGGCTTCAAGACCGTCGACAGCGAAGCCTTCCAACTGCTGTTCTCGGAGACGAAGCGTCTCGGTCGGGAGCTTCATGCCAGTCTTCCGGAGAACGTCGGGACCACTGTGGACTGGGCAAGCCGCGGCAAGCCAAGTCACAACATCGTTGCCGACTACTTCCTTCGAGCTGGTCTGGTCAGCGTCTCGGATGTGAGAGTTCACAGAGTAGGCGGCAAGAACTTCGGAATCTCCGCGACTGTCGAGTGGTAAACGACTCGACCTGCTCCCTCGCCGACAATCTCGGCCTCGGGCCTCCCGCGCGTGCGACGTGCGGGAGGCCCAAATCTTTTTTCTTTTTATGCTATAAAGTGCAGATGGGATGGTTCACTCTTTCAGTCATCGCGGGCGCTCTCGCAGGATTCGGCCTCATCTTCGCTCGCGGCGCGGTCAGCTCTGGTGTGTCCTCCCCCATGTTCGTCGGGATAATGGGGCTCGTCTACGTACTCGGTTTTGGCACGTATGTCCTCGCGCGCGGCGAGAATATCTGGAATGTTGCCGGCTATGCACTCTTGCTCGCCGCCGTAGCGGGTTTGTTCTTTTTCATCCAAAACGTACTTCAGTACAAAGCTATCACGATGACACCGCTCATCTCGTACTTGTTCCTCGCGGTCACCATTTCGACGTTGCTCGTGTTGCTCGGCTACGACCTACTCCGCATGTACCAAACGGGAACACTCGCAACGATCAGCTACTACCAGATAGTGGGTCTTGTTCTTGCCGTCATTTCCCTCACGTTGCTCGCGCCTCGTTCATAGTTCCATGAAAAAAATACGAGTGGCGATGTTCACCGATGAGATCGACATCCATAAAGAGAGATGTCCGTACTACCGGCGGCTCATCGAGCAACTCCTCAAGGAGCCGGAAATAGACCTCACCCTCATTCACGCAAAGCCCAACCCCGACCAGCCGCTTTACAAAATGGCACGAGAGATAGTCTTGCCGCGCATCGAATTGCCATTTGCTTCCCGATTCGTCTCATTCATCCGTTTCTGCCTCACGACCAAAGAAGAGTTCGATATCGTGCACTGGCTCCATCCGCGGGTCTTCCCCTTCTTCTGGCTCTTCCCCGCCAAGAAAAAAGTCATCATGACCCATGCGGGCGGCGACGTACTCTCCCCCACCGATTTCTTTTCCCTGCCGCGCTTCGTTTTTAACTACACGCTCATTTGGTTTGGCCGATACGTCGACGCATTTCTCGGAGTGTCCAACTTCGGCGTCAGGGAGATCATCTATGCCTACAAAATACCTCCGCAGAAGGTCTTCACCGTGCTTCCGGCGGTCGACCAGATGTACGATCCGCTGCCCACTGATGCGCACGTCGCCTCGACAGTGAAAAAATACGGCCTTGAGAAAGGCACCTATATCCTCTATATGGGACGTTTCCGTTTGCACAAGCACGTCGGCCATCTTGTGCGCTCGTACATCCGATACCGTGAGCAGAACCCGAATGCCAAAGAAATCCTCGCGCTTGCCGGAAGCACGAAGAATGAATATGCTCGCACGTTCGGCGAACTTCCCGCCTCTCCCTACACGAATGACATCAAATTCGTCGGCTACATCGAGACCGAGGACGTGCCCTCGATCTACGCAGGCGCCATGGTGGTATCGTTCGTAACCCTGAGCGAGGGCTTTGGGATGCCCCTCATCGAGGGCGGTGCGTGCAAGGTGCCTATCATCACCGCAAACGCTACCGCCTCCCCTGAAGCGGCCGGAGACGCAGCCATCATCGTCGACCCGCATGATGAGCAAGCACTCGCTGATGCGTTCGCGCTTGCCAAAAAACCCGAGGTGAGAAAAACCTTGATTGAACGTGCATACAAGCGAAGCCGCTTTTTTACCATCGAAATGTCGACAAGCTCGACGATTGCCGTATACAAGCATGTCCTCGGCCTCGACAAACATCTGCGATACAACGAGAAACCCGAACCGGAATTCCTCCCGTACGATACGTCGAAATTTTAGAGCAGCGCGGGTGTTTCGAAGTCGAGGGCGAAAACCTATCCCAGCGGCGAGGTTTGCGCGGAGGAGATTTGTTCGAAGCGAAGCGAGTCTCGACGACGTGCAGACCTCGCCGCTGGGCTCAAAAAACACCCCTGATGGCATCGATTACGTCTTGCACATCTTGATCAGTAAGCTTCGGAGAAAGCGGGATAGAAGCGGTTCGTGCGCCGATCCATTCGGCGTTTGGCAGATCGCCTTCTTTGTGGCGGAGGAGTTTGCGATAGAAGGGTTGTAAGTGCAGTGCATAAAAGTGCACACCGCAACCTATCTTTCGCTTCGTCATTTCTTCCAAGAATTGGTCTCTCGTTACCTTCGTTTTGCTATCGTCGATGAGTACCGTGTAGAGGTGATACGCATGCCTATCGCCTTTCGCTACCGGTGCAGGCAAAATGATGGGAAAGTTTTTCAGCCCCTCGCTGTATTTCTTCCAGATCGCTTCCCTCTTTTTCCAATTTTTTTCGATGCGCGCAAGCTGATGGATACCAAGTGCCGCCTGGATATCGGACATGTTGTACTTGTATCCCGCCTCGATGAATTCGTAGTGCTGATACCCTTTGTTGCCATACCTATTCCAAGCGAATTTATTCATGCCGTGGAGCGAGAGTACGCGAATACGCTTCGCATATTCTTCGTTGTTGGTCGTCACCATGCCGCCCTCGCCGGTAACGAGATTCTTCGTTGCGTAAAAGCTGTAACAGCCGATATCGCCGATTGTGCCGACTTTTTTACCCTTATACTCCGTCTCCACCGCGTGCGCCGCATCTTCGACGACTTTGAGGCCGTGTTTCTTGGCCAACGCCATAATGGCGTCCATGTCGCATGGCCGACCGGCAATATGCACGACCATGATGGCCTTTGTGCGCGGAGTGATCTTTCGTGCAACATCTTGCGGATCGATGTTCATAGTTTCCCGCTCGCAGTCGACGAATACAGGCGTGGCTCCACAGTGCACGATCACGTTGGCCGTCGAGGCAAAGGTCATTGCGGGCACGATAACTTCGTCACCGCGCCCGACACCGATGGTCAAAAGTGCAAGGTGCATGGCGGCCGTGCACGAATTGACCGCCACGGCATATTTCGCTCCCACGTACGTTTTGAAATCTTCTTCGAATTGATGGGTCTTGGGACCTGTTGATACCCATCCGCTTTTCAACGCCTTGACCACCTCCTCAATTTCGGGTTCCTCGATGAGCGGCGAGCCAAAGGGGAGAAAATCCTTGCGCATCGCAATACTATACCCCGTGAGATAGCCTGCGTCATCTCATCTTCAGGACTCGGCAAAGAATCACTGCTAGAATGCAACCAATCCAACTATGACGATTGGCACGCTTCTTCGTGGCTACTCTGATGCACACATTGCGAAACTTCTCATTGCCACGAGCGTGTTTATATACCTTGTTGTCTTTGCTGTAGTCTTTCTCGTGGGAAGCGCGAACGGCACGAGTATCGAGCAAATGACTGCTCTTCGCGGAGGCGAAACGTCGGATGTTACAGAATACGTACACCTCGCGGAAAACATGCTCGGCGTCGGCAGATTCGAGATATCCACTGCGATGGGACCGGAATTCTTGCGTGTGCCTGGTTATCCCGCCTTTCTCGCGCTCGTGCTTGTTGTATTCCAAACACTCACTGTCGTGCCTCTCATACAAACGTTCTTTACCACAGCTACTGTCGCGCTTATCTACCTTATAGGAGTACGCTACTTTCCTCGAGCTGTCGCATTCGCCGCGGCATTGATCTATCTCATTGATCCTGTCGTTATCTATGCCACGTGGGTGCCGATCTCCGAGTCGCTCTTCATGTTCTTTTTTGTCGCGGCGATATATTCGATCGGATCTCCTTCGCAAAGAAAATGGTTGCCGTTCCTCGTCGGGGGCATCCTTTTGGGCGTATCCATATACATGCGCCCCGTCGGTCTCTATCTCGCCCCACTCATCGCCGTGATGGCGCTCGCTCACACCGTGTCGTGGAAAGATGCGGCTCGGGGTGCGACTATATTTCTCGCCGTAACGCTTTGTATCATAGCCCCGTGGATGTTCCGCAACTATATGCTCGCCGGCCACTTCTCCTTCTCATCCGGCGGCGCCTACAACCTCTATGCGGCGAATATGCCGATTTTCGAGCAAGCGCGTACAGGCGTTTCGTATGAACAAATCCGACGCGAAAACAATCTGAAGTATTTCGGCACCGATGAGGAAGATATCTTGCGCTCATTCACATACGCCGACGAGCAAGCACGCATTGCAAAAGAAACTATCCTTGCGTACCCCATTGAATATGCGCTCTTCCACACAGCGAAATCCATGCAGCTTTTCATAGGCTCGAGCATCGTCAACACGAAGTATCATTTATATAAACTCGGCATCCTCACAGGCGAGCCGCCACACGGAGAGGGGGCTTGGGGCATGCTCTTGCAGGGTCGTTGGGGTGATGCTCTCGTACAAACATTCACGCACCTTCCACGTCTCGTCGAAAGGCTTGCGTGGCTTGCCCTATATCTCGGAATGCTGTACACGACCTATCGAGCAGTACGATATCGCACTGCTGCGACGCCCTGGATAATCTGCGCTTTTTTGCTCGTTCACGCCATCGCCTTTATGACCGGCCCCTCAAGCGACGACACGCGATATCGCATGCCGCTCGAGCCGTTTCTTCTCCTCCTCGGCATTTCAGGTCTCTACCAAATCGGGAATGGACTCCTCCGCTACTGGAAGCGATAGATGAGGATATCGGGGCCGAATGATCTGCCGGAAAAAAGGATCGGGAACGCGTCGAGAAAGGCGCTGTTGAAGAGCGACGTGCTATCCCCCAGTCCATCAAATTGCTGGACCACTCCGGCTTCTTTCGTGATGGATGTGAATGCTTCCGCCATCTCGGGAAAGAGAACGAGCGAGCGCGGCTCGACCATCAGGTAGGTGTAGTTATGTTTCTTTGCATACGCTGGCAACGCGTCTATGAATTCGGCATTTTTCATTGAAGTGAGGTTGTTGAGCGCGTACGGAACATCAGCGCGATCAATGGTCTCATCAGCCTCGTCTATGGCACGTATCGCATCTGCATCAATGTCGCGCAGCTCTTCTACAGCAGCTTTTTGCGTCGGCACGTGCATTGCGGAGGAGAACACGAGGAGCTTGTCATCCGAGGTAAGATGTGCGAGCACCCATTCCCGCGCATGGTCTCGGGTGTCGCTCTGGAGAGCCAGGAATGAAACTTGGAAGGCAACACAAAGAGGTAGGGCGAGTGCTATGAGTATCGGGACCATCGTTCGACGACTCCATACTCGTGCAACTGCGTATCCACCGACAAGTGCAAAAAGCGGTAGAAGCGGAACGAGAAATCGAGCATCAAAACGGAAAAGGAAATAGAACACTGCGATGTAGAAAAGGGACCATCCGGCAATGAGGGCCGTGAGACGGCGGTGGGTCATACCCATCAGAACAAGTCCGAGCAAGAAGAGAGCGGCGAGCACCGGCTCCGAATAGACAATGAGCGAGAGTGCCGACCAAGGACTTACAAGAAAACCTACGAGCGATTTTTGCTCGAAGAGGGTGACCGCGCCCAAGAAGGCGTTGCCGCTTTGATACAAGAGTGACGGAAAGATCGCAAGAGCGAGGAAGATGAGTGCACCGATGCCGTGACGCGGAAGGTCACGCAGTGCTTGCCTGGGAGAATGCATGTCGAAGAGATGATAGTACAAACCAATGAAGACACAGAAAAAAGCACAGAGTGATGAGATTCCCATGCCGATACCGGCAACAATGAACGCCCATACGTAGCGACGTTGCAGGCTCCACTCGCGCGTCAGCATGAAGAAAATGAGGAGAAATATAAAAGACACCGGTATCCAATTGCGTCCTACCATTGAGAGTGCGATGTGGAGAATGCTCGTCGCGAGAAGAGAGCCTGCAGCGAGGGCAGCAATTCGAGAGCGAAACAGAGTTTGCGCGATGCGGTAGACGAGAAAGACCGAGAGCGTCCCGAGAAGTACGTTGAAAAGACGCGCCGTGATGAAAAATACCGAGAGGTCGGAAATGAGATGCGCTTGAAAGAGCTCTGCGCTTCCCTGCCACAATAGGTATTGCACGCCAAGAATGATGGTGAAGGGAAGAAGCAGAATGTACGAAAGGTACGGAGGATACGGCAGGATTGATTGGAAGACCTCCGGATGGAACGCGGGTATGAGCGTTTTCAGCTGGAGCATCTTCAAGGCGGCGAAGGTAAAGGGCGTCTCATCGGAAACGACCGTGAGCGGCAATCCATAGCCTACACCCACGACCCGCAGCACGAACGCGAGCGTGAGGAGCGCAAGCAGAGGCCACTCGTGGCGAACCCACCCTTTAATTTTTTGCACGCGCGTCATAGAGATCGACGATAAGTTTCTCAAATTCCCTCATATACTCCTTGAGCGAGAATTTCTCGACGCGACGCGACGCCGCTTCCCCGAGTCGAGTACGAAGTGTTGCGTCGGAGAGAAGCGTTGTCAGTGCTCTTGAGAGACCGGATACATCTTTCGGCTCTACGAGGAGTCCTGTTACATTGTGTTCGATGAACACCGGGATCTCGGCAATATTCGTCGCAACAATAGCCCTTTTCTCACGCATTGCCTCCATGACGGCTATTGGGAGATCAGTCGAGACCGCCGGGTCGACATAGATGTCAGAGATCGGGAGTACGTCACGAATATCCATCCTCCCCGGCAATTTCACTTTGTCTCCTACACCGTACCGTGCAATCTGCTCTTTCAGTGGGCCTCCCTCTGGCCCCCATCCGACGATAACAAAGTAGACATTCTTTTGTGCAGAAAGCACCTCGCGCGCCGCGTCGATGAGGTACCTATGTCCTTTGTCACCGATAAGGCGGCTTACGGTCAACACGACGGTCGCATTCTCTGGAACACCGAGCTCGCGACGAACCGTGCGTGCGTCTTTCGGCGTTCCTTCGAGCAGAGGCGAAATATACATCGTTTTGAACTTCTCAAGCGGTATGCGCTCCTGACGCGCCGTGAACACTCGCGCCGCTTCCGAGTCCGTGATGATGAGGTCAGTGAAGCGCGCAAGAAAACGGTCCATAAATATCTGCCACCGATGCTTTTGCGGATAGATATTATGCTCGTAGGAAATGATGACTGGCACTCGAGCAAGGATTGCCGTAATGCGCACGAGAAGATTTGCAGAGAAGAGCGATGTGACAACCGCATCAAACCGCTCGCGCCGGAGGTACAGATACAAGTGTGCGAGAGCGAAAATATCGAAAGCGGAGCGGAACCGGAAGCATTTATCTATTCGAACATCGTTCGCCAAAGAGTCTTTCTGTTCTGGAAAGAGCGTGATTACCCTCGGATCAAACGCGGAAGAAAGCGTCCGCAACTGGTAAACGAGAAGCTTCTCCGCTCCCCCAACGCTCATCCTCCCAATGGCAAAGAGGACCTTGATCCTCTTCCCCTCCACATTCATAGATACTTCTCGTCCGCGATACGCATCAGGTACTCGCCATAGCCGCTTTTAACGAGCGGTTCAGCAAGCTTTTTCAACTGTGTTTTGCTGATGTAGCCCATGCGGTACGCCACTTCTTCGATGCTACCGATGAGATAGCCCTGACGGTTTTCGATGACGCGTACGAATTCTCCCGCTTCCATCAGTGAAGCGAACGTGCCGGTATCGAGCCATACGGTTCCGCGATCGAGTTCAAGCACCGTAAGCTTTCCCCGTTTCAGATATTCCTTGTTCACATCCGTTACTTCATATTCGCCGCGGGGGCTCGGCTTGAGGGCGCGAGCGAGCGCAACGACAGAGTTGTCATAGAAGTACATGCCCGGTATCGCATACTTCGATCTCGGCTTTTCCGGCTTTTCTTCAAGCGACACTGCCTTGTTGTTCTTGTCGAACTCGATGACGCCGTACTGCCGCGGATCGGCGACGTGATGCGCGAAGATTATCGCGCCGTCCGGTTCCTCGCATTTCTCGAATAGCTTGCGTAATCCAGAGCTGTAAAAGAAATTGTCGCCCAAGATGAGCATCACGCTGTCTTTCCCGATGAATTTCTCGCCAATGACGAATGCCTGCGCGAGGCCGTTCGGTTTCTCCTGTACCGCGTATGAGAACGTACAACCAAGCTGTCTCCCATCTCCCAAGAGGCGCTCGAAGCTCGCCGCCTCGTGCGGCGTTGTGATGATGAGGATGTCGCGTATGCCCGCAAGCATCATGGTAGAGAGCGGGTAGTAGATCATCGGCTTATTGTAGAGCGGTATGAGCTGCTTGCTCATCCCCTGCGTTAAAGGATAGAGACGCGTGCCGCTACCGCCGGCGAGAATAATGCCTTTCATAGTGCAATGTGAGTATTAGTAGCAGGTGCCGCTCTGCTCGACAAGCTTTCTCGCAGTGTGTGAACTACCTCCGGTAACTTCCCCTCGAGTGCATATCTCGATGCCCATCCAAGCGCGCGTAGCTTCGAGGAGTCCACCGCATATTTCAGGTCATGCGCGGGGCGATCTTCAACATATGAAATGAGTGAGGTGGGCTTGCCGAGCGCTCCTAAAATGCATAGCGCGATCTCTTTGTTCGAATATTCCTTCTGCTGTGACACGTTGTATACCTCTCCAAGAACACCTTTTGAGAGCACCATGAGCACCGCCTCCGAGTGATCATCTACGTGAAGCCAATCGCGCATGTTCTCCCCTTTTCCATAGAGCGGCACCGATTTCTCCTGCAGTGCGCGCATCGTAAAGAACGGAATGATTTTTTCCGGATATTGCCGCGGGCCGTAGTTGTTGACCGAATGCGTCACGATGACCGGTAGTTTGTGCGTTTTCACATACGAGCGCACCATGAGATCCCCTGCGGCTTTGGAGGCCGCATACGGAGAATTCGGCCGGAACGGCGATCCTTCGTTGAATCTTTCTTTCGAGTCGAGCGGCAGGTCGCCCCACACTTCGTCGGTTGAGATGTGTACCATCCGCTCGACGTTTTGCGAGTTCCGCAACGCTTCAAGGAGGGAGTGCACTCCGAGCACGTTTGTACGGACGAATTCGGCTGCGGATGTGTGTATCGAACGATCAACATGAGTTTCTGCCGCGAAATTGACGACCATCTCTGCATCAGCCATCAATTTTTTCATCAGCTCGGTGTCCACGATGTCACCCTTCACGAATGTGTGTCGTTTCTCATCAACGCCCTCGAGATTCTTGAGATTGCCCGCATACGTCAGAAGATCGAGGTTGATGATGCGAAGGTCGGGAATACGCTCGAGTGCGTAGAGAATGAAGTTGGAGCCCATGAAGCCCGCTCCTCCGCATACGAGAAGGTGTTTGCCAGAGAGGTTTTGATAAACCGAAGACATACAGGTAGTATCAACACTATATACTATGCCCATGAAGCCGATAGAGAAGATCGCGTACGTGACATCCGTGCGGCTGCCGACCGACCGCGCTCACGGCTACGCCATCATGAAAATGTGCGAGGAATTCGCGCGCGCGGGCGCTTCGGTAGAGCTCATCGTACCCCAGCGGCATGGCCCGCAGGGCGATCCGTTTCGGCACTATAGTCTACAACCGCTTTTTACACTGCGGCGCCTTTCCACGACGGACATTTCTGGCAAATCAGAGAGAATCACGTTTGGCTATTACATCGACCTTGCCTCCTTTCTTCTTTCGCTTTTTTTCCAGAGGTTCCCTGATGCCATTGTGTACACTCGTGATTACCAAGTGGCGCTGGTTGCCCGCTCAAAACACATCGTTCTGGAGGTCCACAGTGTGCCTACGCGCTCATGGATTTTCTCGCACGCCCTGCGGCGCGTGGAGAAATTCGTCGTCATCACGCACGGCATCAAAGATGCTCTCATCGAGCTTGGTACTCCGAAAGAACGTATCTTTGTCGCGCCTGATGCCGTAGACCTTGCCGAGTTCGACATTGAGCCGTCGCGAGAGGAGGTGTGGCGCGAATATGGCGTAAACCCGCAGAAAAAAATCGTCCTCTACACAGGGCATTTCTATGAATGGAAAGGGGCCGAGACACTTGCTGAAGCGACTACATTGCTCCCCGACATAGAGATTGTCTTGATGGGAGGTGTAGCGCGAGAGCTTGCGGATTTCAAGGAACGATATTCAAGCAAACATGTGCATATCATCGGCTTCCAGCCCCGCGAAAAGATGCCGGGCCTTCTCAAATCCGCCGATGTGCTTGTGCTTCCCAACAGTGGGAAAGCGAAGATATCCTCGCACTACACCTCCCCTCTCAAACTCTTCCAGTACATGGCCTCAGGCACGCCAATCGTCGCTTCCGACCTCCCGAGCATCCGCGAGATCCTCGACGATTCAACGGCGTACTGGTTTACACCTGACGATCCAAAATCCCTCGCCGCGCGTATCAAAGAAATCCTGGAGAATAGTGGTGAAGCAAGAGAAAAAGCCCGCAAAGCCCTAGGGGCCAGTAAACAATATACATGGACCCAGCGGGCAAAGACTATCCTCGGGCACATCGCGAGTGCTATTTGATCTTGAAGACGTGGAGCTTGGTGATGGGCTCTTCGTAGACTAGCTCGAGGCGGGCGAAGGGATCATCGACGCCAAGGAAGCTCTTGTAGCGGTAGCGGAGGTACAGGTCGTAATCGGCGAGGTACTCGATCCCCTCATCGTGGAGGTACTGCCATATGTTCTTCTCACGCAATGCGGCAAGCGCTTCATTGTTCACGAGCCCATCGAGATTTACGACACGGTGTGTCGAGAAGTATCCCTGAATGCCGGAATTAAATGCTCCTATCACCGCATCTTCGGGGAGATTCTCATTCATCCACTGGACCGTTTCGAGCATCTGCTGTTGCGGAGCGGCAACGTCTTGCAGGCTCTTGCTCCAGGCAACGAAAAAGAGAAATAGGGAGAACAGCGATAAGACCACGACCAGAAGCGGGCGGAGGTAGCCCTCTTGCCGGAGTTTTTCCAAGAACCACCCGAGCCAAATCGCGATGAAGAGATTGATGGCGATGAAGTACCACGGGCGTGCGGTCCAGCGGATGGACGCGTTGGCGATGAAGGTGAGCACGAATCCCGACGCGATGAATAGCTCCACAGGGATGTGATGTCGAACTTGTTCGAAGAGCGCCCTGCCGCGGCCAAATAAGAACCATCCGACGCAGAGGCCAGCGAGCACGAACAGAATGACGGGGACTCCGGTAAATGGCACCACGGCGCGTGCTTCCCTATCGGTCATGTACACAACCGCCTTAAACGTCTGGAACCAGCTCGGTCCATGGTCTTGCACGATGAGCTCGTGATTCACCATCGTGCTCGCCACAGAGGATGACGTCATGACGGTGCCGAAATTCACCGCATTCCACAAAAGCCACGGCGCGACGACGAGTGTCGCGGCAATACCTGAAATGAGCACGGGACGAACGCTCGCGCGAAGCCCATGACGATAGACGAGATAGGCAAGGAAACCAAGAAAATAAAAGACGGTATCGAGGCGGGCGAGCATCATGAGACCGCCGATAAGACCCGCTTCGAAAAGACGACGTGTCGAGGGGGCTTCGGCAACGCGAACACCTGTGAGAAACAAAAGCGCGATGAAAAGAATGGAAAGGGCGGTTTCAAGCCCGTTGAGCATTTGGTACTGCACAAAGGGGTTGAAGAACCAGAAGCCAAGTGCCGCTGCCTTCACCCACCCGCTCTTTGTGTACCGTCCGATGATGGAGAGCAGCACGATGCCGATGGCAAGATTAATGAGAGCGGAAAGCACGAGCACTCCTTGGATGGGTGCCGTATCGAAGACGTCCCCACCGGATAGCACTTGGAAAAACGGGAGAATGGCAAGAAGCCAGAGCGGGTGGTAGCCGTTCGTGGGATTGATGCCGTCGGCTGTGGAGCCAAGTCCATGCGCAATATTCCGGGCGATCTCGAAGTAGTAGAACGAATCGTCCGAAAGGAGATTGGTCAGCGCGAAGTCAAAGGGCAAGAGCGCCAGCGTAAGGGACAGTGCAAACCCCATCGCTGTCACGATCACCATCGGCCAATTGTTTCGAAGAAAATTCATGGATTTTGCACCGCCCCGGCAAGACGCCGTCCAAGCGCCTCAAGGCTATGCTGTTTTGCCAACTGTGTAAGTGTCTTGTGCGCTCCCTGCTCTTCCTCCGTGAGCGAGAGAAGCGACTCGATGCGCTCGGCAAGCTCAGACGGCTCGCCTGAAAAAGCAAACTGCTCTCCCGCCAATTCCTGGAAATCCCGACTTGCGGCGATGACGAATGCACCGCACGCAAGCGCCTCAAATATCGTCTTGTCATACATGCCGCTCGCGCTGCAATTCACAAAGATCTGGTGCGAGCTGTACAGCTCCGGCGTCTTCGTGTTTGGCACGCCCGCATGAAAACTGACGCCATCAAGATGCAACTCTTGTGCCCGCTCGACGAGGATGTCTCTATATGCGGCGTCTTTTGGCAGTGGATCGCCGTAGATATCTGCATCAACGCGTATACCTTTTTCTTTGAGAATGCCGAGCGCCTCCAGGAGGATCTCGACGTGCTTCGAGGGCGCAATGCGGCCGAGGGAGAGAATCGAGCGCGGCTTTCTCGGGACGTTCAGTGGTTTGAAAATATTCGTATCAACACCAACGGGCATCAGTATCGTTTTGCGATACTTCGCGGTGTAGGAGAATTTCGAGGTGCAAAAGACCTTGCGGCACCAAAAAGCAGCGATATCGGTGAGAACGCCCCCCGAGTAGTGGTTGCGCCAGAGGTATACCGGTTTTCTCAAAAGCCACCAAAGTTTGCCACCAAGGAGCACGTACTCTTGGTTCATGTGCACCAAGACCGCGTCGTACTCGTGCCGCATCGTCCAGATGTAGCGATAGAAACGCGTGGTGTATTTCCATCTCGATGCACCCGATTCCTTACCAAGAGATAAAACCCTCACGTTTTTCGGGAGTTCATGTTTCCCCTCTTTGAGACACACCACCGTGATGCGCTCGAAGTGCTTGGAGAATTCCGAGAGCCAACCGTGGAAAAACCCCAGGATAGGATCCTCCTTGTCGACGGCCTGTGTGAGGACCAGCAGTCGCATTTTCTTAGTATCTCACGTACGCCGACGCGAGGTGTGCTTTCTGATCTCCTTTTTCCCGTATACCCCGTGCAGAAGATCGAGGTCTTTTTGGGAGGCAACGAGGAGCGCGATGTTTTTCGCTTGTGCAGCTTTGAGAAAAGCCGTTCCGTGCGGTTCCTTCACTGTTTTTTCGTAGTGCCGTGCAAAGGCGGCCATATCTTTGATGAAACAAAAGCCCCCGGCGCCGCGTCCACCCTTGTGCACGGGGTTCGCGTAGCGATTGCAAATGAGGGGATCGGCTTCGACCGCGCGCTGGATAGCGCTCCAGTTGGCACCGAAGTGCTCGGCGAGGTCGTACACCGCATTGAAGGTCAGTATCTGCATGTAGCCGCTGATGTTGTGCGCGTACTTGACCAATTCCGCCTCTTCGCTCGTACAGATTAGGTTTTCCGGCGCCTTTTTTAAGATGTGAAGAACCTGCTTTGCCGCCTTTTTGTGCTTCGCGGAGTTTGATGCAACGCCGATGACGTTTACGAAGGGATTCGCGACATCGTAGGCAGCGGTCGCGACAGAAAGAAATTCGGGACAAAATAGCAAGATCTTTTCGGGATGCTTTTTCTGCAATTGTCGCGTCATGCCGGGAACTATCGTGGACTTGATGACCGCGGTCTTTCCTTTGCCGACGAGCGAGAGTGCTTCTTCGACAATACTTCCGTCGAAGCCGCTTGGCGTGGAGGGGGTCGGCACTGCGACGAATACGATATCGCAATGCTTTATCTTGTCTTTATTTTTGCGGTACGGCTCTTCGAGCGCATAGCGGACAGTCTTGTACCCCCGCGTTTCAAAATCGTCGGCATAGTTCTTGCCAACATATCCCTGCCCCACAAATCCGATAAGTGGTTTCGCCACAGCCATAGAAGGGCGTCATTATTCACTTTTTTAGCGCTTTGCGCAAGCCGAGATATCTTCGCAATACATCCGAACATAGTCTTCGAAATTCTTATACGGATAGTTTTTGAGCTCCCCCGTCCGCGGACCACTCTTGAACCACTCGGCGAGCGCATCAGCGAATTTTTTCTCCGTCGTCACGATCGCTCCCGCTTCGCGCGCAACGCCGACGTCAGTCGAGAGCACCGGTTTGCCCGCCGCAAGCGCCTCGACGATCACAAGCCCGTAGCCTTCGTATTTCGACGGAACCAAGACGATGTCTACGCTCTTATAGAGATCCGGAAGCGGTTCGTCTTCAATGAAGAAAACCCGATCGTGGATGGATTGGTATAGTTGGTCGGATATGATTTTCTTTCGAGTAACTCCCTCTCCAACAATAATAAGACATGCGTCACTCGGAGCGGAACGAGCAAATGCCCTGACAGCGAGCAAAACATTCTTCTCAGGTTCAAGACGGGCAACGACAAGGACTTTCGTTTCATAACGTAAATACGGTCGCTCGAAAGATTTTGCGGTCTTAAATTTCTCGACGTCGACAAAAATCGGCAGTACCGTAATCGGAGCCTTGTGTTGCATCGTCTCGAGGCCATCATGTATCCGACCGGAAACTACGCGGATGCGCGCGGCCCGACGCAAAACAAAACTTGCCACATGAACGCGAATTCTGTTCAGAAAAGACAGTTTTACATATTCCGGAGAAAGAAAATCTGTATGCACTTGTACATGCAAGGGGACTTTTAATTTCCGTGCAATCCACCATCCTACAAGCCCTGTCTCAAACGGGTCTTGAACGGTTACGACATCGGGGTGTGGGAGTCCCTTTGCGATACGAATGGCGCCCCAGCCGTACAAAAGCGGCGACGAAGAACCGGTCGGATGCACATGAAGAGACCTCTCACCAACGGGTTTTGCACCATCTGCCTTGCGAGAAAATCCGATAATATCGAGATCGCCAAACTCTTTTGCATACGCTTCCTGCCGTTTGAATGCGGGTGTTCCGGGAAAAAGAATCCCTCGTTTCGACCTGTCGGCGCTGATCATCAAGACACGCATGAACGTAAAAGTGAGGCGGTCGCCTCGACGGTTTTTGTGATTGAAAATTGTTTTGCACGTTCGGCCGCAGAGGTTCCCAATTTCATACGGACGTTGTTATCCGAAAGTACTTGTGCGAGCGCCTTTTCAAGCCCAACCGTATCTTCCACACCGATGAGTATCCCGCTCCTGCCATCCTCGATCACCTCCGGATTCCCTCCGGCACGGGTCGCGATCACAGGTGTTCCAACAGACATCGCCTCAACGAGCGTGTGAGAAAGGCCTTCGTAACGAGAATTAAGCACGAAAACGGCGGCTTTTCCGAACATCTCTCGCGCTTCGCTGTGAGATACACGACCGCGCAGTTTGATGCGTCCCCCTGCGCCTGTTGCGTGCACTTTATCCACGAGTTCCGCATACTGTGGTCCGTCTCCAAGAATATCAAGATGCCATTCCGGATGTTTTGCAACAACATCGATGAGTTCTGCAAAACCCTTCCACGGCACAAGACGACCGGACGACACGATAAGACTTGGTTCTCGAGATATGGGAAGTGTTTCTGCCATTTCGATGCCGTTGTAAATGACACGAATGTCTTTGATCGCTGGCGACCACTGTTTAATAATGTTTGCAAGGTATTGGCTCGGCGCGATGACACGATACGCGCGATTCACGACAAAACGCTGGATCGCGCGAAGGACCCACACACGTAGACCGTATGAGCGTTTCTGAAAATCATCGAGTGAGTCTTTGACGCCAAAGCGCTGCACGCCCTGTTCCCACGCATAATCCCCCGGCACGCGCACGATGAGCTTCTTGCCCGCAAGCCACGAGATAATGGCCGCAGGAAAACCCGTCGAGACGGTGTCCTGCACGAGGAGCACGTCTGTGTTGTGCATCTGCTTTGCAAGGAGCCATGCGTACGCAACGTGCCGAATGATGGGCGGCATGAAGCGCACGGTGCTGAATGGAAGGACGCTCACCTCGATGCCATAACGTGGCAGTTGCTCCTCGAACAATTTTGCATACGTGGCAGGACCACCGATCTCGGGTGGATATAGCCCTGTCGCAATGAGAAGGCGCATGCGAATAACTCTATAGCAAATTAGGTAGGGGCGCGAGACAAATCATTGCTCGCGCCCCATCAACGACTGTCGCGCGTGCGCAAGTAAGCGTTCCACCGCAAGATGCCGAGTGGATCAACTACTTCAATCCACGGCGAACAAATAGTTCCTGCAGAGGGCAGTTTCGCACGGTCAGCGGTCTCTCTGACTGCCTCTTCTTCTGCGGCGCGAAGCAGCATGCGCCGCAAGCGATGGCTACGCGCGCGTTTGCGCTCGGATTTTTTACTCATGTTGCTGTCCTGCTATGAGCCCCTTAGCAGCAAACACCCGCAGGCGCTAATCTGCTAACGGGTTATCCCCTGCTCCAGAAGTGGCGTGAATACTCGCGTTTTCATCTGCTCTGCGATGAGGCCCCAATCATATTTCTCACGCGCGAGTGCACGTGCGTTCTTTACGATACGCGCGGTGAGCGTGGGATTATCCATGTACTTTTTCACCGCCCGGGCGATGGATTCAGGATCGCGTACGTTGCAAAAGAGGCCCGTCGGCTCCATATCAGCATCCCTATCAGGGTCACATAGAAAATCCGGAATGCCACCCACCGGTGTCGCAACAACAGGGATGCCTGCAGCAAATGCTTCAACGAATGCGCTCCCCATGCCTTCGATAATGGATGGCCGCACAAAGATGTCGGATATTTTCAAATAGTTCGGCACATCAGAATGTGGAACCTGCCCTGCAAAAATAACTCGGCCGCTAACGCCCGACTTTCTTGCAATTGTCTCAAGCTTCCCACGGTCTTCCCCATCCCCCGCAACCAGAAGTTTTATGTTGGACGGCAAATGTGAGAGCGCACGGATAACATCCTCCACGCCGCGCGAGAGAACTAGGCGAGATGCGGTGAACAAGAAAACATCGCCCATTTTCTTTCCAAGCCTTTGTTTCAATTCTGCGAGCTCGTCTTCAGGCATCGAGGCAGAAAACCTTGCAATGTCGACGCCGTTCGGGATTACCTCGATCTTGCCGTGATAGCCGACTTCCCGCGCGAGGTCTTTGATGAAATGCGAGATAGCCTTGATGGCGTCGGCCTTCAGGTAGACACGTTTGTAGAGCCACCAAACGAGGGTAATGAATGGCCGTCGTGCTTTTACCTGTGCGAGCGAATTGCCGTCCTGGAGTTCGAGGAAGTATGGAATGTTTGGATGAAAGTACTTGAAAAAGAGCGCGCCGAAACCCGCTTGGTTCGCCATCATCGCCCAGGTGATGTCGTAGTGGTTCTGCCGATGCAGCGAACGCGCCTTCCAGAAAGCTGTGAGCGGGAAAAGGAGCTTTGCCAATTTACATTGCCACGGAAGTGCGCGGTCAGAGACTTTCACGTCCTCCGCGGTAAAACCAATGCGGTGCACTGTTACATTTCCAACCTTCTCGATCTTCGGAAGTTTGCTGTCGAACCGCAGCGTTATCATCTCAAACTCGTATTCGGAACCTAGCCTGTCCGTTATTTCCTTGATAGCAAGCTCCGCGCCGCCGACATACGGCTGATATGCGAGCGAGAAAATAAGAACACGCCTCATGCCTTCTTCGTCTTCAGCGACTCTATATACTCGCGCACGGTGTGTTGCGGCCTCCAGCCGAACTCCTTTTCGATGCGCGTCGTGTCCACGACAGAGTCCATGCGGTTCCCCTTGCGCTCCGGAAGCATCGTGATGTTGTCGGAAAACATCTTCGCGATATCAAGGATAGAGTACTCTTCCGGACTTCCGATGCCGTACTCATCGCCCTGCCCGCTCTCGCCTATCGAAAGAAGCGCACGAGTAGTGTCTTCAACGTGCGTGAAATTCCGTTTCTGTGTCCCCGGTGAGACGACCGTCAAAGCCTCCCCCCTGCGATACTGCTCCTTGAATCGCCCGATCACGCTGGCGTAGGGCCCTTCGGAGAGCTCGCGCGAGCCGTAGTTGTTGTAGAAGTAGGTTATCGCGTAGGGAAGGGCGAACCACGCGCCGTAGTTCTGCACGAGCTCGGTATTCGACGCTTTCATCCACGCGTACGGGCTCTGTGTGCGCCCGAGCCCGCCGTCGGAAAATTTGGTGCTTGAACCAGCATAGACGAGTTTGCATTTGCGCTTGCGCCAATATTCGAGCACGCGAAAGGTGCCGTGCACATTCGATTCCCATACGAGTTCGACGTCATCAAAACTCTGCTCGACGCGCGAATACTCACCGAGGTGGAAAATGATAGTGGGAGACTCTTTCCCGAGGAGTTGTTCGATGTCTTTCGTATGCCCCTTCACATATTCCGCTCCCTTCACATGATTTTCCTCACTCCCTATAAAATAGTTGTCGAGACTGACGACACGATACTTGGGCAACAGGAGCTCAATCAGCGATGGTCCGATGAGCCCTGCTCCGCCAGTAACGATTACGGTCTGTTTTTCAGCCATTAAACAAACACTACACTTATTCCGACGTATCTTCAACGATGTTCCACTCTTTCTTGCCGAAGCGACGAGAGACAACAACGGCTCCGGCGGCGAGTACAGCAAGTCCAAATGCGCCCATCCACCACTTCCATGAACCGGATACGGCTTCGCTGACTGCCGCTATTTGCGATGAGGTCGCGACATCCGTAACTTCTTTTTCTTCCTCCTCAACCTTTTTCGGTGTCTTCACGACGTCGGATGTTGGGTTTTTTCGTACAGCAGATGCTGGACTACCTATAGTTTTAGAAGCTGGAGAAACTGGTGTGAGAGATTCCTGAACAGTCGGACTTTCTCCTGCGGAAAATGCGAGCACTCCATCGGGGTACGCAAGCTCGGTCGAATTCCCCGCATAAAAGTGCAGAACGTTCGGCGAAATGCGCATTGTTTGGTCAGCGAGTATGAGCGAATTGTCGGCAAGCACGAATCGCTGGCCGGCAGAACGAATGATCCAGTGCGAGAGATCGATATCGCGCGGTGCAAGATTCTTAATCTCCACGCTCCCATCCGACTGCACCTGCAGCGCAAGTTGTGCGGACTCCGCGGTGACCGTAAAACGGTCAGTCGCGGATGCCCCGTCTTTTGAACCGGTCATGATGACGACATGCCTTCCCACATATTCGAAGCGGTGGAGGACCGACTCACCTTGTGCGGTCGATCCATCGCCGAAGTTCCACATGAAGGCTGCGTTTTCAACCGTAGTTTTGTTGCGATACGCGCGAGCCGTAAACTGCGCGTCGGCTCCTACGATGACGACCCTGTCTCCACCAGCGTCGACGGTGAGGACATCCGACGTCGCACTTGGCGCAGTTCCTGGAGCGGGGGTGGGGGTTGCGGCCGGCGTCGTTGCCGGAGTCTCACTCGGCACGGTGGAAACGCCTCCGCTCACGGTGATGTGATCTTTAATGTTGTTGTAGGTCGCATCGCCGATACCGCTGACGTTATTGATCTCCTCGATGGTTGCAAATGGACCGTTTTGCGTGCGGTAATCGATGATGGCCTGTGCCTTTGAGGGGCCTATGCCGCTCAATGTTTCGAGCGCCGGTTTGTCGGCCGTGTTGATATTGATCTGATGATCCGCGAAGGCCAGCGTCACCGAAAAAAATACGAATACCCAAACGAGTACCGCTAGCTTTGTTAGAAAAACATGCCGATTTCCGATATGTGAAGCGTTAGCGCTCATGATCTTCTCCTCCGTTCAGAACACGTTGTAGTTCCTCATTGGAAACTTCTCCCGGCATGCGCGCTTCGCGCGAGTCGGCTTCGCTCTTCCTTCCACCATCTGTTTTCTCAAACGCCGCGGGCGCAGCTGTAGCGGGCCGCAACGGTGCCTCCTCTCCGACCGTGTGTGTCCGCTCTTCCTTATTGGCGTGTCGTTGGCGCAAGATATCCGCAGGCGACCTGGTCTCGGCAGACGCGGCGGCTTGGTGCTCGGGAGGTCGTGCCGCCGCGATCGCCGCGCGCAGCGCGCCGCGTTGGTCGGGATTTGCAAACGGGTGCTCGCGCACACTCGGATGTGCCGTATTGGAGGGTTGGGAAAATTCCTGCCTCGGCCTATCACTCCGCTGCCTCGGAACGAAATCCCCCTGTCCGCCCCTTCCCCTATCTTGGTCCGGCCGTCGCGTCATAGGCCCGCCAGTTCGAGGAACTTTTGGCGGTGGCGCAAAATCTTGCTGACGCTTTACCACGAGCGATTCTATTTCAGATCGAGGACGGGAATAAGTGCTGCGAGAATTCCGGATAACGTCATCGCGGTACGATACTGCGGGCGTCTCGATCGGCGGCAATGTTTCCGAGGAGAACGGTGCGGAGCCCACGCCGTCTATCATGAGCGTGAGGTAGATCTGGCCGATACCTAAGCCTACGAGATCTTGTGCGAAAAACGTCGGCTCAAAAACGGTCTTCAATACTTCCGCGTCGAACGGTCCAACACGGAAGCACACCAAAGTCCCAACGTTGCCAAAGACCGCATCGCGCACCTCCTCCTCCATTTGTTCTATGTACTGGTTGGCGAGCGTGAGCGCGAGTTTGTATTTTCGTGATTCGGAGAGAATGTCGGCGAACGCCTCGTTCATCATCGACTGGAACTCGTCTACGTAGAAATAGCAACGCGGGAGCTGCGCCATCCGAGCCGCCGGTTCATCCGCGCGCGACATCGCAGCGAGATAGATCTTCACGACGAGCATTGAGCCCAAGAGCGAGGCGTTGGTCTCCCCCATCCGACCTTTCGAAAGATTGACGATGAATATCTTTTTTTCATCCATCATCTTCCGGAGGTCGAATGTTGATTTCGATTGTCCGACGATATTGCGAATGAGGGGGTTTGCGGTGAACTGCCCGACTTTGTTCTGTATCGCGGGCGTTGCCTCGCGTGTATAGGTGTCGGTGAACGCCGCAAATTCTTCCACCCAAAATCCTCGTACGATGGGGTCGGTTATCTTTTCGATGACGGCATTGCGGAATGTTTTGTTGGTGAGCATACGATTCACGTCGAGAAGCGTCGAATCCGGATACTCGAGGAGTGCAAGTAGGGTATTTTGCAAAATGTATTCCATTCTGGCACTCCACGCATCCACCCAAATGCGCTTCAGGGCACCCATAAGCCCGGAAACGACGAGGTGGCGCTTATCGAACCCGACGTCTTCCATGACGTTGAAGCCAATGGGGTGATCGGTGTCGAAGGGAGCGAAATAGAGCACGTCCTTTATGCGATCGTGCGGGACGAAATCGAGCAGGCGCTCTGCGGTTGAGCCGTGCGGGTCGATGAAAGCGATTCCCTCGCCATTTTGGATATCCTGTATCGCCATGTTCTCGAGCATGGTCGATTTGCCCATGCCTGTTTTTCCGATGATGTAGATGTGCTTGCCGCGATCCGCTGCACGTATGCCGAACATCTCACGCTTTCCCCGCGTGTGCGTCGCCGCAAAATACGTGACGCGTCGATCATCATCCCGCTCTGCCGGGCTCATATAGGCGCATTATAGCGTCTAGCAAGCCGCGTCGCGAACGTTTGCGCTCATGACCGGCGAGCGAAGACGCTATATGAGCAAGGCGAATGTAGCCACTTCGGCGCCCTATTGCGACTCCAATACCTGCCTCAGACTCGTGTATCGATTCGCCGGGTCCCACACGAACCAACTAGTAAGACCTGCGTCGTAGGTGGCACGTGTTTGGTCGAGAATGTCCTGCGGCAGGTAGTCTTTGCCGTAATCAAAATCCTGCAGCCACGGGCGGAGTTTGCGTGGATCATATGAAGGTTTCTCATAGATCGCCGGCGTCGAGGTGCCGATGCGCGTATGCGCGAACGAGGCAACGGGAGTCGTCGTCGCGATAGCGCGGCGTACCGCGGAACTCATTGAATAATGCACCACCTTGTACGGATCGCTGTTGGGGTTACCCAGACCCAAGAAACTTTTTGGGTAGTGTGATGGATAGACCATCGGTGCCACATAATCGAAATACGGCAATGCGCGCTCGAGTACTTGGCCGATATTGAGATCGTCGATATTCGTCGTCGTCATGCCAAAGAGGTCCACCGACATCACGGGTGCTTGCCCTGAACCCGCTTGCCCTGAGGAATTTGAAGGGGTCGAAGGGCCCAAGGCTTTTACCTTCTCGTTGAGGTACCTGAAGAATTTCTCCAATTCTCCCGCATGGTCGGTCGAAGGATATAAAACGTCCGCCATCGGGCCGTCGGAAGGCCAGCGCACGTAGTCGTAATTCAATTCATCGAATCCGAGTCCGTACGTTTCCTTCGAGAGCTCGACGATGTAGTCCCAGAACGGCGTGCTATTTACGGCGATGAACGAAAGTCCCTTATGATCCTTCCACGGCTCACCCGGGCGGCTCTTGCTTTGCACGGAGAGTTCCGGATGGAGCTTCGTATAATGCGGATCCTGGAACACGGCGATGCGACCGATGACATAGATGCCCTTATCGTGCAACCGCTTGACGAATTCTTTCATGTCGCTTGCGCCACACTGATCGGAGACAGACGTCGCGAGTACGGGATTGTCGGTATCAAATGAGATCCTCCCCGAATAATCTTTGATATCTATCACGACCGCGTTGAGCCTCGTCTCGTCGATGAATCGCACGAGTGAATCACGTAAAGAAGGCGTGCCGACCACGCACTGCGTCATGTAAATAGCGTACATGGGCTCGGGTGTTGGCACATGTGCGACAAATTCTGCAGGCGACGTGAATAAAAGATCAGGTGTTGTCGTTGCTTCGCGTGTGAATGAAATATCGGGCGAAATAGTTGCTGTTGCGGTCGCAACACCGGCAGCGAGTATCATGCCGCCAGCAACGAACAAGTGCGCGCGTTTTTTCATGTATAGCTCACTGTGGCTCGTCCTCGACAAACGTCCCCGTGTTCCTCCTCCGGGAGACCTGGTCACTCGTGCTCCGCTCCCTGCGGACCATGATCCCGAAGATGATGATGAGAGTACCCGCGATGAATAGAAGAGCAGTATCCCAGTTGCTTGGAAAGCCTAGGAACGGAAGTGTAGCGACAAATACACCACTTAGTATGATGAGCGTATCAAGTGTCATTCGAGAGAGTATACTCCATGAGGTAAAGAATCTCCATTCTCATGGGGCATGTCACGCACGTGGCTCAACGATAACGACGAATTCGCCGCGTTCTTTCTTGCCTTTCTTGAGTGATGCTGAAAGTTCCGCAGGCGAGCCCGTGAGGACCTCCTCATAAATCTTCGTCAACTCTCGGGCGATCGTGACTGTACATTTTTGTGCCACCTTTTCCAGCTCGGAGAGAAGTTTCAAGATCCGGTGCGGAGATTCGTAGAGCACAACAGGGATGTCACTTTTTGCAAGACGCTTGAGCGCGGTTTGACGACCCTTTTTGTGCGGCAAAAACCCGAGAAAGATGAATTGATCCGTAGTGATCCCTGCGATGGAAAGCGCGGCGGTAAGGGCCGAAGGACCCGGGATCGTTTCGATCTTTGTTTCCGGCAATTCCTCGCGGACGTGCGCAACGAGACGTGCCCCCGGATCCGAGACGCCCGGCGTGCCGGCGTCCGTCACATACGCGATGTGTTCCCCTTTTGACAACCGCTCGATGACTTCAGGAGATTTTCTCGATTCGGTCGCAGCGTCGAGCCGAAATACCGACTTGCGGAGCCCATAGTGATTGAGGAGCTTGAGTATGACACGTGTGTCCTCTGCGTAGATGACATTGCATTCTTTGAGGTTCCACAGCGCGCGGAATGTGAGATCCCCCATGTTGCCTATCGGCGTCGCGACGATCGATAATTTTCCCATTGGGGCACACTACTCCTCGCCGGTGCGCTCTGCAACTCGTTGCAAACCGTATGACCTTTACATCTGGAGCGACCTCGGTAGAATTTCAACGACATGCATCCCTTCGCGAGAAAGATCTTGGGCTGGAAGTTCGTGCGCTACGGACTTGTGGGTGTACTCAATACGATCTTGAGTTTTGCGGTATTCAATTTCTTCCTGTGGATCTCCGGCGTCTCGCGGGGCATCGAGGTCACTGTCTTTTCCGCCATAACGTTCGCCATCGTCGTCACCCATTCGTTCTTTTGGAACAAATTCCTTGTGTTTAAAAGTGAGGGAGCAGCTCACCACGAGTATGTGAAATTCTTCGCTGTTTCTACGACCACGGCATTGATAAACGTCGGTATCATCTCGTTCCTCGTCAACGGCATCGGCGCGCCCGTAAGCATGGACCCGCGCCTGTGGGCAAATATCGCCGTCTTGGTAACTATCCCCGTGTCGGTACTGGGAAATTTTACCGGCTATGCGCTGCTCGTGTTCAAAGCAAAAAAAATGGTCGCGGAGGAAGAAAAAATCGTTACTTAAGAGTGTGCGCGGGATTGCCGGCCACCGTCGCGCCATCCGGCACATCTTTCGTCACCACAGCGCCCGCACCAATAAGGGCACCGTTGCCGATCGTGACGCCGGGCAAAATGACCGCGTTCGAGCCGATCGATGCACCGGACTTTACGAGTGTGGGAATGACCTTCCAATCACTACCCACTCGCATTGTTCCATCATCGTTGACGGCTTTCGGATGTTTGTCGTTGGTGAACATGACACCGTGGCCGATAAAAACGCCGTCTTCGATGGTTACCCCTTCACAAATGAATGAATGCGAGGATATCTTGCAATTCTTGCCGATGCGTACGCCTCGTTGGATCTCAACGAATGCACCGACCTTCGTGTTCTCCCCTATTTCACATTCATATGCGTTCACGAAATCAAAGATCTGCACGTTCTCTCCGACGCGTACCTCGCGCAAGTTCTTTCGCTCGGATTGTTCGGTGATTTGTTTCATATTATTTCGCCGTGATTTTTCTGAACGTCCATACGGACCACATGAGTTTTGGCGTCTCTCGGAGGGCTTGCACAATAACCGGCAGCGAGGCGCCCTTGCTCTTCCCCGTTTGGCGAGGATGATAATACGATAACACCTCAACGGCCCTCTCGCCGCGCGAGAGAAGTTTCGCGCAGATCTCACTCTCGATGAGCGAGCTCGTGAGTTTCCACGGGAACAAAAGAATGGACTTCCGCTTGTAGATCTTCACCCAATTCACGTCCTTCAGTTCGATACCGTTGAACACTCTATTCATCCACTTATTCGCCGCCGAAAGTGCAGAGCGGAACGATGAGTACTGCACGTTCTCAAGACGGTAGAACGAGACGAAGGTGCCGTGGTCGATGTTCAGGTATGGCAGCAACTCCCGTACGTCGAACTGGCCGTCTGCGGGCACGGCGGTGAGATTCTCATGACGAGCGGCTTTGTATCCATCACGGAGTGCGTGACCGATCCCGAGATTTCTCGCATGACGAATGACGCCTATCACGTCGGGTCGTGCAACTCTCGCGGCCTCGATTTTCTCATATGACCCGTCCGTCGATCCGTCGTCTACGACGAGAACTTCGTAGAGACCTCTGCGATGCTCGTCGAAGATCGTCGTGAGTCGGTCAATGACCTCCCGCACGGTCCCCGCTTCGTTGTAACAAAAAACGACGATGGACCAACTCTGCTTAGGCATATGCATTGACCGCTTCGACGATCCTATCAACTTCTCCATCCGTAAGCTCCGGGAAAAGCGGCAACGATACGCAGTGTGCGGCTACGTGTTCGGTGTGCGGCAGATCGCCCTTTTTGTACTCCAACGAGGCGTAAGCTTTTTGGAGATGGCAAGGGGTCGGATAGTGCAGTGCAGTGTCGATACCTTTCAACTTGAGGTGCTCGATGAATTTCTTCCGGTCTTGCGTCGTTACCACGAAGAGGTGGTATGCGGGCATCACATCCGCAGGAATGGCCTGGAGTGACACGGCGGAGTTTTTTATACCCTTCCGATATTTTTCTACAATTTCCGCTTTCCGCGCGTTCCATGCGTCGAGATGCCGGAGCTTCACGGAAAGCACGGCGGCCTGGACGCCGTCCATGCGCTCGTTATATCCGATCATGTCGTGCACGTATTTTTCTTTTTCGCCGTGCGAGCGAAGCATTCGCACGCGCTCGGCTACTTCTGCATCGTCCGTAACGATCGCTCCACCTTCACCGAAGGCTCCGAGGTTTTTGCTCGGGTAGAAACTGAAAGCGCCGATGTCACCGATGCTGCCGACTTTCTTCCCCCCGAAACGTGCGCCATGCGCTTGCGCACAATCCTCAACGAGAAAGAGTCCGTGCTTCTTGGCCAGTTTCGAGAGAGCGCCCATATCGCAGGGTACTCCGTACAAATGTACCGCAATGATCGCGCGGGTTTTCTTGGTGATCGCTTTCTCTACCGCCTTTGGGTCCATTTCCCACGTATCAGCGAGACAATCGACGAAAACCGGCTTCGCTCCCACATACGAAATGCCCCACGCACTTGCGATGAAGGTGTGCGCGGGCACTATGACCTCATCTCCGGGGCCAATGCCCAACGCGAGAAGTGCGAGGTGAATGGCTGATGATCCACTATTGACGCCTCGAACATATTTCACATCACAGTAGGGTGCGAACTCTGTCTCAAACTTCTCTACAAATTCACCCCCAGAAAATGCACTCTTTTCGATAACCGACTCTATCGCGGCAATAATGTCTTTTTTCAAGGCTGCGTACTGGCGGGTAAGATCAAAAAACCGGATGCGTTCCATATTAGGCAAGTCGCACCTCGGCTCCCCCTTTTTTGAGAGAACGCTCTGCGGCGTCGAGGATCCTGACCACGTTGAGCCCGAAGTGCGCGTCCGAACGCGGTTTTGAGCCTTTCGTTATTGCCTGCACGAAATCTTCGACCACTCCCTGCAATGACTCCCGGTTCCCTACCTTAGGAATATGGATGTCCCCGCTCCTGTAATCCATGTAAAGCCGGCGTTTATCCTCGTCAGTGCGTATCGCATACCCTGCCTCGTATACCTTAACTTTTTCTACCGCTTCGGTGTCGTCAAAAGCGATCATCTTTTTATCCCCTGATATGAGTATTTGTCGTATCTTCACCGGCGACACCCACGATGTGCCTACGTGTGCGATCATCCCGTCGTCGTAGCGCATCGTGAGATAAGCGATATTTTCAATGCCGTTATTGGTGTGAGAAACACCAATCGCATTGACGAGCGATGGCATGCGACCCGTGAGATGGAGTAGGATCGAGAGGTCGTGTGGTGCAAGGTCCCACAGCACATTCACATCACTTTGAAATAACCCCAGATTGAAACGCATAGAACTGAAACTCTGCACCTTCCCTATCTCTCCTGAATCGACGATTCTTTTGATAGCTTCCACCGCTCCCGCGTAGAGGTAGGTGTGGTCGACCATGAGGATCAATCTCATTTTTTCCGCAAGCGCGACCAACTCTTCGGCACCTTTCAAGGAATCTGCAAGCGGTTTTTCCACAAGCACATGCTTGCCCGCCAAAAGTGCGGCGCGGGTGAGCGGGTAGTGCGTGTGTACCGGTGTGGCGATGACGACTGCGTCCACGTCCTTCGCGTTGATAACGTCGAGCGCGTCGGTCGTGGTTTGTATCGCGGGATATGTTTTCTTGAGGGTCGAAAGGCGCTCGATGCGCTGGTCTGCGACAATAGAGACATGCGCATCGGTATGCGCGACCAGATTTCGCAGCACATTGGGGCCCCAGTATCCGTACCCGATCACTCCCACCCTCATAAGTGTGGACACTGTACCACGCGCGCCCCACGGTGTCGCCAACTTTCATCAATGCTATACTCGCTTCGCTCGTTTAGCCAGCGCTCACTCGGAAACGCGAGCGAGCTCTCGCTTCTCTCGCTTCGCTAGGCTATAGTCATCGATAATGGGTGAAAAAAGGGCGCATTTCATCGGGATCGCGGGCATGGGAATGAGTACCACCGCTGTTCTCCTCAAAGAGCAAGGGTGGCTCGTCAGCGGTTCGGATACACAAGCGTATCCGCCCGCAACGACCCAGCTTGAACGACACGATATCCCCTATAAGACCTCGTACCATCCGACGAACATCCCGAATGAAGCGGAAATTATCGTCATCGGTAAGAATGCGAAACTGACGCGCGAAAATAATGCAGAAGTGCAAGCCGCCTATGCGTCCGGTATCCGCATCGTTTCATTCCCGGAGCTCTTAGGCGATATCGCAAAAAAAAGAGAGGCGATAGTCGTCGCCGGCTCGTACGGCAAATCGACTGTTACGGCGCTTATCGCCTGGTGCCTTTCGCGCTCGGGAGTCGACACGGGATGGTTCATCGGTGCTGTGCCGAGTGGAATGGAACCGGCGCATCTCGGTACGCATCCGACGTTCGTCCTCGAGGGCGACGAGTACCCGACATCACACGAGGACCCGCGCCCGAAATTTTCCCACTACCATGCGCACGATTGCATCGTCACCGCGGCAAGCCACGACCACGTAAATATTTACAAAACACAGGCCGAATTTCTGGAACCCTTCCGCGCACTCGTCGCCGGCCTCCCCGATGAGGGCACCCTCCTCTTGAGCGATGAGCCGCACACGCCAGCGCTCGGAAAGGACACGAGAGCGCAGGTACTCTCGTATGGCATGACCGATGCATCCGACTGGTATGCGAAAAATATCTCATATGGCAAGAAAACGAATTTCGACCTGATGCGCGGTAAGGAGAAGGTCGCAACGCTCTCGACCGCCCTCTTTGGAGCGCATAACGTGCAAAACATCGTCGGTGCAGCGGCGATGTTGCTCGAAAAAGAGCTGGTAACTCCCGAAGAGATCGCGCGGGCAGTTAAAGACTTCAAGGGTCTCGCGCGTCGGCTTGATAAAAAGACGCGGAACTCTTCTGTTCCTGCGTACGAAGGGTTCGGCTCATCACGTGAAAAGCTGCAAGCTGCGATACAAGCGCTCAAAGCGCGATACCCTGACAAACGTCTCGTCGTCGTCTTCGAGCCACACACCTTCAGCTGGCGCAACAAGAATATGTTGTACTGGTTTGACGACGCGTTCGAAGGGGCAGGATTTGTTCTACTCTACAAACCCGCGGAACAAGGTGCAGGCACGCACGAGCAGAGCACGCAAGAGGAAATGCTCGAAAGACTTTCGCAGGCTGGGATCCCGGTCAAACCAGCAACGAGCCCCGATGAGGTAACAGACACGTTGGCGACAGAAGTCCGGAGGGGGGATGTTATCTTGCTCTCATCATCGGGCTCCATGGACGGCCTTATTGAACGAATCCCACAATGGCTTGATAATGGGTTCTCAAAATAATATGCGGTTCTTCAGCAGCGAACTTGCGCACGACTACAGCACGTACACCTTCGGCTACTGCAACTACGGTCAACTGGAAAAGGACGATGCGTTGTCCGAAATGTATGAGCGAGGGTACCTTCCCTACTCCGGTTCACCGGACAGCAAAGGAATATTTTATATGGCGCGCGGCGGGCGCATCTACCTTCCGGAATTCGAACTCAACAGCGAATGCCGACGGGTCGCAAAGAAATTCGATGGCTCTTTCACGCGAGAAACCATCCCCTTCGGGGAATTCAAAATAACAGAAGACTTTATCGCTTTCTGGCTCGAGTATTTCAAGCGTGCGCACGGCCCTGCTGTCATGCCCCGTAAGCGTCTTGAGTTCGTGCTCAATTTCGGCATCATCACCCAAGTTGGCGTCTACAAAGACACAACCGGAGAGATCGGGGGCTATACGCTCGAGGTCGAAGACAAGACCATAACGCACGACTGGTACCAGAGTTATGCAGAACACCTCGATAAAAGCTCGTTCGGCATGTGGCTTTTGATCGACATCGCGCGAGAGGCGAAAAAGCGCGGGGCCACCTACTACTATCCCGGCACCATCTATGGCAGCGCGAACTACAAAACGAATCTGCCCGATTTGGAATACTGGAACGGAGAGAAATGGATCAAAGATGCGAACAACAAGACACTTCGCGAACGTGCGGGAGGAGATGAGAAACGACTTCTTGCAGGAATGGATGAGTGGAAGGAGAATCACCCGCTGTTCTAGGTGGCGAGTACTTCGATCGTGTAGTCAGCTTTTGGAAATAGCTTCGCCACAAGAGCCCGGAAATTCTCAGAGTCTTTTGAAATGACAAAATGGGTCGTGCCGTTCCCCGCCTCACGAGGCCACAATTCTCGTTCAGCCCTGTCTGCGACAAGCTGTGCCGGATCGAGAATGGAAAGTGACGTGCCCACAACGCGCTGAAAGATCGATAGAATCAAAGGATAGTGGGTGCAGGCGAGAATAAGTACGTCAAAGTCACTTGGCCGTATGCCACTGAACGCTTCCCTGACCTTTTTCCCCAGCACCTCTTCATCCTCGCCAAATTCGATGGCACCCGCGAGGTCCGGTATCGCAATCTCAACAACATCCTTGCCGATCATTCTGAAGCCGTTCCGATAGAGACCGCTCTTCACCGTTGCCGGTGTCGCCGTGAGCAACAATCTCTGCTTTGAATTCTTAAAGGCCGCCACCGTGGGCCCGACCATTTCAATGAGGCGAGGCGCATCAACTTCAAGCGTATCGAAAAGAGATATGGCGAGGGATGCAGAGACACTGTTGCACGCCGAAACGATGCTTCGCACCCCCCGCGAACGAAGGAAAGCAATCGCCTTCATCGTGAGTTGCGAGAGCTCCTCATGTGACTTTGAGCCATACGGCGCATTCTCGATGTCACCGAAATAGAGGACGTCAGGCGAAGCAAGCCTGTCGCGCAGCGCGCGCAATACCGTAAGGCCGCCTGAACCTGAATCGAAAATTCCTATCATTTTTCAAACTATAGCATTTACCCCGTTAGTAGAATTTCGGCTTGCCGAAGGCGAAAATTACTCATTCCGGGCGAAGCTTCAAAACCGATTCTTCGTGGTCGACCTCGATAGTCTCCGCGACGGCAAGGTGCAGTAGCCGAAATTTCACTACGGGGCTTGCGCGTTACGCTGTTCTGTTTTCTGTTGCGTTGTACACATTGCGCACGCAGCACACAGGAATACAATGCACGTCCTGTTGTTTGTGGAAGTCGGGTTTAATCCCCGCACTGTGCCGCAACGGTAATGTCCCGAGAGGAATCGAGGGAACAAGTCCGGTCGTCAAACAACAGTCCGCCAGCTGGCGGAATCCCGAGCAGGAGAGCACCGCATTCGCCAACCGGCGAAGGTGTGTGAAGAAAAGATCTCCGCTCGGGCGGAGACTTTTTATTTGCATGAAAAAATACATCGCACTCATCGCAACGATCGTCATCCTCAGCGGAGGTGCTTTTTTCACACAACAGTGGTTCATCGGATCTTCCAACTCCGAAAGCTCATCCCAAACATCAGGCTCAATAATATTCACTGCCACGGCAACGAGCACTGTTTTAGAAACGATGTATGCACTCGCTGCCGAAGATACCCTCTCTTTCTCGGGACACGATTTCCCCGGACTGGGATTCTTCGTAGAAGAAATAAACGGGCGCAAGAATGCGGACGGATACTATTGGATACTCCTCATCAACGGAGAGAAATCTGGCCTCGGTGCATCATCCGCTGAAGTGTGGCCGGGAGATGTCGTCGAGTGGCGGTATGAAGAAGGTTACTAATCATTATTAATAATCTCATTTCTATGGATCATTCCCTACGTTTGACTGCCGGTGCAGTGCTTCTATTCGCGTTTGTAACACTTCCGACCTTCACACTCGCACAGAGCATCGAGGGAGACGTCGAGCTTCCCGACAACTGTGTGGTGCAGGATAAAAATGGGATCGAGCATTCGTTCCCCAAGGACGATTCTCCGAGCGCTTACTTGGCCGTCTGCGCGCTCGCCAAGGCGCTGGAGACGGGGCTTCTCGCAGATATGCAGTTGGGTGAATTTCCCGACTTCGGCCTCTTTGTGGAGGGACTGGATAGCACCGTTGCAGGCGGGGATGAATATTGGGCACTATGGCTCAATGGGAATTTTGCAGAATGCGGCATCGAGTGTCTTCCCCTTTCCGAAGGAGATGCGGTGTCATTCATCCTCACCTCATTTGAAGGGGAAGAACGCGGCGCAAGTGTCACCCTGCATATCACGGCGTTGTTGCAAAGTTCTGGAGGAAGCACCCCATCCCCTTCCTCGTCTTCCTCGGGCGGAGGGGGAGAGTACCTGCAAGACCGTCCATTCAATGTGTCGACTGCGCTGAATTTCCTCGCTGATAACCAGAACGACGACGGCTCCTTCTCTTCCGCATTGTTGACCGATTGGGCTGCCATTGCCTTTGGTGGGGCGGAAGGTGCGGGCTGCGGCGATTGGTGCCAAGTGGCGTACAAAAAGCTGCGCACCTACCTCCTTAGTGCCAAACCGGAACTTTCCAGCATTACCGACTACGAGCGTCATGTGATGGCGCTCATGGCACTCGACATCGATCCGTATGCGGAGACAGGCAGCGATTACATCACGCCCATCGTCGATGTGTTTGACGGAACCCAAGTGGGCGAAGCATCGCTCGTGAATGATGATATCTTCGCTCTCTTTCCGCTTCTCCATGCCGGATATAAGAAGACCGACGCAATGATAGAAAATATTGTGACGTTCATTCTCTCCAAACAAAAACTAAATGGTTCATGGGAGGGGAGCGTTGATCTCACGGCGGCCGCTATTCAGGCACTCTCGCTTTTTCCCGTGCGATCCGATGTGGCCGAGGCCATTAAAAAAGCCGAAGAATTCTTGCGACGCAACCAGAACGAATCGGGGATCTTCGGCTCAAATAGTTTTTCCTTGAGTTGGGTACTCCAGGCGATCCGCTCGCTGGGGCAAACACCGGATGACTGGAAAAAGAGCGGGGTCACACCGCTCGGATATCTAGGGGTGCTGCAGCAGGAAGATGGCGGTGTCGAGCCGACGATCGAGAGCGCCAACACGCGTGTATGGGCCACAAGCTACGCGATACCGGCTGCTTTGGGCAAACCGTGGGGCGCGATACTCCACGATTTTACGCGCTCGACAACAACCGAGCTCATCGCGACATCGACTGACATCGTTGCAACCGCAATGCTTCAAACGCGAGCACCTCAAATTCTTGTGAGTGCAAATGCGCCTGCAAAATCAGGAGCATTCGCTCTTGCCTCGGAATCCATTGCAACAACAACGAATACGATCTCGAAACAGTTTGCTGCCGCAGCGACACCGATAAACTCACCGAACAATGAGATATGGCTCTGGTTCTCGGGCCTTATCGTTATCCTTTGCGTCGCCTACGTTTTCCTCCGACGCGATTAAAGAGGGGCCAGTACATGTCTTTCTTCTCCGGAATCCGAACTTCTCTACGGTCCACTTTCCCGACGAATTCAACCGGTGCACCTTCGACGATCGCGAGCGGCTGGCGCTCCGCGCCTTCACCCATCACAAGTGTTGCGGCTGTGGCGAGAGAGTCGGCGACGTCGGTCATCGTTACCTTCAGTTTCCGACCAAAAATATCCGGTTTCCCGCGATAATCCCTAATGCCGCGGAAGCCTGCATAACCGACGGCGAGCCCCGTCACACCCGCGCGCATCGGCGAGATGCGACTGTCGGTGATCACAACGCCAAGTTTCTTTATTTTGTAGGCTCGCATGAGCTTTGTGCGAAGCTCGGTTGCCGCTTTGTAGCTGTCTCGTGGTAATAGAATAAGTTTCCCGTCCGCATTAGAATCGTCTATCCCCGCATTCACAAGAAGTGTTCCATCTTTTCTTGTCCACCACCACCCCGGGTGCGTTTGAAGTGCCCAGGAACTTTCCTTTCGTATCAACACTTCTTTTTCTTTCCGATTGCGGACCGTGAGTATCCGCCTCTCTGCAAGCGCGACTATTTTCGACGTGACAGCAAGGACAGAACCACTCCTCAATGCCGGTATGTGTTCTTTGATGAACGTTGGCAAATCTTCCCCTTCCCTAAATACCCGCGTTTTGATCGGACGAACGATCATGCTTCTTTTTCACGTAAGAGTCTAAGGCCAAGGTACGAGAGCGGCGTGTAGACGAAACCCATGGCGACCTTGAAAAGCCACCAGCTGATGATGATGCGGATGAGCGCGGGGGTGGAGTAGACGCCATAGAAGGCGATACTCATGAAAATGACCGTATCAAGGAATTGCGACCAGAGATTTGAGAGATTGGAACGAAGCCAGAAATATTTTGCGCCGAGCGTGGCCTTGAAGAAAAAGAAGGAGAGGACGTCCTGATATTCCGCGATGGCAAACGCGACGAGTGAAGCTATCGCGATGCGCACCGAAATGCCAAAGACTTGATTGTAGCTCTCATGCACCCATTCACCTGCTTCCGCCCACGGGAGCGCGATGGAGATGAAAGAGTAGAGAATGAACATCGCTGTTGCGATGAGGCCGCAGAGCACGAAGAGTTTTGCCATCCGTTTGCCATACACCTCTCCGATAACATCGGTCGTGAGAAAGACGAAGGGGAACGAGAAAACGGCGACGGAAACGTGGAGACCGAAGATAAAGGGCGCTATCTTGAGACCAAGGGTATTGGCCGCAAAGAGCGATGCGAGGTAGATCGCAAGGGCGATGAGCACTTTCTTGACGTCGCGCTCAAAGAGCGTGGGCATAGGAAGGTAACATTGTACGGGAAGTGTCCCGCCAAATCAACGCACTAGAAAAGTCTTCCTCCGTTCTCTCCCCAGCGTTGGTAGAGATAGTACGCCGAGAAAAGATAGATGACCGCAACGATGATGAAAACCGGACGGCTGGCAGCTATCGTCATCCCGATATTCGTACCGATTAGTCCGACGAGTCCCAGGTTGAGACCTGATACGATCATCACGCCGAACGAAAGCATGTCCTTTTTATTACTGTGCCCGAATATCCGCATGCCGTTGCTATACCACCTATAGAGGAGGTATACGGACGACACACCGGAAATAATCCACGCCAACTTCAGCACGAGACTCGTTATGCCGAAAAGCGTGCCTCCCAAGACCCAAAGAAGTGGCGGCACACCGCCAAGGAGAAGCGCGACCGCTGCTAACACCAAACGAACCTCTGACCACAAAAATGAATAACGTTCCAACTCATGGTGATTTCTAAAGTCCATATGCCTTCATTCTTACACCCCTTTGCATTCGCGCAATGACCCCCTGTGGGTGCGGGGGAGATTCCATTTTCGTGTGCCGCGGGGGAGACTTGAACTCCCAATCCCTTGCGAGAACTAGCTTCTGAAGCTAGCGTGTTTGCCAATTTCACCACCGCGGCGTCGCTCGATTATGCTCATAGATCGCTGTATTTTCAAATACTTTCTTTTCAGGTAGAGCCGGCCTTTTTTGTGATACATATATTTAGCCACTACAACTGCCTCCTTCTTCGCATATTTAAGCTGCACATAATCTGAACTTGAATAGTGGCTTAAATGCCCCTTTACGCCTACCATAGCGTGCATCTTCATCTTCAGCCAGTCAACAAATTTTGGACTTGCAGACATGAAAGAAATATAAAACCGATAACTTTTCGGAAAGACGGAGTCGTAAAAAGAATAACTACATCCGTCGCCGTCAAAATAGCCTCGTAAAAAGTCTTCAAAAAATTCATCTGGAACGACTACCGACAAGATCGTCTTTGACTTAGCAGAGGAAAGTCCGATGCTTACGAGAAACTTATAGAACAATACATCTCCAAACTGTATACGGGAATATTTGTTTCCAATTCCCGACCGCTTGCTACCAATCTTTACTTTGAGCCCTAAACATCTCCTGAACAGTACCACTTGCTCTCGATCTTTCGACGTAAAGTCGATATGCCGACCATCATTCAGCAAACAACCATCCGCCGTTAGCAAACCAATGGCGTACGCGAATTCCGGCGACCACCCGATTTTCACGTTCCCCTTTGGCTTTGGTCCCCTCTTCATTCCGCCAATCAACTACCTCGCAGCAGAGCTGCCGAGGTATGGGTGGTCATTCAAGACCCTCAAACAAGGTCGACTGGCCTTGGTGTAGCTTGGTGTAGGGTTTTCCCTGGTTCTGGACATATTTCCGTATGATTGATTCGTTCGCGTACTGACCGACGGTGTTAATATAGTATCCTTTCGTCCAGAATTCACCACCCCACAGCATCTGCTTGATCTCGGGGTAATGTTTGAAGAGATGTTTTGCAGTGATGCTTTTAATGGTTTGGACGAGCTCCTTGGGAGATGCTGTGGGGGTACCTTGTACGAGAAAGTGGACGTGATCTCCATCGGTGCCGATTTCGAGAAAGTTGATGTCATATCGTGATTGTATTCCAAGACAGAGTTCTCTGAGCGTTTTGGCAACACCGTCGGTCAGTACTTCCCTTCGGTACTTCACGGGACAGACGATGTGGTACAGGAGAAGCGACTTGTTGTGGCTGCGCGTGATGTGGCGGCTCCCCATGCAAGAAACATACACCGATTCCGCTGCCCTCGCAGCAGAGCTGCGCGGAAATCTCTTTGATTATAGCTTCCTGAAGTAAGTAGCGTATACCAATTCATCAACAAGCAAACCCGGAGTAGAGTTCACAATTGAGACCCCTCCC
>Ga0209542_10000798_pt1 | contig 75174 bp, 71 predicted proteins | sample RifCSPhighO2_01_FD_184028 | JGI IMG/M metagenome (GOLD analysis project Ga0209542, IMG submission 184028) | Soil microbial communities from Rifle, Colorado - Rifle CSP2_plank highO2_0.1 (SPAdes) (version 2) | ecosystem: Environmental > Terrestrial > Deep subsurface > Rock core/Sediment ...
CGACGCTACGGTTGGGATTTTGACCCCCTTTGGACATCGGAGCCTCCGCTAATTGTTTTTGGCGCGCTTCACAGTTCGCGATTTTCGCGATAAGGCGGGCAATTGTTGTCTTCCCCGTACCGCGGGGGCCCGAAAAGAGATAGGCATGGGCGATTCTATCTTGGCGCGCGGCTTCCTGTAGAATTCGCACGATGACTTCGTGGCCGATGAGATCGGCGAAAGTGGCGGGGCGATATTTTCTGTATAAAGCTAACATGATGTAAATATAGCCCAGAAAATAGTAAAAAAGAAGCGGGCTCAATTATATTCTTCCCATTTTTTCATTACGCTTCACTGTACTAGTACGGTGAAGCGTGAGAGTTTACGCGCTTTTTAAGCGCGTGCGTGAATGTTCCGCCGGCGTTATACTGTTGTTGTGAGGAAGATGTTGGTGATATGCATGATGTTGGTTTTAAGCGCTGGAGCTTATTATGTTTGGAGCGCAAGGTTGGTTGATGAGAACGTGAGATATGAGAAACAAGATATGGGAACATTATTATTAACAAGTCTGGTTTTTGAACACAATGGGGTGATTCCCGCGAAATATACCTGTGACGGGGACGATATAAATCCACCACTTGAGATTTCCGGCGCGCCGGAAAAGGCGAAGAGTTTGGTTTTGATTATGGACGATCCGGACGTGCCGAAAAATTTGCGGGCGGACGGAATGTGGGTTCATTGGGTTGTATTTAATATTCCGCCAGATGTTGCCAAGATTTCGGAGAATACGAAGGCTTTCGGTGTGTATGGGAAGGGTACGAGCGGTGAGATGGGGTATCAAGGGCCCTGCCCGCCGGATAGGGAGCATCGGTATTTTTTTAAGGTTTACGCTTTAGATGTGATTCTTGATTTGAAGGCTGGCGCGATGAAAGAGGAGGTTGAGACTGCTATGAACGGGCATGTTTTAGATAAGGCAGAGTTTGTTGGTCTGTATGAGAGAGCGACTCACTAACACCTCTTTGTTTATTTTTTATGGGAAAAGAACATTCCAACATTCTCAAGAATGTTGGGATGTTCTTGGGGAATGTTTGATGGGTATTTGTCGTTTTTATGTTTGAGATTTGTGTATGATTCAATGGCATTAGTGGAATGTATGAATGCTAATTGTGAATTTTTAAATCGCAATAATAAACCCGCGTTACATAAACGCGAGTGGGTTTCTAGTTCGTGAGCCAAGTATTGACTGCCACTATCACGGCTGGCAGTAAGAGTAGTGCCAGCCAACCCAATTTTTTCATGGTCATCACCTCCCTTCTATTTGAATGTTACTACAATGAATTTTTTTGGTAAATATGAGTGGACAAGGCACGCGAGCATGAAGATGCGGTATTATGGTTTGAGTGAGCAGAGAGTGATACGGGTGATACGCGCGCCATTTAGATGTGAGGAGGGGGTGTTGGAGAAGGCGATTGCCGTGATGCAACCCAACAAGGTGATAAAGACGGAGAGGGGAAGGCCGGTGGAGTGGAGGGAGGAGATTTGGGCGATGTATCTCCTTGCTGACGAGCGAGGAGATTTGAAATCCGATCCGCTAGCTGGCGGACGAAATACGAAACTTGCGAATTTTGGAATTTCGGACAAGAAAATTAAAATTATTACGGTGTGGCGCTATCCTGGGACGAGTAAGGAGAGAGACCCAATTCCCGCCGATATTATTCAAGAGTTACGAAGTTTGTTGTAGTTTTGTTTCTTTTGTTTTCTGTATGTGTTGTGGTGTTGTATTATTGTATTACTGTACTAGTACGGTGATTACAGAAGAGACTCTGATTAAAAAAATTTAAGGAAGGCGCGCGCCTTACTTAATTGGTTTGGCACCTGAGTGCCTTAACGCCCGACCCCTCCCAAAGGAAGGAGACAGAGCTTGCCTATTACCCAAACAGCGTAAAGAAAAAGGATGACAACAGATATCTTCATCTTTTTCTCCTCCTTCTTGTTTGATTATGATTTTAAAACAAAATTTTTTCAATAGGTCGGCGCTTGAGGTCGCTCCGGAGCTTTTGGGGAAGTTTTTGGTTCGGAAGCACAAAGGCAAAACTATTGTTGGCATGATTAGGGAGGTAGAGGCGTATAACGGGCCTTTTGATAAAGCTTCGCACGCGTCAAAGGGGCGCACGCCGAGAACGGAAATCATGTTTGGTCCGCCCGGATATTTTTATATTTATTTATGTTATGGCTTTCACTGGATGCTGAATGTTATAACTGGAGAGGAAGGGTATCCGGCGGCAATTTTGATACGAAGTGTTCAATATTTGGAAGCCGAACTCCCAAATATTGAGGGGCCGGGGAGAGTGACGAAGTTTTTTGGGATTGATGGAAAGTTGAACGGAAAATCCGCCTTCGCTCAAGGCTACAGCGAGACAAAGCTCGTCTTGCCCGAGAATGGGTTGTGGTTTGAGGATAGAGGCGATGAATTTTCAATGAAGATAAAGAGAGCGCCGCGTATCGGAGTTGCTTCGGCGGGCAGGGTTTGGAGTAAGAAGCCGTATCGTTTTTTTGTGGACTAAGTAAAACGTAAAATTTAAGGCATGAAGCGCAAAATAAATTTATAACTTGCGTTGCATATTTTCCACGATCGTGGAAAAAGTGCAGCGTTTTTTTATGTTTCTTTTATATTTCTATGTTTATACTCTTATGTTTATATTTACATGTTTGACATGTAAATATAAGAAAAAGCCCGTTAGGAAGACTTTTGATTAAGTATGAAAGAGCCCGCACCTGATGGCACGGGCATTTGGACGAAACAAGAAAAAGCCCGTTAGGAGGGCTTTTGCGCGAGGGGCGCTAGGAGACACACTAGCAACCCCCCGACTAGGGTTGTAAGTCCGGCAAGTTCCAACGCGTCCGCGCGAAATTCGCCGGCGACCAGCATTACGATTGTTGCTACAAGACATATCGTTAGATACATCTTGTTAGTTCCTTTCTTGTTTGACTCTGATTGAGTCACTAGTATCAGTGTCTTGATTTGTTGCCGATTGTCAATGAGGCGTATGTAAAAGAGCCCGTACTGATGGCACGGACCCTTGGACGAAGCGAGGAGGGTTCTTTTACCAACCCTCTCGCTTTTTTATGTATTGAATGACTTTTCCTGCCGAAACGATATCGCCCTTCGCGTAGTAGCGATTGAGGCGATCTAACTCTCCCTCAAGAGACTTTAGACGCGTTTGTCCTCCCTCCCCCTGGCTCCATGATGCTTCCTGGAACCACGGGAGTGGCTTGGGGGGGATGGCATAGACGCTGATGGGGCGGTCCCCGAACACCGAGATGGTGTTCGTGAACGCTCGCAACAGATGCCCCGTGACGGTGACGACCCCTAGCTTGAACCCAGGTCGATGGGTGTTCTCTATCGCCCAGAACGCAAGTTGCAGGGCTTCCGTTCCGGTGTGAGATAAGCCCGCGGGGCGGGGGAGAAGCTCTATCTTCTCATCCGGTACACCGTGGGAGATAAGTTGTTTTTTCCAGCTTATTCCGCCGGAGTATGCACAGGTAACTTCGTCTCCGGAAGGGAAGTATCGTCCTCCCCCGCAGAGGAGGAGACGAGAGGTGCGTCCCTCTCGCACCAAAGTAGCTCCGTGTTCTAAGATCGCAATCTCGTTTTCGGGCGTATGCCCGAACAAGTACACTGCGTCTAGTTTTTTCGGAATCGTGTCGTTGTACACAAGCATTGTAGCTTGTAACAACTCTAACTCGTTCTCATACCAAAGCATTACAGCTCCTCCACCAGGAAAAAACTAGGTGATAGACCGTCAGGTGCCCGATTGACGCTAGCACTTATGAAGCATTTTTCGGATAAAATGTCAATAGTAAGGAGTAGTAAACTAAAAATAAATCCCTTTGACCCCGAAAAGCTTTATATCGGGGCGGGTAGGCTCCCGCCGGACCCTGCCAGTTGATGGATTTTGCGGGCAAGCAGGGTGAGAAATAGAAAATGAAGAAATGAAAAAAATAACAGAAATTAATGTATCACTGTACTAGTACGGTGATACATAAAAATGTAAGTTTTTGCTTTTTGCTATTTTTATACATTTAGTTGAATAAAAAAATGTGTGAGGTTAGAATGACGGTGGAATTCGGTCTTTAACAACGAACGAGAGAGGAAAGGGAATGAGAATGAGATCTCCTTTGCGGGAGGTTGGCGGATTTTTCGCTTTCCTTCTTGTAATGTTGGTTTACGGTGTTTCCTGGCTTTTCCATAAGAAAACCAGAGAAAACAGGACTAATGAGGTTCTCGATCGTCTTTATCAGCTTCTCTAAAGAGGATGGGGGGATAGATGAGTAGGGTGGGAACTTTCTTACGAACTGTGTTGGGGGTTTTCGTGTTCTTTATTCTTTTCCTGTTTATTCTCGTCCTGTCTTCAGTTAGTCTACTGGAGACGGGGATTCGTTCGGCATTTCGGCGCGCCAGAGCCTTTCTGGCGCGTGAGGCGCCGGACGATTCGTAGTGCGGAGGGTTTATCGACCCTCCGCTTTGTATGTGTGGAAGTTTTGGTATTTTTGGTAAATATGTTGTCCTTTAGTTATGTTTAAAAAAATAACTTTATAAAAATATGAAAACAGCGAGACCTGGGTGGTCGCGCTGTTTTTTTGCCTCTCTCTCATTATCAAGGGATTCTTGTTTTCTCCTCCCATTTTAGTAGCCACCTTTCAAGAAGAAAGTATGGCCAAAGGAACGTTACGATGATGCTTACGAGTGTCTCTTTGGTCCAGGGAATGTCCTTTTTCCGGAGCTGAAGCGTTGCTCCAACCCCAGTTAAAAGATAAGAAATCGCCAGGGCTATTAGAATTGCTCTCCAGTTCATCTTCTACACTCCTTCTAAAATAGAAGTATATCACTTTTGTTTATTTTGACTAGATTATTCACTTCGTTCCGGCTTTTGCCCGTTTGTTGACGGACTACGGACGGGCAGGCAGAATGACACTATTATGAAACTATCAATTGGCATTGTGGGGTTGCCGAATGTGGGGAAGTCCACGCTTTTTAATGTTTTAACAAAACAGCAGGTTCTGGCGGCGAATTATCCGTTCGCGACGATTGACCCGAATGTGGGGGTTGTGCCGGTGCCGGACGAACGAGTGGACAGGCTTGCGGAGATGAGCAAGTCCGCGAAGAAGATTCCCGCGGTTGTGGAATTTTATGATATCGCGGGGCTGGTGAAGGGCGCGAATAAGGGCGAGGGATTGGGGAATCAGTTTTTAACCCATATTCGCGAGACGCAGGCGATTTGCATGGTGCTTCGCGTTTTTCCCTCGTCGGATATTATTCACGTGGAGGGCTCCGTGAATCCTTTGCGGGATTTGGAGATTATTGAAACCGAGCTCGCGCTTAAGGATTTGGAGACGGTGGAGAAGCGTCTTTCAAAAATTCTTCGGGACGCGAGGACGGGAAATAAAGAGGCGGTGGAGGAGAAGAATATGTTGGAAAAGATATACGCGCTTCTTGAACGGGGAAGGTTTTTGTCGCATGACTCGGAATTCATATCTCTTATTCACGCGAATAGGCGAATAGTGGAGCAGTTGAATCTTTTAACGGCGAAGGCTCGGATTTTTCTTTTGAACGGAGAGGAAAAGAATGTGAGCGAGGAGCTGAGGGTGGCGATTAAGGAGAGGGGCGGTTCGTACGTGATTGCCGATTTATTTGAACGCGAACTTGAGGAGACGGGCGTTCCCGAACTTATTCAGAAGGCATACGAGACGCTCGGGCTTATCAGTTTTTTTACAACGGGAGAGGATGAGACGAGGGCGTGGACGATTCAACATAGATGGAAGGCGCCGCAAGCCGCGGGAGTTATTCACACGGATTTTGAGGAGAAGTTTATTCGCGCGGAGGCGGTTTCGTATGATGATTTTTTGTCATGCGGAGGATGGAGCGGGGCGCGGGAGAAGGGGAAGTTGCGCGTGGAGGGAAAGGAGTATGAAATGAGGGATGGAGATATTATTGTGGTGAGGCACGGGTGAGGGAAGCCCTTCGACAAGCTCAGGGTAAAATACAAGATGCGGGGAGTTGTTTTGGTTGACGGGATGGGGATTTTTTGTCATTTTGTTATATAGAGACGGACAACGCGGGCCCGGCCTCAGCGGGGCCGGCACCAACACATAAGGTTCTTTGGAGAGTAGGAGGGCAGGTAGGCTCCTGTCTCACCGAAAGATCCAAGGAGCCCCCCCCGTTTTTTGACTTGGTTCAGGCGGGGGCTTTTTTTTATTACTTAAGAAGAGCGCGAGCGACATCATAAGAAGACCGAAGTCGCGGAAGGTTACGTCATCTATTCCATAAAGAAGGATAATAAGGGCGATATCAAAAAAAATAATTAGGGCCGTGGCGCGTTTCGCGATGCCGAGTATAAGAGCAAGCGCGAGAAGAAGCTCAAGGATGCCATGTCCCAAAAGCAATGTTTCACGCGGGAGACGCAGGAGGGTTTCTGTCCATTGGGGAATGAAGCCTATCCAGTTTGACGGATTCGCGAGAGAGGAGATTCCCGCGTACAGGAAGGTTCCCGCAAGGCCGAGGCGGAGGACGAGTTCGGGGGTTATACGACGAAGATTTAGGGATTTAAACATGCGCGTGTTTATTATATCATTACCCTATGTCTTTCGCGGTGCATACAGAGGCGTACCAGGGCCCTCTTCAAAAACTCTTGGAACTTGTTGAAGAAAAGAAGCTTCCGATTTCCGCTTTAAGTTTAGCTGAAGTTACGGGCGATTTTTTGAAATACTTTGAATCCCTTCGACAGGCTCAGGGAATAAAGGACTTTGAATCCCTTCGACAGGCTCAGGGAATAAAGGACATTGAATCCCTTCGACCCCGAGAGGCTTTACTTCGGGGCTGGCAGGCTCAGGGAATAAAGGACATTGAATCCCTTAGACCCCGAGGGGCTTTACTTCGGGGCTGGCAGGCTCAGGGAGTAAAAGAACATGAAGATGATTTGAAAATGATTATCGCGGATTTTCTTATCATCGCCTCCCGCCTACTTCTTATAAAATCAAAAGCGCTCTTACCGTCGCTTGAACTTGAAGATGAGGAGGAGGAGAGTATTCGCGATTTGGAGACGCGCCTGCTTTTGTATCAGGAATTGAAGGGAGCGAAGCGAAACATTCTTCAGCTTTGGCGCGTGAAGCCGCGGATGGTTGGCAGGGAATTTTTGATGACGAAGGAGCCGGTTTTTTATCCTCCCGCTTCCATTACTTCGGCGGAATTGCTTTCCGCGACCGCGCGCATACTCGGAGAGCTTGAGAAGACGTTGCTTCCCGTTCAAAAAATTCGGAATGAGGTTATTAATTTGAAGGAGAAAATTGAGGAGATGTTGAGGCGTATTTCTTTCAACCCAACCTCTCTTCACTCTTTTCATGATAAGAAGACGAAATCGGAGCTTGTTGTTCTCTTCCTCGCGGTTCTTCATTTGGTTAAAGATTCCGTGGCGAGCGTGAATCAGGATGAAGTTTTCGGGAGTATATTCGTTGCGAAGAAAGCGTCTCATGATGTAGAATGAGATGCGTGGAAAGTGTAAAAATAAAAGAGAAAAACGAAAAACAACAACGAATGAACCACAAACAAAAACTTCCGTTTTCCGCGCAACTTGAGGCATTTCTTTTTTATCATGGGGAGGCCGTGAGCGTTTTGAAGATTGCTTCCGTTTTAGGAATTTCGGAGGAGGAGGTTTCTTTCGGGTTGCGGGAGTTGCAAGAGACGTTGGAAAAAGATTCAAAACGGGGACTTACGCTTCTTTGGAAGGAAAAATATGTCCCATTAGAAGCAAAGCTTCGGCAGGCCCCGTTAGAAACAAAGCTTCTAATGGGGCAGGTTCAGCTTGTTACGAAGCCGGAGTTCGCGTTTATCTTTCAGAAACTTATTCGGGGAGATTTGGAAGAAGAACTTACTCCCGCCGCGCTTGATACGCTTTCCATTGTCGCGTATCTCGGGCCCCTCTCCCGCGCCGAGATTGATTATGTCCGCGGAGTAAATTCTTCTTTCATATTGCGAAATCTTCTTCTTCGCGGTCTTATAGAAAGAAGAGAGGAGAAGAAGGGCGCGTTGTATCAGTACGAGGCGAGTTTTGATTTTTTGAAACATCTTGGATTGCGGAAAGTTAAGGATCTGCCCGAGTATGAAACATATCGGGGAATGCTTACGCGATTTCAGGAACAGAACAAGAGCGATTCTTTTAAGCCAGCCGTGTCATAATAAATAATCTTATGAATACACCTTGGAGAGCATTTTTTTTAACAGGGGCTTTGATTGTTACTCTTCTTTTTACCAGAAATTTGTATCTGACGAATCATTCCGTCGGTTCTTCCCAATCTTTTTTATCCAAGACTCTTCCTCAAACACAGGAGTCGTTGTACGCCGCGTCTCTTACGGATGTCGCGCACGAGCGAGTTTCTGTTCTTCCCATCCGCAAGTGGGATGTGCTTGACCCCGCGCTTTCTTCGGAGGCGGTGCTTTTGCAGTCGTTGGACGATTCCTTTCCTTTTTATCATCAGGAAACGTATAAGTCTTGGCCTACCGCATCGCTTGCGAAGCTTATGACCGCGGTTGTCGTGTTTGAGCAGATTGGTTTTTCCAAGAACATCCCCATTACCGAGCGGGCAGTCGCGACCGAGGGCGTCGCTGGCGGGCTTCAGATTGGAGAGATATATTCTTCGGAGGATTTGCTGAAGATTATGCTTCTTTCTTCTTCAAATGACGCCGCGGTTGCTTTTGAGGATTTTTTGGGGGGAACCGAGATGTTTGTTTCTTTTATGAACAAGAAGGCGATGGAGCTTGGGATGACGAGGACGATGTTTCAGGGGGCCTCGGGGCTTTCAAATTTAAGTTTTTCAACCGCGAGCGACATGCTTCGGCTCGCGAAATACATTCTTCAGGAACATCCGGACATTTTTAACTGGACTCGTCTTCACAACTTTCTTGTTCAGCCGACCAACGGAACGGAGAGTAAGACTATTTATAATATCAATCCTTTTGTTTCCGATGAGGGATTTTTGGGAGGGAAGACGGGCACCTCGCCCGGCGCGCGAGAAAACCTTCTGGCCTTCTTTACGTTTCAGGACACTAGAGTTGTTATGATTCTTCTTGGAAGCAGGAACCGCGTTCTTGACGCGAAGAGGCTTATGGAGTGGACGGAGAACGCGTATATCTTTTAAGGTTTATTTAATGTTAACATATGATTATTTTTGAGGCGGTTAGGGTATTGATTATGTTCGCGCTTTCGTTTTTGGTCGCGCTCTTTTTGACGCCTATCGCGCTTTATTTTCTTGAGAAATTTGATATCAGAAAAAAAAACATTCGGGATGCCGGTTCGGCTCCCGTGTTTCATCAGCTTCATAAGGGAAAGTCAGGCACTGTTACGATGGCGGGGGTTATCGTATGGGTTACGGTATTGGGTATCGCTCTTTTCTTTTTCGCGTTTAAGGGATTTTTGAACGGGTTCGCGGAGTATTTTAATTTTGTAGATCGGGCGGAGACCTATTTGCCCCTCGCCGCGCTTTTTCTCGCCGCGCTTCTTGGCATGGCTGATGACCTTTTGGGAGTATTTGGAATCGGGAAAAAGGGAGGAGGTCTTTCGGTCTTTCACCGTATTCTTCTCTATTCTTTTGTCGCTCTTCTCGGCGCCTTTTGGTTTTATTATCGTTTGGGCTGGGATGTTTTTTCCGTTCCTTTTTTTGGAACTTTTTCGTTGGGGCCGTGGTACATTCTTGTATTTGTTTTTATTTTGGTCGCGACCGCTTTTTCCGCGAATGAGACCGATGGGTTGGACGGGCTTGCCGCCGGAACTCTTTTTTTTGCTTTTGGGGCGATGGTTATTGTTTCTTTTATTTTGCAAAGATACAATCTTGCCGTTATGAATGCCGCTATTTTGGGAGCTCTTCTCGCTTTTTTGTGGTTTAACATTTATCCCGCGCGGTTTTTTATGGGGGATACCGGCTCAATGTCTTTGGGAATTACGCTTGGCGTTGTGGCGATGCTTACGAATACCGCGCTCTTTCTTCCCTTTTTCGCTTTTATTCTTCTTTTGGAGTCTTTTTCCGTCATTGTTCAGGTTGTGAGCAAAAAAATAAGGGGTAAGAGAGTGTTTCGTTCTGCTCCCATTCATCATCATTTTGAGGCGATTGGCTGGCACGAGAGCCAGGTTACGATGCGTTTCTGGATTGTTTCCGCCGTTATGGCCGTTTTCGGGCTGGTGTTGTTCTTTTTGGAGAGGTTCGCGTGACGTCCACCAAACTACAAGTGGTTTGACTTCGCTTACCTCACCACAGGTCTACGAATACTTTAGAAATTAGGAGTTAGAAATTCCTTGTTATGCCCACACTTATAAAAAATGGTCTTGTGTATGACGGTATACATTCGGAACCCGAGCGGAAGGATATTCTTGTGAAGGGGAATACGATTGTCGGCATCGGCAGTTTTTCCAAGACCTCTATTTTTCGCCAGGTGGACGCGTCCGGCGCGTATATTCTGCCCGGCTTTATTGACACCTCTTCCGATATAGACCATTACTTCGGGTTTTCTTCGCACGAACTTCAGCGCCGTTTGATTGAGTGCGGAATCACAAGCGTTGTTGCCGGAAATTTTGGGCTTTCGCTCGCTCCCACATGCAAAGATTTTTTTGAATATTTGTACCGGCCGTATGGCGATTCTTCTTTTACGTGCAATTGGCTTTCGTTTCGGGAATTTTTTCAGGAGATAAAAAAACAGAAACTTCTTTTGAATGTCGGCACTCTTTTTGGTTCTTCAAATCTTTTGCATCCCTTTTTAGGAAACGAGGCTCGCGACCTTTCCGATTCCGAGCTTGTCGCGTGTAGAAACCTTTTATCGGTCGGATTAAAAGAGGGCGCGTTTGGCCTTTCTTCGGAGGACGACGCTTCTTTCCTTTTTACTCCTTTGTTTGAGGAGATTGCCGAGATTCTTTCTTCCCGCGGGCGCGTTCTTTCCGTGCATGTTGCCGTTCGGGATTCTTCCAAAGATGTTTTTTCAAAAATTAAACGGTTGTTGCAGATCGCGCGGAAGACCTCTGTTTCTCTTCAAATTTCTCAAGTTCGCCCCTCTCTCCTCTCTTCTTCCGAGTGGGAGGGTCTTCGGGAGATGCTTGATACCGCGGGTTCCAGCATTGAGGCGCTGTTTGATTTTTCCCTTTCGGAGTTTGTTTCGCTTCCCTTGTATCGGTTTTTGCCCGCTTCTTTTCAGAAAACTTCGTTTGACACGATGCTTGAAATGATTCGTTCTCCCCGCGCGAAACGCGAGCTTTTGCTTCATCTTCGTTCGTTTAAGGAGAGGGACATATATCTTGGATATGTTCCCTCGCACCTTTTGCCTTTTTTGGGAAAGTCTCTTTCGGAGCTTTCTTCCATTTTTCAAGTTTCTTTTGAGGAGGCGTTTTTGAAACTTATGAATGAATCTCGGTTGAAGGCGGTTTGTCTTTGCCGGGACGCGCGGGAGAGGGACATTCTTTCTCTTCTTGCTCTTTCTTCCTCGTCCCTTCTTTCTTTTGGAGGAGCGCTTACGCTTCAGGATTCTCTTCCCGCTTCCGATCGTTTTAGCATTCAGAAGCTTCGCGCGCTTAGCGATAGTTCGGGAATTTCTTTTGGAAGCATTATTTCCCGACTAACCTCCCTTCCCGCGCGAAAGTTTGGAATGGCGGGGCGGGGGACTATTAAAGAGGGGAGTTTCGCGGATTTATTGGTGGTTCGCGACGATGTTATTTCTAGAGTGTTTGTAAACGGCAGGCCGATTTTGCAGGACGGAGTTTTTTCGTCTCATTTTTCGGGAAACGGGCTTTATCCTATGATGAGATAATATGAAGAAGTTTTTTAATGTTACAAGCGTTCGTCCCACTTCTCCGCCGGATTATTTATTTACCGGCGTCTTACTTTTTCTTTTGATTTTTGGTTTTGTCATGCTTTCCAGCGCCTCTTCCGATTTGGCGCAGGTTCGCTTCGGAGACAGCTACTATTATATTAAGCGCCAGCTGATGAACGGTTTGGGAATCGGTCTTTTTGCTTTTCTTTTCGCCTCCTCTTTTTATTACCGGCGATGGGAGAAGCTCGCGCTTCCGATTCTTGTCGTGAGCGTTCTTTTTCTCCTTCTGGTTTTTACTCCTCTCGGGCTTAGCGCGAAGGGAGCGACGAGATGGCTTACCATTGGCGGTTTTTCGTTTCAGCCAAGCGAGCTTTTGAAATTTTCGTTTCTTTTGTACGTTTCTTTTTGGGCGAGCAAACATGAGAAGCGGTTAACCGGTTTTACCGAAGGATTTCTTCCTCTCCTCATTCTTATAGGAGCGGTCGGACTCTTGCTTATCAAACAGCCCTCCACCACTACTTTTGTGCTTATTTTTTTCGCGACTTTTATTACCTATTTTGTCGCGGGCGCGCGGTTGCGCTTTCTTTTCCTACTTCTTTTTGTGGGCGCGGTCGGTGTTTCCACTATTATTTATTTCACTCCGTATCGGTTAAAAAGAATTCTTACTTTTTTTCATCCGGAAGCGTCCGACTCTTTGGGAGAGGGGTATCATATCAATCAGGCGATGACTGCGATTGGTTCGGGAGGAATTTTTGGCGTTGGGTATGGCAAGTCCACGACTAAGCTGAAATATCTTCCCGAACCGCTAGGAGATTCAATTTTCGCCGTTATCGCGGAGGAGCTTGGGTTTGTCGGATCGGCAACCCTTCTTTCGCTCTTTCTTTTTCTCGTGCTTCGGGGACTTTTAATCGCGCGGAAGGTTTCTCATCAATTCGCGAAGCTTTTTTGCGTGAGTTTCAGTTCTCTTTTGGGTTTGCAGGTGTTTGTTCATATCGGAGCGATTTCAGGCGTTCTTCCTCTTACCGGCGTGCCTCTTCCTTTCGTGAGTTATGGAGGAACGTCGCTTGCTATGTTTCTTTTGATGAGCGGGGTTATAATAAATATATCAAGGTACAGACGGTAATTGTTTAATCTCTAAATTCTAATCTCTAAGCTCTAAACAATATCAAAACTCAAATATCAAAACTTAATCTTTAGAGATTAGTGTTTAGAGATTAGAGATTTATTTTCTATGCCTATCTTAGTTCAAAAACATGTGCGGGTGCTCTTAACCGCGGGAGGAACGGGCGGACACATCTATCCCGTTCTTGGCGTTCATGATTATTTAAAGAGAGTAGGGGACGGGGAGATTGATATTTCGTTTGCCGGACAGATTAAGGGATTTGAGGCTGATTTTGAGGATAGATATATTAAGGTGTATCCGATTCTTCCGAGCAAGATGCGGAGATACCTTGATGTTGGAAACATCATAGATGTTCCAACATTTATCATCAGTATATTTCAGGCGCTCGTGTGGCTGTATGTCGCCATGCCGGATGTTGTTTTTTCCAAAGGGGGACCCGGAACGGTGCCTGTCGTGTTTGCCGCGTGGTTTTATCGTATTCCCGTTTTGATTCACGAATCCGACGCGGTACCCGGGGTTACGAATGTGATTTCCGCCCGCTTCGCGAGACGAATAGGGGTTTCTTTTCAGTCCGCCCTTTCGGCTTTTTCTTCATCCAAAGTCTTTATATCCGGAAATCCTCTTCGGTCCAACCTTATGGAAGATTTGGTAGACCAGGTTTCCGCGAAGCATTATTTTGGATTTCGCCCCGAGGAGCCCCTGCTTCTTATTCTTGGAGGGTCGCAGGGGTCGCTTCGTATTAACACATTTATTCTTGATAGTTTAGGAGAGCTTCTTCCGCGCGCGCAGGTACTGCATCAGGTTGGCAGGGCGCATGTTGCCTCCATACAGGAGGTTCTTCAGATTACGCTTCGGAGCCTCTCCGAAGAGGTTCGCGGGAAGTATCTTTTGAAGGACTATCTTTCTTCAAAAGATATGAAGATCGCGTTGAATGCCGCAGATGTCGTTATCGCGCGATCGGGGGCCGGAACCATTTTTGAACTCGCCGCTTTCGGAAAGCCCGCGATTCTTATTCCCTTAAAGGAGTCGGCGAATGACCACCAGAGGGCGAACGCGTATGAGTACGCGGCTACGGGAGCCGCTCTTATTCTTGAGGAAGAAAATTTGAAGGTGCATATTTTACTTTCCGAAGTTGAGAAGATGCTTCATAAGCAGACGGCGATTTCAATGGCGGCGGTCGCGGAGGGATTCGCGAAGCCGAAGGCGGCGGAGATTGTCGGAAAGGAAATTTTGAAACTGGTGGGGGTAAGCGTGTAACTAAAGCCCAAATCACAAATCCCAAAACCCAAATAAATCACAAACTTCAAATTATAAAGAAATTTTTTGAATAATGAATTTAGAATTTTCAATCTCCGAAGTATCCGTTTTCACCTTTGGTGAATGACGGAGCTACGGGGCAGGCAATTTTGAATGATTTAATGATTAAATTGGCGATTTCTCAGTTAACGGGCTGACCAACTAATGAAATAAAAAAGTCTCGGATTTCTCCGAGAACTTTTTTCGGTTTTGTCGTCCGTTAGCTCGGGGCGACGAGTTGGAAGAGTTCAAGATTTTTGTTTTCGGACGTAATCTTGGTACAAATTAGTCCGGTGAGTGCCGAGATGAGAAGTAGTACCGACATTCTCGTCTCGGCGCTCATCTGGCCGAAGAAGAGTTTGTTGTCTTTTTCGCTCGCAACGAGAATTTCAATGGGTTGTCCGTTTCTCGATATCCCCATTGTCTTCGATTGAAGGTAAAAGAACACGACGTCTCCGGCCTGAAGAAGGGTTTGTTCGCCACTATTGGTCAAAAAAAGCCCTATCATTTTGCACCCTTTCCTTTCGTGGGGTGTTGAAGTCTTTGTGTATTGTAATATATATATTTGTTTTGTCAAGGGTTCATAAGGAGGGGGAAATAGGGTATTATTAGCTTCATGGAGGCTAGTCCTAAACTGGTACGGGTTAGAATCGCGCCGTCGCCGACGGGTTTTTTTCATGTGGGGAACGCGCGCACCGCTATCTTTAATTGGCTTTTCGCGCGCCAGCATGGAGGCGCGTTTATTTTGCGGATAGAGGATACGGACAAGGAGCGTTCCGCGAGGGAATATGAGGAGGATATTTATGAGAGCTTGAGGTGGCTGGGATTGGATTGGGATGAGGGACCAGTCTCGCAAGACGGGGAAATCCGAAATCCGAAATCCGAAATCCGAAACGAACCACAAGGATTTTACCGGCAGTCGGAGCGGACGGGGATTTATAAAACATATCTGCAGAAACTTTTGGACGAGGGTAAGGCATATTATTGTTTTTGTTCCAAAGAAGACTTGGAAGCGAGGAGGGCTTCGTATGAGGCGAATGGACGCGCGTTTGCGTATGGTGGAACGTGCAGGAAGCTTACTCCTGAAGAAGTAAGCCTTCGACAGGCTCAGGGAGTAAAAAATGTTATACGGTTTAAGGTTTCGGAAGAGAGAGTTGAGTTTAAGGATGAGATACGAGGGAGAGCGGAATTTGATATGAGTCTTTTGGGGGATATGGTTATCGCGAAAGATTTGGAGACGCCTTTGTATAATTTTTCAGCCACCGTTGACGATTTTGAGATGGAGATTACGCATGTAATTCGCGGAGAAGACCATTTCGCGAACACTCCAAAGCAGATTCTTCTTCAGCGCGCGCTTGGATTTGGGACGCCTCTCTATGCCCACCTACCGCTTCTTTTGGACGCGAAAAGGAGCAAGCTTTCAAAACGATTCGGAGACGCTTCTCTTCGCGATTATCGCTTGAAAGGGTACTTGCCCGAGGCGATGTTTAACTTCCTCGCTCTTTTGGGCTGGCATCCGGAACATGACAGGGAGGTGTTGACGCGGGAAGAAACGGTGAAAGAGTTTCAGCTGAAAAAAGTTCAAAAAGGGGGAGCGATTTTTAATTTGGAGAAGCTTGACTGGTTTAACGCGCACTATATTCGTCATATTGAGTTTGAAAGGCTGATGGAGCTTGCGCGCCCGTTTATTCCGAACGCATGGTTTCATAACGAATCTTTGCTTCAAAAAGCGCTTCAGGTTGAACGGGAGCGAATGAGGCTTCTCTCCGATTTTAGGGAGGGAGCGGATTTTTTCTTTGAGCTTCCCGATTACGCGCCCGAACTTTTGATATGGAAGGAGGTTTCTTTGGAGAAGACGCGAACATATTTAGAGGAGATGCTTACGATTATGGAGGAGTCTTTCGGCGCTGACGCGGAAGAACATCTTATGAAGTTCGCGAATGAGAAGGGAAGGGGAGAGGTGTTGTGGCCCCTACGCGTCGCGCTTTCGGGCAGACGGACTTCCCCGAGTCCTTTTGAGATTATTCAAGTTCTTGGAAGGGAGGAGGCGACAAGCCGAATAAGAACTGCTATTGATAAAATCTCTAAATTCTAACAAGTTTAATCTCTAAATTCTAATTTCTAATCTCTAAACAATATCAAAACTCAAATCTCAAAACGTAAAAACGAATAATGATACTTTTTTGGGTTTAGAGATTTTTATTATGTACGGAAGAAACATTATTATTTTTTTTGTGGGTTTGCTTTTATTCGCGTCTCTTGTCGCGGCGCAGGATGTTCCCCGCGATATTACGAGCGAGGAGGTGAAGGGAGCGAGCGGGGAGAACCTTCGGAGTCTTATTGAATCCAAAACTTCGGAACTGCAAAAAATTCAGGAGGAGCGCGAACGGCTTCAGACGGAGCTTCGCGAGGTTAGTAAGATTAAAGGAGTGCTTACAAAGGATATTCGGGCGATTGAGAACAATATCAAACAATTAGACCTCTCTGTTAAGTCAAACAAGCTGACCTTAGAAAAACTTGAACTTGAAATTGAATCGCTCAATAAAGACATGAAGAGCGTTGAGGAGAGCGTTGTTGTGAAGAAGAGCACGATCGGTAAGCTTATTTTTGAACTTGACCAGATGGACCAGGAGACCTTTTTGATGGTTTTTTTGAAGAGCGGGTCTCTCGCGGAGGGATTTTCGGAACTTCAATCTATCGTTTCCTTTAACAGTGACCTTGTATTAAATGTTCGCGAACTGCGGGACTTTCAAAGCGATATTCTTTTGAAGTCGGCATCGGTTCAGCGCAAAAAAATGGAACGCGAGGCGGAGAAGGGGAATCTTCTGAACAGGCAATATATTGTTCAGGACCAAAAAAAGGAGAAGGAAAAGCTTTTGCTTACCACAAAAAATCAAGAGCAGGTGTATGCGGGACAGATAGCCGAGCTTGACCGCCAGCAGGGAGAGATAAGCAAGGTTATTGACCAGATTGAAGCAACATTACGCGAGAGTTTTGACCCGACGCTTTTGCCGATAAAGCGAGCAGGGGTGCTTGCCTTTCCGGTTCAGAATCCCCGCGTGACCCAGAAGTATGGCAGTACGCCCGACGCGCAAAAATTATACAAATCAAAAATTCATAACGGAATTGATTTCGGCGTTCCGCTCGGCACGCCCGTATACGCTTCCTATGACGGCAAAGTTGTCGCGGTTGATAATAACGATAAGGGCATATCCCGTTTTCAAAAATATCAATACGGAAAACATATCGTAATTGAACATCAGAATAGTTTGGCGACGCTTTATGCTCATCTTTCCCGGCAGGTTGTTACGAAGGGCCAGGAAGTAAAGAAGGGGGAGCTTATCGGATATTCGGGAAACACGGGATATTCCACCGGACCGCATTTACATTTTACGGTTCTTTGGGCGCCGAGTGTTCAGTATAAAAAAATCGCGCCCGCCGCGGGGCTTGTGCCGATTGGCATAACGATAAATCCGGAGGAGTACCTTTAGCGAATTTCTAATTTCTAAAAAACAGTTTTTTAAGAATTGTTTTGTGGGGGAGAGGGAAGGGGGACGAAATTTCTAATTGCTAATTTCTAATGACTGGTTTTCCACAAGGGAGGGTGGTTTTGTGGTTTTGGTGTGGTATTATAAAAGAACATAAAGTTCGCATAATTTAAGTTAATATACCTTATATTATGAAACAAAGCCAAAAGCCACTCCCCTCTCACTTAGAAGATTTTTTGGATTGGTTGGTTCGTAAACGTAATCTTACTTTGAAAACTCAAGCCAACTATGCCCGGTTCTTGGAGAAATTTTTTTCTTGGCTTGGCTCTAATTACCTTTTTTCCTTAAGGCCGCATGAACTTACTTCAGACCATTTGGAAAAGTATCGTTTTTTTCTTGTCTCTGATAAACATCTCAAGTCCTCAACTCAAAACATTTATCTTATAGCCCTTCGTTCCCTCTTAACGTATTTTGTTGAAAATAATATTTTCGCTCCTTCTCCAGAAAAAGTACATTTACTGGGAAGTGTTTTGACCAAAAAACCTCGTTTTTTAAGTTTTCAAGAATTACGGTGCTTATTAGAACAGCCGGATGTTTCTATGATTCGAGGACTTCGAGATAGAGTAATTATGGAATTATTGCTTGCGACAGGCCTTCGGATAAGTGAACTTGTTCGCTTAAATAGAGATTTTCTTTCAAGTGATAAAATTTCAGAAGATTGCCATTATTGGATAGGTCGTTATATGGCCGTTCGTCTTGATAAGAATGAGGCGCTTTTTGTTTCTTGGCGAAATGAAAAGAAACAATTATCACCGAAGCGTTTGAGTGTGCGAACGATACAGCATTTTTTTAAAAAATACGCCACTGAGGCGGGAGTGCCTTTTGCTATCACTCCGCACATATTGCGTCACACGCAAGCACAAAATTTATTCACTAGGTCTGTTGACTTAAAACCGCTTTATCGGGCGTGTGGTCATTCTCAGATGTTTTCCGGTGAATATGTTGCTCCTGTTGGGAATATTCGTTCCGCTCTTCGAAAAAACGAATTTGTATGGCATGATGTTGAAAAACGTATTCAGGATGAAATTTGCTGGCTTCGGGAAGTAATTTCAACCTTTCTACGCGAAGAAAAACATGCGCCTGATGGATGTAGCCATTGTTTTTTGCGTTCCATCGCTATTTTGATTGTGCAAGGGATTATAAGTGCGACGGAAATTCGTTTTGACCACACTCAAGTTTCTTTTTGGAAAAATCCTCATACTAATTCTTATCCGCAAGAGATTTATCATGGAAAAGATTGGCATCATAGGACAATGAGTCAAATCGAGGGTCATTTTATTGTTCAGGGCTATAAAGTTGTTCGCCAGCCGATCCTACAACAAGGGCGGGCAGACCTCGGTGTTTCTGATTTTGGAGGTATGGACTTATTTATAGAAGTAGGAACGGTCTCGCTATACAAGCTTATAATAAATTTTTTAAGCATGGATAATTTCGTGTATCTTATTGCTCCACACGAAGGAGTCTTGGTAGAGTTTATAAAGAAAAAGAAAAAATGATGTGACATAATTATGAAAAACTCAAATAAAAGTATACAACAATACGTTTCTGATTTTCTTGACTGGATTGATGTGGAAAAGGGCCTAAGCTCAAAAACCCAGGAAAATTATTCGCGTTTCTTGAAAAGATTTTTTGTTTGGCTGGAAGAAAAGAAAATTCTTGATTTAAAGCCTCACGAACTTACTCCGGAACATATATGGGAGTACCGTATTTATCTTGCTCGCAAGACCCATTCTCGACGAACTGCGACCTCTTTAAAAAAATCTACTCAAAATTATTATCTCATCGTTCTTCGTTCGCTTCTCGCGTATTTTGTGGAGAGAAATATTCCCTCTCTTCCTCCTGAGAAGGTGAAGTTGGCACGGGATAAAGACGACAAGGAGATTCGTTTTCTGACCTTGGAGCAATTGGAGAAGCTTTTTTTTGTGCCCGATATTTCCTCTCCTGCAGGTGTTCGAGATAGGGCTATTTTGGAGACATTTTTTTCTACTGGAATGCGTGTTTCGGAGTTAGTTGCCCTGAATCTTGATCAGGTAAGGTCGTCGCTCCATTTGGATTCGCTGGAACTTGGAATTGTGGGAAAGGGCGGCAGAACACGCACAGTGTATTTTTCAAAACGCGTGCTTTCCTGGATCGAAAAATACCTTGAGATGCGGGGTGATTTTGAAGAACCGCTTTTTATTAATTATCGTTCTCCGAAAACATCTTCCCGACGGCTTAGTGTTAAATCTATAGAGAATCTTGTGAAACGCTACGCTCTCCGAGCGGGTCTTCCTAAAAATACTACCCCACACGTGCTTCGACATTCTTTTGCTACTGATTTATTAAATAAAGGTGTTGATATTAGAATTTTGCAAGAGTTTCTTGGTCATAAGAGTATTACTGCTACCCAGATATATACGCATGTCACGAGTAAAAAACTACGGGAGATTCATAAGAAATTTCATGGTACTATATAGAAGTATTTATGACTAAAAAACACGTACATTTTGTGGGGGTTGGAGGCATAGGAATGAGCTCTCTTGCCCGATGGTATTTGGCTCAAAATTGGGCTGTTTCGGGGTCTGACCTCTCCCCCTCTGAAATTACCAAAGAGCTTGAAAAGGAGGGCGTACGGGTCAAAATTGGGCACAATTCCTCAAATTTGCCTCAAAAATTGAATGTTTTGGTGTATAGCAACGCTCTTCCGCAGAATACCCCTGAAATTGAGGGGGCGCGGAAATTGGGGGCTTCTGTTGTGAGCTATTCCGAGGCGTTGGGCGCTATTGCCAAAACATATACGACGCTTGCGGTTGCGGGGTCGCATGGAAAGAGCACGACGACCGCGCTTTTAGGTTTGTGTCTTCTTTCGGGCGGTTTTGACCCAACCGTTATTGTCGGAACGAAGGTGAAAGAGTTCGGCGGGAAAAATTTTCGTTTTGGAGGAGGCAAGTTTTTTGCGCTTGAGGCGGATGAGTATAAGGGAGCGTTTTTTCAATATGTTCCAACCTCTCTTATTATCACGAACATTGATAAGGAGCATTTGGATTTTTACAAGACGTTCGCGAACGTGAAGAGGGCGTTTTTGAGGTTTCTTGGGCAGGCGGTGCCGGGTGGGAAGTTTGTTTTCAATAGAGACGATGCTGTTTTGTGGGGATTACGGGCGCAGATTTTGCGTATCGCGAAAACGAAGCATTCGGAGATTCTTTGGTATTCGCTTCACTCCCCCATGGCGAAGAAGATTGAGCGAGTGTTGCGAATTCCCGGCAGGCACAATGTTTCAAACGCGCTCGCGGTTTATACGCTTGCCCGCGCGCTTGGCGTATTGGAGAGACGGATTTTTTCTGTCTTCCGAACATTTTCCGGTACGTGGAGGAGGATGGAGTACTGTGGCGATCTAAGGATCGCCACCGCGGATGAGCGCGGACTTGTACGCGGAAAAACGCGGAAAGAAACAAATGTTGAGGTGTACGATGATTACGCGCATCATCCGACGGAAATAAAGGCGACACTCTCTGCTTTTAAGCAATCCCCGTTAGAAGCAAAGCTTCTAACGGGGCAAGCCGCGAACGAACGCAAAAAGCGGAAGATTGTGTGCGTGTTTCAGCCTCATCAGGCGCATCGATTAAAATCGCTTTTTAAGGAGTTTGTTGATTCATTTCAAGATGCGGACGGACTTATTCTTCTTCCAACGTATCAGGTTCCTGGTCGGGATATTGCTTTGGACAAGCGATATTCATCCGAGGCGCTCGCGAAAGCAATCATCAGAAAGTATCCCCGAAAGCGTGTGTTGTATCTTGAAGACCCAAAAAGGCTGAAAGAGGAGATTTTCAATATGTTGCGCGGACTCCCCTCTTCGGACGGAGTTTTGGTTATGATGGGAGCGGGAGACATTTTTCAATTAACTTCGGAGTTGATTAAAAAAAGAATCTCTAATATCTAATATCTAATTTCTAAATCCTAAACAATTTCAAAATATTAATCTCAAAAACGTAGTTTGATAGGCTCATTATAAAGTTTTGAATTTTGACATTTGAGATTGTTTAGAAATTGGGGTTTAGAAATTAGAGATTTTTATGTTGGATTATAAAAATGTTGAGGAATTTAAATCCCAATGCGGGTATGAAATTGACGGCGTGTGGTATCCGCGGGTGACGAAAATTGTTGATATTAAGTCAAAGCCCGCGCTGTATCGTTTTTACGGCGCGATGAAGAGTTATCAGGACGCCGAGCGCATGAAGGAGCAGTCCGCGATTGAGGGGACGCTTGTGCACGATACGATTGAGGCAATATTAACCGGACAGGAGCCTTCCATTCCTCTCTTAATCAAGCCTTCGGTGGACGCCTTTTTGAAGTTTTTAGAAGACAATTCCATTGAGGTTCAGACTCAATACGTTGAGTATCGTCTTTTTCATCCCACGCATCGCTACGCGGGAACGCTTGACGCTATCGCGACCATTCACGGCAAGACGGGAATTTTGGACATAAAAACGTCGCAGGCGATTTATAGGGATTATAACTTACAGACATCGGCCTATATGGCGGCGATGATAGATAAGGTGCCGTCGCTTCAGGCGCGATGGATTTTGCGCATTGACCAGAATCAGAAGTGTCTTCAGTGCGGAGCCGTGTTGCGCACCAAGGGAGGGAACGGAAAGATTCGCACCCAGTGGAATAATTATGTTATGCAGACGTGCGCGCATGAGTGGGGGCCGGCTCGCGGGCTCATTGAGCTTAAGGAGTTTCCTTTTTGGGAGAATGATTTTGAGGCGTTTTTAGGAGCGAAACGACTGTGGGAGTGGGAACATGAGGAGATGTTGAAGAAGATTGGGTATTAGGTTTATAAAAGTTTTCTTTCTTTTCTGTCGCGACTAGTTATTTTTGTATAATGTTGAACGTTCGCGACACGTTCCTACCGGGACCGGCGGTTGGTTTGCTCTAGTGGCAAGCAACCATTGTTTCTATAATCACTGCTCCATGTTTTTGAATTTCCCCCGCCACACTCCCTTCACTCGGGCGCTCCGGGGCGCTAGCCCAAGTCTTACCCTCGTTCAAGGAGTGTGGCAGGGGAAATTATGTTGTTGTGGCGATAGAGTGTAACGCTTTTGGCGTGCGGACCCCGTGTGATCCATAAGCTCGCGTATGAGAAGAAAGAAACCCCCCAATCTTCTTTTTTGTGGGGAGGGGTGAGTTGGAAACCATGCCCCGAGTCCTTCCTCCTAGAGAGTCCATGAGAGCGCGTCTTGCGCTCTAATCATGGAGGATTGGATTTCTCCTCCGCAGAAACGGAAGAGGTGGTCTTTTATGAGATTCGCCGATCCCAGTATCGCTTCATCCGTGATTGCCAGACTTGTCGCTTCGCAGAAAAGCGCGATGTCTTGAGAACTCTCCGTGATTTTCGCCGTGTCGCTGTCTTTGTAGTTCCATCGGCGCGTGAGCACTTTTTTGCGGTCGGCGTACACCACCTCTCCTTTTTGTGTCGTTTCAGGCTCGCCACCGCCCAGCGGAAGGAATTGTTCTTCTCCCTCGCTGAATCGGAGAGTAATGTCGTCCTCTATTTGCGACAGGTCATAACCGCCTACCGGCAGGAACCATTCCAGTTCCGCGAGCAGATAGCAGTTCACCACCACATTGATGATGGGGGCGCTGTTTCCACGGACGATGCGCCGTAGAAGCGCTTCCGCGGTTGGTCGATGATCTTTCGGGTTCACTCCGAAACTGCGGTAGGTTTCCCGCCAAGCAAGCACGGTTGGATGCGTGTTGACGTCTTCGGGCGAGTATTGCGCTCGAAACTCATTCTCCATCTTCGCTTTGAGCGCGGATAGTTCTGGGTTTTCGCGCGCGTTCTTAATACCTCGCGCGATTACGACGCCAATGCGGAGCGCCGGATACTTCTCGGCGACTTCCTTTTGGATTGAGAAATGGAGCTTGTTGTTTATAATTGCAGTTTTTGGGCAATAAGGGCGGCACAATCTTTTGGAGGAAGGTTGGAATTGTCTATGATTGTCGCGGGACGAGACGCAGACGCCTTTGCATTCGGCTGTTCCAAAAATTCCTGAAGCTCTTCTTCTGTTGAAATTTTTGTATGAAGGAGGCGGGAGGGTTCTTTGATTCTTTTTACCAGTTCGTCCATAGAACATTGAAGTTCCACCAGATGAATCGCGCCGTTGTGTGTTTCCGCGCAAGCAACACATTCTTTGATAAATTCTTCCGCGCCGGAACTGCCACCCGTGAAGGTTATAATCATCCCCTTCAGTTTTGTTTTTAAAACGCCGTTTAGGAGGTCAATTCGGAAGCCCTTTTCCACCCCTTTTCCTTCAGGAAATTCTTTCGGAATAAATTTTTGTACGATATCCAGAACGAGATGATTGTTAAGAAGAGGGAGCCCTGTTAATTTTTCCAACTCCTCCCCTACCGTTTGCTTTCCCACTCCCGGCAAGCCGTAGAGAAGGATGATTGTTGTTTTTGTATCCATGCGTTTTATTATATCATATTATTTTTATATTAACGGTTCCTCTGTCTGGCTCTCGTGACTTTCCTTCTTTCCTTTTTTGCCGGTGATTGCGGATTTTTCCCGCGCGCTTCGGATGATACTTACCTCTTCTTCCATCATCAGGCGTTTCGCCTCTTCTATCGGCACCGCGAATTTTTTTCTTGAGGAGGCTATGATTTCTTCTCTTTCAGAGGCGTAGTTTGGTCTTGTTATGTTTAGGGTTTCCGCGGAGAAGGGGTCGTATGTTTCGCCGTCTATCGTCATTTTTATGTAGAATTCACGGACGCCAAGGTTAATCATGTCTTTTTGGTCAAAGACGGGAACCATTTCCGGTTTCAATTTTATGGAATCCTCTCCTCCCACCCGAAAGATGACGATGGTTCCCACGTTTCCCAAGACTGCCGCCTGGACGCTTGATAGGAGTTGTTGCATGTATTGGTGCGCCATCGTAAGGCAGAGACCGTACTTTCTCGCTTCCGAGAGGAGGTTTTCAAATGTTTGGGTTACCACATTTTGAAACTCATCCACGTAAAGATAAAAATCGTGGCGTTTATTTTCCGGGAGCGCCGCGCGCGCCATGCCTGCTTGTTTTATTTTTGTTACGAACATGGAGCCGAAGAAGCTGGAGTTTTCCTCCCCTATTTTTCCTTTCGCGAGGTTGATGAGGACAATCTTTCTTTCATTCATGATTTTTTCCAAGTCAATTTTATTTTCCTTTTGTCCGAAGATGTTGCGGAGCATCGGGTCGGAAAGGAATTGTCCGAGCTTGTTTACCAGAGGGATGATGGCATCGGTATCAAATTTTTCCGACCAGTCCGCGAATTCAATCGCCCAGAAGCGTTTTACCATGTCGTCTTCAATGTATTCAACCACTTTTTGGCGGTAGTTTCTGTCCGTTAGCATTGAAATCATTCCGCGCATGGTCGCGTGGGGATAATCAAGAAGCGCGAGACAGGTGAAGCGGAAGACGTGTTCAAGGCGTGGCGTCCAATTCGCGCCGAACTGTTTTTCCAGTACCTCAATCAACCCTTGCGTGAGCTGGTGCTTGAATTCGGGCGCGATGTTTGAGAGCGGATTGAAGGCGACCGGGTAGTCTAGATCGGATGGGTCAATGATAATCACATCCTCCACGCGGTTTTTGGGAACGAAATCCAGTATCGCTTCAATGAGGTCGCCGTGAGGGTCCATCACGCAGACGCCGTGACCGTAGGCGATATCCTGGCGAATCAAAAGTTCAATCAGTTTTGATTTTCCGACGCCGCTCTTCCCCACCATGTAGAGATGGCGTCTGCGGTCTACCCGCTTTAATCCGAAAACGAATTTTTTTTCTTCAAGCGCCGCCACATAGTTTGTTCTGCCGATGAAGGAGACTTCTTTCGGGTCGATTCTTCCATACATGGGAAGTTCCGGCGGGGGCGGAGCATATTTAATTCGTTGAATTTTTGAGCGTTCTTGCATGATTTATATTTTAGTTATCAATGGCTTTGGAAGAGATTGTAAAAAGGTTAGGTACTAGAAGTTTTATACACTCTCCAACGCTTCCCTACCGGGACCGCTCTTCGTCCGCTCCTGCGGCGGACGAGAGCTTAACTCTCAATGCTCGGACTCGCTTTCGCGAGACCAAGCTCCGAGCATTTCCGAGATATCCTGTACGGGAAGCGTTGAAGAGAGTTTCTTTATTTTTTTAATTTTCAAATCGAATTTTAAACGATTCCGATTTCTTCCAGAAACGCCTGATAATCTTTTAGCGTTTCTTTCGCGTCTTCATCGCTTATTTCAAATCCGGATGTGTTTACGATGTCATTTTTTGTTCTATGCGCCCGCCAGAGCCTTTCCAATGTTCTTACGTTTTCTTTGTCAATTTGTTCTATGCGGTCTGCCATGTGTTCCCCTTTTAATTCCAAGAGCTGGAGGATTTCGTCCGTGAACTCATCCGCCTGAATGATTGCTTGCAGAAGCGAATCCGGAGGAGAGCTTTCCGATTTTTTCATGAGCGTTTCCCATCGGTGTTTTAGAGCCTTATTATTTTCCCCTTCCGTTATTGTTTTTTTACCGGGCTTATAATCGTAGGTAAATTGAGACTTGTATTTCCATGCTTTTGGAAGCACGAATACAAAACCAGCAACAAGAAAAAAAGTGATGGAAAGAAACAGATATTTTATACCGTTGTAAACACTCCACCACGGTATTCCGAAGAAGGCTTCTTTGAATGTTTGTATGAAGAAGGATATGTAGCTCATGCTTTTTATTGATATTTCGCTATGTCTTCCTCATCTCCGAATATCGGAAGCCCGGATTGAGCCCCCGCTCTTCTTGATTCAACTCTTCGGAGGTGGGGCGCGGTCATAACGAGAATGGTTGGCGGATGAAAGAGAGAGGCAATCGCTTCGGTGTTTAAAATTGAAGTTTTCATCATGAAGTTCTGATTAAAAAAATGGGACGTGAGAAGCTTTCCCCAGAAGGTGTCTTTCGGCATCTCTCTTGTAAAGTAGTTCATTAGAAGGCGCTGTTTTCGGAATTGAACGCGTGTTTTTGGAAAGATATACGGGAATGCCCAGAGCTTTGCCCTGGTACTCATCGGTTCATTTAATATGAAGCCGTTTCTTCCCGCATCGCTGTACTGATTGAAGGCGCCGCGGATTCCCCTTCTCGCGTAGCTGTCGTAGAAGCCTTCCTGCGGGGCGATGTAGAGAAATCTTATGACGGTGTTAAAGGCGACCTTCCCGATATTATTCTCCATTTCCGTGAGCTTTTCCGTCTCTCCCGGAGAGCGAATGGAGATGCTTGTTTTCGCCTCTCCTTCCGGCGTAATAATCTGGCGCTTCGCGGTGTCTTCCTTGAACTTATCAATTATTTTTTGAGCGGGTTCCACCCAATCGGCGCTTGCCGGACAGATGAGAATTTGAACTCCCGCTATTTCGTTTTGTTTTATCTTCCCGAATACTTCAAGGAAATTTCCCATCGGGTCAACCCGCTTTTCTTCTCCCGGGTCGTCCAGAAAATGTTGATATGTTTTTATGGGGTAGACGGGATCTTTTTTTAATATCATGTCCGAGCCCCACATTTCATTTCCCGCCTCGTATATTTCCTTTGTGGTTTGAGGAAGGTGTTTCATGTAGTCTTCGCTTTTGACGAGTTCAATTTCTGGATAGTGGGCGAAGAAGGCCGCCTCCAGGAGTGTTTTCGCTTTTTCATATCCGCGGAAGTAAAAGTGTACCTCTCCCCCAAAGCTTATGATTTCCAAAGACATGTAGCGGGTTACCTCTCCGTCCCAGTAGATTTCTTTCGGATCGTCCGCCGTGTTTCGCAGGGAGTGAAGGCTCGCGAGCACCTGCTCCATCGCTTGCGGGCCTTTTTCGGTTTCTCGGGGAATGCGGATTTCATATACGATGTATTTTGTGTCGGCTTGAAAAATTTCTCTTCTCCAGAAGAGCCAGATGGAGAGGAAGTTTTTTATCACAAACAAAAATAACCAGAACCACCAGGTTAGTTCAATGAATTTCATAAAGGCATTTTCAATTCCCAGTGGGAGAAAGAAAAAGATTCCCGCGAAACCCGCAATAAAGAGAATAATCCACACCTCCTCTTTTTTAAAAAGCTCTTCACCGGCATCCAGAATTATCTCTATCAGTTTTTTAAGCATTTGGTTTATTATACATTACTTTTGACGCAGAATATAGAAATTTATATTAAGACTCAAGACTCAAGAAAAAAGACTCAGGAAACGAGAAATGGGGATATGGGAAATGAAGAAATATGGAAAATTCTTGATGCCTCAAAATTTAACGTACGTTAAATTTTGAGGCAAGTGTTGAGCGAGCTTGAAATCATACTACTTGCTTCACGATTTGTTTTACGACAAACCCCGACCACACGGTCGGGGTTTGTTTGCTTTATGCTTCGCGGATGTCGTATTTTCCGGTTTCCAGCCTTCTGAAACGTTTTCTGTTTTGAAGATTCAAGAGAATGGTGTTTTCCTTCAGGAAGCGTTTTTGATTTACCAGTTCAACCACTTCTTTTGAGTTCAGGGGGCCGTTTTCTTTTATGAGGTTTACGATGACCTCGCGCACCGTTCCCGGAAGATAGCCGTATTCTTTGAGTCCATACATTCCCCTTCCGACCAGGACGAAGCGTTTGTCTTTGATTAGTTCGTTATGCACCGTTTGCGTGTTTACCGGCTTCGCGCTGATTTTATTTTCGTGAATGAGCTTCGCGATTTGCTCAAAGTGGAGAGGCTTTCCATGTTTTTTAATCGCGAGATAGGCTTTGTCGCGCACGTTTTTCGGCTTGATTTCCGCCCATGTCATAAGCCCAAAATCTCCGAAGGCGTTTTTACCGAATTTTTTGGAGATTTGAAGGAGGCTTGAATTCGCGTATTCGTTTATTTTTTCCCTTAGTTCGGAATTTCCGAATATGCCTTCCCTTCCCGCTTCTTCAAAGAACGCTATCGCTTCTTTGATGTAGTTCAACAGTTTTTCTTTTTCCTCCTTTCCGAGATGCCAGAAGCCCTTTGTGTCCGTTCCTTCTTTTTCGTAGAGAGGCTCTCCCGCCGCGAAAAAGAAAAATTGAATTTTGTTTTCAATGTTTTTTGCCGTGGGGTCAATGCCCAAAAGACGGGCAATGTTTCGCATGAAACCATACTCCTCTTCCACTCCCTCGCCTTCCCGAAGATAATTTTTCGCGATGTCCACAATTTCCCCAAAGCTTTTATTGATTTCTTTTTGAATTTTCAGAAGGCTCTGATTTTCAATCTGGCGAACCCGCTCCCGAGTGATCGCCAAGACATCTCCAATTTCTTGGAGTGTTTCCTGTTTTCCCGCTAACCCATACCGTTTTACCATAATCCGTTTTTGTTTTGGGTTCAGGCTTTGGAGAATATTTTCTATCAGGTTTTCCAGGTTTATGACCATGTTTTATTTATACCATAAGTGTTAAAATAAGTCAAACCACTCTTGTTCCTATTTTTCTTTTGCTCTCCAGATATAGATAAGGGGGCTTGCCACGAATATGGAAGAGTAGGTTCCTATGATTGTGCCGACAAGAATGGTCAGGATGAAGTAATACAGCGTTGATGGCCCGAAGAAAAGAACGGCGAGCAGTATCAGAACAAGCGTCAGCGAGGTGTTGATTGACCTTACCATTGTTTCTTGAACGCTTTTGTTAATGATTGTTTCCATGTCGTCTTTTTTGTCTTTTGTCGCCAGGCGCTCTCTTATTCTATCAAAGACCACTATGGTGTCGTGTACCGAGAAGCCGATGACTACCAAAAGCGCCACGATAAAATTCGTGTCTATTTCAATTCCCTTATACCATCCAAGAAAGGCGAGAAGCCCTGTCGGGATGCTTACATCGTGGAAGAGCGTAAGGAGCGTTACCACGCCATACTTCCATGATGTAATCGGATTTGAGACCTTCCTAAACGCCCAGGCGATGTAGAGAGAGATGCCGAGGAGAACCGCGATGATTGCCTGAATGGACTGCTTTCTTAGTTCCGTTCCGATTGTTGGTCCGATGTTTGAGAAGCTTACCTCCTCCGTTTCTCCGAATGTTTTTTTGATTGTTTCAAGGTATGCCTGATGAGCCTCTTCTTTTATTTCGGGCAGACGGACGACAAATTCATTTTTCTCCCCTGTTTTTATGATCGGGTTTAGTTCCGGATGATTTGCCCGCAGGACGGTTTTTATTTCTTCCGCGCTTACGCCTTTTTGAATCGTCAGACGCCATTCCGCGCCTCCCTTTAAATCTATTCCCTGTTTCAGGCCGAGCGTTGCCACAAGAATCCAGCTTACGAGGACGAGAATACTAGATGCTCCAAGAAAGATATGTTTATGTTTGATGAGATTCATAATTAAAATTTCTAATTTAGGATTTTTTTAGAAATATTCTTAGGAGAGCGCGGGTTATCGTGATTGCGGAAAACATGCTTATCAGAACGCCTATCAGAAGAGCGAGCGCGAAACCTTTTACGAAGCTTGATGTGAAGTAATAGAGAGTAAGCGAGGTAATGATTGTTGAAATGTTGGAGTCGCGGATTGATGTCCATGCCCGTTTGAAACCCTCCTCAATCGCCGTTTCCCTTTCCCTTCCTTTTTTCAGTTCTTCTTTTGTCCGTTCAAAAACGAGGATGTTCGCGTCTACCGCCATACCGATTGAGAGAATGAATCCCGCGATGCCGGAAAGAGTGAGAGTGATGGGAATGATTTTAAATATCCCAAGCGTGAGAGCAATATACATAAGAAGCGCTATAGAGGCAAAGACACCCATCTTTCGGTAGTATCCAATCATGAAAAGGATAACAAGGAGGGTTCCTATGCTTCCCGCGAGGAGTGCTTTTTGGAGAGAATCCTTTCCCAGTTCCGGGCTGATTGTTTGCTGATTTACGAGTGTTATGGGAGCAGGCAGGGCTCCGGCATTAAAGCGTTCAACAAAACCCTTCGCCTCTTTCACAGTGAAATTTCCCGTAATTTGAGCGTTTCCTCCCTCTATCTTTGTTTGCACGGTCGGCATTTGAAGGAGCTCGTTGTCCAAGAATATCGCGAGAGGCTTTCCGATGTTTCTTTCCGTTATTTCCGCGAAGAGTTTCCCTCCCTCGTTATTGAATTGGATGTTTACCACTCCTTCGCCGCTTATGTTATCCAGCGAAACTTGGGCTCCTTTTACAAACCTGCCGTTTAACGCCGTTGGAAGAAAATCAATAGTTGTTGAGGCGGAATTTCCGATAAGCTCCATTTCCCCCTCTTCGCTTTTTTCTTTCGGCTTTTCAATCACTTCCCGAAATTCCAGGAAGGGAGTTTCGCCGATTTCTTGTATCGCCTGTTTAATGTCTTTTACTCCCGCGAGCTCAATCACGAGCCGGCTTCGTTCCCCGCTTTTTGTTATGAAGACGCGAGGCTCGCTTACCCCAAAAAGGTTTACGCGCCTTTCTATCACGTCCCGAAGGCCGTTTAAGACACTCTCCCTTTCCACGCCGTTTATCTGGCTTGTGTCTACCTCATAGATGAGATAGCTTCCTCCCGCGATGTCTAGCCCAAATGTCCACGGGCGGAAGGAGCTTATTTTTGACCAAAAAGGCTGATACGAAAAAACGCCGGCTATGAGAGATACGGCGATTGTTATTGCGAGGAGGGTTGTTTTCTTTTTTTCTTGCATACTCTTTTTATTTGCTCTCGCTTGTTGCTTAGACGGCAGGAATACAACGTTCTTTATTCTACGCCATGTTATTTCAAAAAATCAACCCCGTTAGAAAGTTTCGTATGAAAAAGGAGATTTGGTTTTGGTTTTTTGAAAAAAAACCCAGCGTAGTTTTCTCACTCATTCTCGCTCGTCCAGCGTCTCGCTCCGAGGTTTTGGTCGTTTTGCCCCGCCAAGGTGGGTACTATGCCCCCGCACAAATCCCTTCGGGATTCTGCAGGGCAGGCGAAAATGACCTCAAAATCCGTTCGGAAATCATGTTGGATTTTATTCATCCCAAAGATAAGCTCCTACCAGGATCGCGGTTGGTTTGCTCCAGCGGCAAACCACCGCTGCCTCTCAACGGCGCGCCTCCTTTGGGAGACCAAGCGCGCGCCGCTTCCGAGAGCTCCTGTACGGAGCATATCTTTGGGATGTTTTGATTTCTCCAATTTTCTCTTTTGTGGTGTGAAAGAATATGTGAAGATATGATTATGTTTATTCTTTCTAACCGGGTTTATTTTTCATAACCTTGTCCCTAAAGAGGAATTTTCCCAGCTCAACTCCAAGAATATTAAATATGCCGAAGAGCAGGACTCCTCCCAGCCACGCGGGGGGCAGGGGCACGGTTCCCAGTGTGTTTTGGAGAGCGGGTATGTATATCGCGGATAGCATAAGTAAGATACCTGTTCCAACTCCCCCAGTCAGATATTTGTTGCTTAGGGGATTGTATGTGAAGATGCTTGTTTCCAATTTGCGAATAGAGAGCGCGAGAAGGAGCGTGTATATTCCAAATGTCGCGAATATAAAGGTTCTTACCAAATTTTCGTCTATTCCTCTTCCTAAGAGGACAAGATACATAACGAGAAGGAGGGCGCTTGAAATTGTTCCTATAACACCTATTAGAAAGATTGTTTTCGCGTCAAATATATCCTTCACCGGTTTTGTTGTTTTTTTATCTCCTTCCTCAAACGCAAAAGCGATTGCCGGAAAACTATCCGAGAAAAAATTTACCCATAGAATTTGAAGCGCGTTTATCGGGAGGGCGATTCCCATGAGGAGAGAGCCTCCAATCAGGAAGAGTTCGTTTAATGAGTCGGAGAAAAGATAGATGATTGTTTTTTTGATGTTTTCCAGCATTCTTCTTCCTTCGTGGATAGCCGTTTGAATCGTCTCAAAGTTGTTATCAAGAAGAATGAGGTCGGAGGCTCCTTTTGCCACATCCGTGCCTGACCCCAAGGCGATTCCCACATCGGCTGTCTGAAGGGCGGGGGCGTCGTTTACTCCGTCTCCCGTCATCGCGACAACCTCTCCCTTTTTTTGCCACATCCGCGCGATTCTTACCTTATCTTCCGGAGTTATCCGCGCGAAAATTTTTACGTTTTTTATACTTTCTTCCAGTTCTTTGTCGCTCATGGAAAGAAGCCTGCTTCCCGTTACAACTTCTTTTGATTCTTCATTTATTTCTATGCCGACTTCTTTCGCTATCGCGATCGCGGTGCCCGCGTGGTCGCCCGTAGCTATCACGATTCGTATTCCGTTTTTGAGCGTTTGCTCTATTGTTTTTCTTACCTCTTTTCGGACGGAGTCTTTGCATACTAGAAGCCCGATAAATTTTTTATATTCTGTGACTCCGAGAACCCGCTCTCCGATTCTCGCGAGCGTATCGGTTTCTTTGATGATTTTTTCTTTTTCTTCTTTTCCTAAATTTGCCCTCTCGCTTATTATTTCGGGCGCTCCCACGTATATCCATCTTTCTTTTTTTCCCTTTTCCGCGATTAATGTTTCGCTGTATTTCTCCCGTGAATTGAAGGGATGATGGTCTATTACTTGAATTTCTTTTTCTGTTTCGGAGAAGAGAATTTCGTGTTCTTCCGCCGCTTTGATGATCGCTTTTTCAAGCGGGCTTTTGCTTTCCAGCCACCTCTCCTTCGCTATCCTCTCGGTTTTTACTGAAATATTCATTCCTGCGAGGGCAAGCTTCAGCACATATTCTTTTTTCTCGTTTGTGATAATTTGGGTAAGTTTTAGGTTTGCTTCCGTCAGTGTTCCGGTTTTATCCGTTATGATAACCGTTGTTCTTCCCAGTGTTTCCGCCGCGAGGAGTTTTCGCACCACTCCTTTTTTCTTCGCGAGACGCTCCACTCCCACCGCGAGTATAACGGTTAGCGCGATTGGCAAACCTTCCGGCACCGCGGAAACTCCTATCGCGATGGAAACGATGAACATTTCAAGCATATTCTTGCCTTTCCACACCCCCAGAGCGAAGAGAATGCTTATGAAGGCAAGAAGCGCCAATGATGCCCGTAGCGCGAATGTTCTGATGGTTTTTTGGAGAGGAGTCTCTTTTTTTCTTTCTTGGGAGATGAGACTTGCTATTCTGCCGAGTTCGGTTTGGAAACCTGTGCTTACAACCACTCCTTCTCCGAATCCTTCCTCTACGTATGTTCCGGCAAAGACCATACTAGTTTGCTCTACTATGAGAGATTTTTCGTTTACCGGTTTCGGGTTTTTTTCCACCGCGATAGATTCTCCCGTTAAAATAGATTCATTTACGAGGAGTTCGTTTACGACAAGGAGGCGGGCGTCTCCCGCTATTCGTTTTCCCGCGCGTAGAATGATGATATCTCCCGGCACAAGCTTTTCAGCGTCAATTTCTATTTCTTGATTTTCGCGAACAACTTCCGTCCGTTCTTTGACGTAGCTTTTTATGTTTTGAAGCGCTGTTTCCGCTTTGTGTTCCTGATAGAATCCAAGCGCGGAATTCACAATAACCGCTCCGAATATAAAGAGACCGCTTTTGAAATCACGAAGAATAAGGGCAATACTTCCTGAGCCTACTAGAATGAGAATAAGAGGGCTTTTAATCTGATTCCAGAGGATTTCCAGATGGTCTATTTCTGTTTTCTTTTCAATCGTGTTTTTTCCAAACACGCTTTGCCTCCGCTTTATTTCGTCTTCGCTTAACCCCTTCTCCCCGACTTCTAAAAGCCCCAGTGTTTTTTCCGGAGTGAGCGACCAGAAGGGATGTTTTATGGATTCTTTGGAAAGCATATCGGGCGAATTTCTAATTCCTAATTCCTAAATAGATATTGTTTTTTGAGTTCCGAGAATAGACCTATTGCGTAAAGATTGTTCTACTGCAATTTCAAAATCATGGCTGAAACTTGTCAAAAAAAGTTCACAAGATACGTTGTATATTGCTCACTTTTTTTGATTTCGTTTCGCTCATGATTTTGAAATTTCGTGACGAAAATCTTTGCGCAGTAGGTCTAATTTATTTTCTTTAATTGCCGTTCGGATTTGTTCCATAAGGTTGTTGAAGAAGAAGACGTTGTGGATGGTCGCGAGGCGGGCGGCTGAAGGCTCTTTCAGCTTGAAGAGTTCGTGGAGGTCTTTGCGGCGGATGTTTTTTTCACCGCATGTTTCGCAGGCGCAATTCTTTTCAATCGGTTCGGAGTTTGTTTTTTGACCGCCTTTCATCATATCAATCGCGCCGTTTTTCGTCCAAAGGCGTCCATGTCGCGCTTCGCGGGTCGGAATCACGCAGTCAAAGGTATCAATTCCCGCTTCCACGCCGTCAAACAAGTCTTCTATTTTTCCTATTCCAAGAAAGTGGCGCGGTTTTTCTTCAGGGAGTAGAGGGAGCGTCCAATCCAAAATTTCAAACATGTTGTTTCGCGATCTTCCAAGAGAGCCTCCTATCGCGAAGCCGTCAAATGGCAGAGAACCGATGTATTTCGCGCTTTCTTCCCGAAGGTCGCGAAATTCTCCGCCCTGTACAACTCCATAGAGCAACTGTTGTTGCTCTATGGAGTTGTAAGTTGAAAGTTGCAAGTTTGCTTTTGATTCGTGTTCTTCTAGGCAGATTTTTTCCCACGCGTGCGTGCGGGCGAGAGATTTTTTTGTGTATTCGTAATCGTGAAGCGGAGAGGTGCACTCGTCAAAGGCAATTATGATGTCGGCTCCCAATTTATGCTGAATTTGTATTGATTCTTTGGGGCCTAAAAACTGCTCTTCTTTTTCCGTTGTCCCCCCCACATCGCTCGGGACAAGAAAATATGCGCCTTCATCCGTAATACGAACACGAGATCGTAACTCGTAAGATTTACGAGTTACGATCTCGTAAGATTTTTCTATTTTCCCTACGCCGTGCTCCCGGCTGGAACCAAGGCTAAATACCTGAAAACCGCCCGAATCGGTCATGATGGGGCCCTGAAAGCCAAGTTCGTTGTGAACTCCCTGGTATGTTTTTAACCCCTCGTTTCCCAGCCGTTGCCAGAGATGGTAGGTATTCGCAATCACAACCTGTGTTTTGGTTTTTATCAGGTCTTCCGGCGTTAGGGTGCGCACTTTCGCGTGGGTGCCGACAATGACATAGGCGGGGGTTTCAATGATGCCGTGAGAAGTGTGAATTGCGCCCGCGCGGGCGCGGGAGGTTTTGTCTTTTTTCTGGATTTCCAGCATTATTTAAGAAGTCCCAGGTCTTTTACCGTTACTATAATCATAAGAAGGACGAGCGCAAGAAAGCCCGTCGCGTTTGTGATTGCCTGAACTTTGTGAGAAATGTTCCTTCTGGTTATTTTTTCAATAAGAAGAAAGATAAATCTTCCGCCGTCCAGGGCCGGAAAGGGAATGAGATTTAAAATGGCAAGATTTAATGAGATGAGCGCCATAAGTTGGGCGAGATAGATTGCGCCCATTTTTCCCGTTTCATTCGCAACCTGAAAGATGCCAACCGGACCGGTTACCTGGCTTAGCACATCAGTCTTTCCAAACAGTCCCGCTATCAGCGTGAGTATCCCCCCGCCTATGAGGCGTATGTTTTCAATCGTGCTTTTTGTTCCTTCTAAGATGTTTTTTGGAAAGGGACTTTTATCAAAACCGATTTCAATCAGGTTTACTCCCAACGCTCCCTCTCCTTCGGGCGGATTTATTCTCGGCGTTATTTCTTTTTCCAACACCTCTTCTCCTCTTTGAATTGAAAGATGAATCGTACTGCTTTCTTTTTTTATCAGCTCAACAAATATTTCAGAAACTATTGGGTCTTTTAAATTTTCCCTGTTTATTTTTGCTTCAAGAATAATGTCACCGGATTTCAGTCCGACTTGTTCGGCGGGTGAATCGGGCGCGATGTCGCTTATGATGAGATGTTTCGGAACGCCTATGGTAAATATGATGATTATGATTATCCACGCGAGAAGTATATTTGAGGCGATGCCGGCAAGAACGATTACGGAGCGCTTCCATACGGGTTTGGAGGAAAAGGAAGTTTCGTTTTTTTGTTCCGAAGCTTCCGCGCCGTTTTCCCCGAATATTTTTACGAAGCCTCCCAGAGGGAAGAGATTTAAGCTATACACCGTTTTACCGATTTTTTTCGCGATGAGGCGTGGGGGGAAGCCGAATCCGAATTCTTCCACGCTTACTCCGCATGCTTTTGCGGCAAAAAAATGCCCAAGTTCATGAACCAGGACGAGGAGGGCGAGAGAGATGATTACTAGTAACAATATCATAATTGACAATCTCTAAATCCTAATTTCTAAATTCTAAACAATCTCAAAATTCAAATAATCAAAAAACATTTTTATTCTGAAATTTCTTTTATTTTGCGCTCAATAAGCTCCTCAATTTCTTGATTCGCTTTTTCCGTTGCTTTTTGTATTTCATTGCGCTCTCTGAATTTCTGGTCTTCATTTAGTTCTCCTCCTTTTTCCTGTCTCTCAACTTTTTTATTTGCTTCGTCTCTTGCTCCACGGATTTGAATTCTATTCTCTTCCCCCATCTTTTTTATATGTTTTGTGAGTTCTTCCCTTCTTTCTTTGTTTAATTCGGGCAAAAACACGCGAATTGTATTTCCTTCGGTATTCGCGGTGAAGCCAGTATGAGATGACTCAATCGCTTGAGTTATGCTTTGGGCGGCTTCTTTATCCCACGCCTGAATTTGGATTTCCCGCGGGGGGAGAATACTGATAGAACCAAGTTGTTTTATGAGCATGGATTGCCCGTAACACTCAGCTTTTATGTTTTCTATCATTCCCGCCGACGGCCTATTTGTGCGCACGGAGGATAGTTCATCTTTTATTTTTTGAACGATGCCTTTTGTTTGATGTTTAAATTCATCGGAAAGCATATGTTTGAAAAAATTAAATCATTTCGCTTATCGCTTTTCTTTGAAGTTTTTGATTAAGATTCAGGCGTTTCGCGACCTCTTCTTTATGAAGGAGAAATGCCAGGCTTTTCGCGTTTTTTATCGGATGTTCCGAATATCTTTCTATGATAGCCGATTCAATACTCTCGGCAAGTGTCGGCTCTTCGTTTTTTTCTATTGGTGGAGGATTCAGGAGATTAAGGGCCCTTCCGATGCTTCCAAAACTCTTTTTCGCTATTTCCGCCGCTTTTTTTTCTGAAGCGCCTTCCGCGAGAAGGCAGGATTCAATCTGTTTTTTTGATGAGGATTTGAAGTATATTTTTATGAGACGCGATCGCAGAGCTTCTGAAAGACTGTCGGGATGTTTCGCGATGAATATGATAAGTCCGCAGGGAGGCGGTTCCTCGGTTATTTTTAGCATCGCCGGAACGGCTTGTGGCGTCAGTTTTTCCGCGTTGTCTATGATGACGAGTCGTTTTGTTGACCGCAGAGGGGTTTTCCCCAAAAATCTTTTTACATCTCTTATTTCATCTATGCCGATTCCTTTTTCTCCCTCAATATATGTCGTATCAAAAAGCGGACGGTTTTCCGCGTCAAAGATATTATATTCAAGGAAGTTCGCTATTCCTCTCGCGAATGTTTTTTTCCCCGCTCCTTTTTGGCCGAAGAAGAGGTAGGCGTCGCTTAATCCATCTTTTTCAATGAGATTTTTAAAAAGAGCGATTTTTTCTTCTAGGTCGTACAGCATCACTTGAGATTTATAGAGATTCGTAGAGATTTGTTGTTCATAAATCTTTATTGATTTCTACAAGCCTTACGAGCAAGGCGAGTTAGTTTCTAGATTATCGCCTGGCGCTCAACAATGTTCGCTTGTAAACATCAATGTGGCTTAGCACAATCGCGGTGCCTTTGGCGACACAGAAGAAGGGGTCTTCCGCGACGAACGCTTCCACTCCCAGAGAGCGTTTAATAAATTCGTCCAGGTAGCGGAGCTGGGAGCTTCCTCCCGAAAGAATCATTCCCTTTTCCATAATGTCCGCCGCGAGTTCGGGTGGAGTTACGTTAAAGACCGATTGTATGGAGTTTACGATTTCTACTAGGAAGGGATTTATGGCTTCCGCCACTTCGTTTGAGTTGATGATGATATTTTTTGGAAGACCCGTCATAAGATCTCTTCCGCGCACCTTTACATCCGCCTTTGTTTTGTTGGGAAGCGCGGAGCCCGCCGTTATTTTGATATTTTCCGCGGTACTTTCTCCTATCGCGAGCCCGTATTTCTTTCTCGTGTATTCCGTGATTGCCTGGTCAAATCTGTTTCCCGCGATTCGGAGACTTGACCACGCGACGATTCCCCCGAGCGAGATGACGGCAACTTCCGTTGTTCCTCCCCCGATATTCACGATCATATTTCCTTCGGACGAGTGAATAGGGATGCCGGCTCCAAGCGAGGCGAGAAGGGGCTCTTTTACGAGAAAGACCTCCTTCGCTCCCGCTTCTTTTGCCGCGTTTGTAACCGCGCGCTCTTCCGTTGAGGTAATTCCGGCAGGAACGGAAATGACGACTTCGGGCTTGAAGATGTTAAACGCTCCAATACTTTTTTCAATAAAGTAACGGAGCATTGCCTGCGTGATATAGTATTCCGCTATCACCCCCTCTTTTAAGGGGCGGTAGGTTATGATGTTTTCCGGCGTTCTTCCCACCATTTCTTTCGCTTCCGCTCCAACCGCGAGAACGGAATTTTCCGGCTTTTTTAAGGCAACAACTGTTGGTTCGTTAATCACGATGCCCTTGTCCGGAAGAAAGACGAGCGTATTGGTTGTTCCGAGGTCAATTCCTATTTTTCTTGTAAACATATTTCAAGCGTAAAACGTAAAATGAAAAGAGAAAAACAACTACGACTTTACTCGCTGAATGCTGGCGCCGAGAGCGTTTAGGCGTTCCTCAATACGCTCATATCCGCGATCTATTTGGTAAATATTTCCAACTTTTGATTCTCCTTTCGCTGTCATGGCGGCAATTAGGAATGCCAGTCCCGCGCGGATGTCGGGGCTTTCAATTTCTCTTCCTCGCAGTTCTGTTTTGCCCCTCACGAGCACGCGATGAGGGTCGCAGGTTGTGATTGTCGCTCCCATCCGGTTTAGGTCTTCAACATAGTTTAACCTCCCCTCAAAGACCGTTTCAAACACCATACACTCTCCTTCCGCCTGTGTCATTAGAACGGCGAAGGGAGACTGGAGGTCTGTCGGGAAGCCCGGGTATTCTTTTGTTTTAATATCAACGCTTTTCAGGCGCTTCGCGGCGGTAACTCGGAGCCAGTCCCCTCCTTTTTCTATTTCAACGCCTGCTTGTTCCAGTATCGCAATCGGTACCGCTATGTCTTCCGGACTACACTCCGTTATTTTTATCGGTTTCCCGAGAAGACTTCCTAGCACGAGAAAGCTTCCTGTTTCAATACGGTCGGGGATTGTTTTTATTGCTTTTCCGCGAGATTCAAGGAGCGTTCCTTCCGTCCCCTCTATTTCTATCGTATGCGTTCCCGCTCCCTTGATGCTTGCTCCGCACTGGTTTAAAAATTCGGCAAGCGCGGGAATTTCCGGTTCGCACGCGGCGTTTTTTAGGATTGTTTTCCCTTTCGCGAGAACGGCGGTCATCATCAATGTTTCGGTCGCGGTTACGCTTATATTTTTAAATACGATTTCGGCGCCACGCATATGTTGAGATTCTATCCGATACCCGCTTTTTGTTTCTTCTATATTCGCTCCCATCGCGCTCCAGCCTTCAATGAAAAAATCTATCGGGCGTTTTCCTATCACGCATCCTCCCGGGTGCGGAAAGAATACCTCTTTTTCTCTCGCGAGAATTGGGCCGGTCAGCACAACCGAAGCTCGGATTTTTTTTGCTATTTCCGGGTCAATGTCTTTTCCTCCCACTTTCTCCGGATTAATTATCATTGTTTTTCCTTCAATTTTTATATCTGCTCCCAAATTTTCCAGCAATTCCGACATTCTTTTTATGTCTTCCACTAAGGGTATGTTTTCAATGACGAGCTTGTCTTTAAACAACAAAGAAGCCGCCATTGATTTTAGCGCCGCGTTTTTCGCGCCGTTTATGCGCGTCTCTCCTTCTAACCATTTTCCTCCCTGAACGATAAAGTGTGGAAACATGAGTGTTTTTAATGTATCAGAAGGAATGGAAAAATGGAAATTTACGGAGAAAATGGGAGATGAAAAAAAGAGAAGGGGGAACCGATAGTTCTCCCTGACTCTTAGTTAGGCTTTAGGCGTTAGGCTCTAGGACGACTAGTATAAGAAGCTAACGCTTCTTCCATTGTTGGGTCGCTCACTCCATTCGCTCTTTGAAACCTTGCGGTTTCAAAGCTTCCACCACAGGGGAACCGATAGTTCCCCTGACACCCCTCCTTCCAACAGCGTAAGAAGCTAACGCTTCTTCCACTGTTGGGGTCTTCTTGCCTTTCGGAAGCCCGGTTTTTTGCGCTCAACTTCTCGGGAATCTCTTCGGAGATACCCCGATGTTTTTAACGGAAGGCGCCATTTTTCGTTCAAAGCATTTAATGCTCTGGAGAGTCCGAGGCGTACTGCTTCCGCCTGACTGGATTCTCCTCCGCCGCTTACCTTCGCGGTCATTTTGAAGGCGACGCTTAAAAGATTTAAAGGAGAAATCGCGATTTGCAGAAGTTTTTCTTTTTTAAAGTAGTCTTTTAAGTGTTTTTCATTTATCTGAACTTCCATGTCTCCTCCCGATATTAGGCGCGGATTTTTTTCATCTCTTGTCGCGACATCCTTTAGCGGTTTTGACGTGCTCGGGTATATCCGCACTCTCGCGGTCGCGGCTTTTCTTCTTCCAATTCCTTCCACGTATCGGTCTTTATTTTTTGGTTTTTCAACTGGTTTTGTTTTTGCAATTAGTGCCATACGTTTATTCTTCAGTTTTTGAAACATTCTCTATAATCAATTTTTTTAGGCGTTTTGCCTGAAGTTTGTTTTTTGGAAGCATGAGGCGTACCGCTCTTCGCAATACCCATGACGGGTCTTTTTCAAATTTTTTCGCGTACGAAACTTCTTTTAAGTGTCCGAGCGCTCCCGCGTGGCGGTAGTATATTTTTTGTTCCCGCTTTTTGCCCGATACTTCAATGTGTTCAATATTTTTTACGATTACCCGATTTGTTCCCTCTATTCTTTTCTCGTACGAAGGGATTGTTTTTCCCTGCAAAATAACCGCTATTTCCGTAGCTAGTCTTCCTAAGCGTTTTCCTTTTGCGTTTATGTTGTAATCCATAAGTATTTAATCTCTAATCTCTAATTTCTAATCTCTAAATAATCTCAAAACTCAAATATCAAATGTTTAAATACTTTTACGTTTTAATTTCTAATTTCTAATTCCTAATTTCTAAACAATATAAAAACTCAAATATCAAATTAAAACATTAGGTTCCTGCGCGACTTGAGGTTCCCCCCCCGTGCCTTTTTATACGAATTCAATTGTTGCTTTTTTGCTTCCGTCGCCGACCCTTCTTTCGGTATGTTTGATGATTCTCGTGTATCCGCCCTTGCGGTCTTTATATCGTGGCGCGATTTCGTGATATATTTTATAAACTGTTTGTTTCGGCAGTTTGCTTAAAAGAAGGCGCATGGCGCCGATGTTTTGTTTTTTGCCGTGCGTTATGAGGCGTTCCACGAACCTTCTTGTTTCCTTCGCCCTCGTTTCGGTTGTCGTCATCTTTCCATGTTTAATAAGGTTTACCGCCAAACCTTGCAAGAAGGCCTTTCTTTGCCCCTTCTTTCTTCCAAATTTTTTTCCTTCTTTTAGATGTCTCATGCTATCTCGCCGAATAACGAATTTCGTACGAATGTACGAATTTTCCTGGATTCGTATTTGATTTGATATTCGTTGATTATCCTTTTTTCTTCGCGGTTTTCTTTGTTTTTGGTTCCTTCTTCTTTTCTTCTTTTTCGGTTTCCTTTTCGGTTGTTTCCTCTGATATGTTCTGTTTTTCGAACACTTCGGATGAAAGCATTTGTTCAAAGTGTTCTTTCAGAACGCTTGTCGCTTTATGAAGAGCCTCACTTGGAGTTATTGAGCCGTCGGTTTCAATTTCCAGTTTTATTTTGTTGTAGTCCGTTTTTTCTCCGACGCGCATGTTTTCCACATCAACATCAACTCTCATCACTGGAGAAAAGATGGCGTCCAGAACAATCGTTCCTATGGAGAGCCGTTCCGTTCTTTTTTCTTCCGAGGGGATATACCCAAGCCCTCTTTCCACGACGATTTCCATGTCCAACTCGGCTGTTTTTTTGGTGAGTGTGGCGATGCGCAGTTCGGGGTTTACAATTTCCACAAACGAATTTGTTTTTATGTCTTCCGCCGTTATTTCTCCCTCCCCCTTACCTTTTAGCGAAAGAGTTTGAGGTTCCTCTGTAAAGAGTCTAAATCTTACTTTTTTTAAATTCAGCGTGAATTCCACGATGTCTTCCATCATTCCCGGAAGCGTGGAAAATTCATGGTCTATTCCCTTGATTTTTATCTGGGTAATTGCCGCTCCCGGCAGAGAAGAAAGAAGAACTCTGCGGAGCGAGTTTCCTACTGTTTGACCGTATCCGGTGTATAATCCTTCAATCGTAAATACTCCGACATTTTTTTGTTCGGATATTTTTTTTACGCTTACCGATTCGTATAATGATTGGTTCATAATGTTTAAAAAAAATTCTATATATGTTTGTATTATTATCTGCGAGCGTAGAATTCGCCGACCAGGCTTACGTCAAACGGCGATGACGCCTTATCTATTTCCGGTTTCGCGACTATCTCTCCCTCATGATTTGACGTACGACGCAACCACTTGGGTTCCGTGTATTGCTTAAGATATGTTTCTATGTCTTCAAACATCTTAAGCTTTCGGGATTCTTCTCTGATTCCGACCTTGTTTCCTATGCTTGTTATGTATGACGAAACAGTCACTTTTTTCTTGTTTACCGTAATGTGTCCGTGAGAAACGAGCTGGCGCGCGACTCTCGTGGATTTCGCGAATCCGAAAAGAAAGACTACCCTGTCAAGCCGTTTCTCAAGTGCCTCCATGATTTCTTCGCGCTCATTTGATTTAAATATGTTCGTCATTTGACGGTTGGTGAGCCCGTAGGTAATTTGAAGTTTTTGTTTTTCCTGGAATTGGCGCCCGAACTCCGAGAGCTGTTTTTTGCGTTTTGCTCCGTGTACTCCCGGCGCGTGAGGTCTGCGAATCATCGCGCATTTCGGTGAATTGCAACGATCCGCTTTCAAAAAGAGTTTTGTTCCAAGCGCGCGTTCTTTTTTTTCTTTTACATTTCGCATATCAACGAATAACGAATTAGTTACGAATAAGCGAATTAGACGCGACGAGGTTTTTTTTGTCTCGGGCCGTTATGCGGAATCGGTGTTATATCTTTTAAGAGGCTGATTTGGAAGCCCTTGCTCGCGAGCGCCCGAATTGCCGAATCTCTTCCGCTCCCAACTCCTTTTACGTATACCTCCACGTTTATGGGGCCTGTTTTTTGGGTTTTTTCCGCGATTGCTTCGGCTACTTTTGAGGCGGCAAACGGAGTTGCTTTTTTTGGTCCCGAGAAGCCGAGCGATCCCGCGGACATCCACGTTACAACGTTCCCCTTCTCATCCGTTACCGTCATCATGGTGTTATTGTATGTTGCCTGGACGTAAATTTTTCCTCTGTCGTGCTTTCTTTTTCCGCTTTGTTTTTCCTTTTCAGCAGTAATGACACCCTCAACGGTTTCCCGTTCTTTTATCAGCTCCTCATTTGTTTTTTTTATGACTCGTTTCTTACCCATAATTAGGCTTTAGGCTCTAGGCAACTAGGCTTTAGGCTTTAGGCTTTAGGCTTTAGGCTTTAGGCTTTAGAAGCCGTACGCCTAGTCCCTAACGCCTAGCGCCTAACGCCTAGCGCCTTTTTATTTTAATCCTACTTTTTTCTTTCCGCTTCCGGCTGTTTTTCTTACGTTTCCCCGAACTGTTCTTGAATTTGTTTTTGTTCGCTGGCCTCGGGAGGGCAAATTTCTCATGTGCCGTATTCCGCGATATGCTTTTATGTCTTTTAATCTCGCGATGTTGTTTTTTTTAACTTGCCTTAACTCTCCTTCAATCGTGTGGTTTTTCGCGAGCATCCCCGCGATGTTACTTATTTCGTCTCCTGTCAATTCTTTTGCCCGCTTTTTTATATCAATACCTGTTTCTTTGATAATTTTTTTCGCGGACATCAAACCAATGCCATATATATATGTAAGCGCGATTTCTACTTTTTTTTCATCCGGAATGTCTATGCCTTGAATTCTCATATTATCCTTGTCGTTGTTTGTGTTTTGGATTTTTTTTACAAATAATCCGCACCCGCTTTTTTCTGCGGACTGTCTTGCAATCTTTACAAATTGTTTTTACGGATGCTCGTACCTTCATTAGTTAGGCTTTAGGCTCTAGGCTCTAGGCAACTAGGCTTTAGGCTCTAGGCTTTAGAAGCCGTACGCCTATAGTCCCTAACGCCTAGCGCTTAACGCCTTTTTTAAAAACGACGGATGATGCGGCCCCGGATGTCGTTTATGTTTGACATTTCTACGGCAACCGTATCCCCTGCCACAATTCGGATTTTGTGGATTTTCATCTTGCCACCAAGGTGCGCAAGAATTTGCTTTTGCCCCTCCTTGGTCCGCAATGTTACCCTAAAAAGAAGCCCCGGAAGAGCTTCTTCCACGATTCCTTCTACTTTAATCGCCGACGTATTTTTCATCTTTTAAGAGCTTAGGTATTCTAATGGCTTTCTGTTTTTTCGTCAAGAACTGGAACCTATTAAGGGGAGGCTATTGGACAAGCAGTTTTCCCCTCTCAAATTCTATTACTTCCTTTTCTATTTTTCTGAAAAGAGGCCGTGATTCCTCAATGTTTATTTTTTGCAGAGCTCTTTTTAACTCGCCTTTTTGAGGCCAAAGCGAGAGAGTTATTCCCGTCATTTTTTCCATTTTTTGACATGTTTCTGGCAGGAGGGGCTTTAGGAGCGTTTGGACACCCAGAAGAATCATCGCGCAATTTGTCATCGTTTTATGAAAGATGTGGGTCGCGCTGTCCTTTTGTTTCCAGGGTTCGTGCTTGCTTAAGTATTTATTTCCCTCATCTGAAAGCGCGAGAAGCGTTTCCAGATATTTTTTTCCCTCTCCGTGAAGCATTGCTTCTTTTGCTTCCTCAAGCTTTTTTTCAACGTGATTTTGAATTTTCTTTTCCACGAGCTTTTCTTGAAACGTCGCGTCTCTCGCGAGCGTAAGAGTGCGATTTATAAAGTTTCCTAGATTTCCGATGAGCACGTCGTTGTGTTTGTTTACGAATTCCGCCCAGCTGAAATTCGCGTCTCTTTTTTCCGGCGAGATGCTTGTGAGATAGAAGCGCACGGGATCGTTCCCGTAGGTTTCCGTGATATATTTTGAATCAATGATAATATTTCTGCTTTTTGAAAATTTTTGTCCTTCAAGGGTAAGAAACTGGTTGATAAAAAGATTGTCGGGAAGGTGTATGTGTTCGTCGTATCCATAGAGTTCACCCGGCCAAAAAAGCGCGTGGAAGGCAAGGTTGTCCTTTCCCATGAAGTAGGAGTGTTCCGCCCTCTCGTTACACCAGAAATCTTCCCAGCTTACCTTTTTCCCCTTCTTTGTTTGGTTGTGGCTCCACTCAATTGAGGCGGAGAGATAGCCGATGACCGCCTCAAACCATACGTATATCCGTTTTTCTTCAATGTGCCGTATTCTTTTGTCTTCTGAAATATCTTTGAGGGGAAGCTCTATGCCCCAATCAAGGTCGCGCGTTATCGCTCTTGGTTTTAGCCCCTCTTTTAACCAGCCAAAGGCTTCGTTCCACACCCATTCTCGCCACCTCCCCTTTCTTTTTTCCAGATATGACTTGAGAAAGGGTTCAAATTTTTGCCAGTCAATAAAATAGTGTTCCGTGTCCCGCAATTCCACCTTTTTTCCGTTTTCTTTGCTTTTCGGATTTATTAGTTCTCCTTGTTCCAGTACTCTTCCGCAGTTTTCGCACTGGTCGCTTCTTGTTCCTTCGTAATCGCAGTGCGGGCAGATTCCCTCAACATATCTGTCGGGAAGGAATTTTTTTTCTGCCGGAGAGTAGTATTGAGGGGTCGTTTTTTTTATTACATACCCTTTATTTAAGAGCGCGAGAAAGATTTCCTGCGTTATATTCTTGTGAGTTTCTGTCGTTGTTTTTGTGTAGAGGTCAAATGAGATTCCCAATTCTTTGAAAAGACTTACGTTTTTCGCGTGATACTCGTCTATGATATCTTTTGGATGAAGGCCGCGCCTATCCGCTTCAATGGTGATGGGGGTTCCGTAGCAATCGGAGCCGGAGACCATCAACACGTCGTTTCCGAGAAAGCGGTGAAAGCGCGCGAAGATATCCGCGGGAAAAAGATAGCCAGCCAAGTGTCCGATATGAAGATCACCGTTTACGTACGGCCAGGCTAGTCCGATGAGGATTTTTTTCATGTTTTTTTGTCAGCTATATTCTTATTGTGAAAGGTTTTTTGATTTTACGCAACCAAAAAACCGCCCTGAAGCGATTTTTTGAGGCCCTACTCGTAGATGGCTTCCCGGCTAGTATCCAGGTGGATTCCCGCAGTCGTAAGTTCCCGGACGAACCAGCGAACTTGCGACTATGTAAGGATTCCTTTGTAAACCATTTAATCCGGAAAATCTGACAGAGTAGGGTTACTTTTATTATACCATGTTGCTTATGTGGGAAGTATCGCGACAAGCTGTTTGATAAGAGAGAGCACAATCGCGGATGGCAGGAGGCTGTAAGACGGGACTCTTTCATCGTCTTGTATCACCCAGGGTTCTTGAATTGTTGTGACGGAGTTTGTTTTTTCATCTATTTCGTAGCGATACGCCGGGGTAAGCTCGTATTCATCCACATTGTTTTTTGCTTCGGAAACGGGAAGCGCGTTTCGGAGATAGATTTTCGGCACGCCTTCCAGCCTCAAAAGCGTTTTCATCACCTCCTTATCGGCTTCAATTCTTTCCCGCAAAGGTTCTATTCCGAGCTTATCCCCCTCTTTTCCGACGAGACGCGCTTTTTTGCATTCAGCGTTATCGCAGATAAGATATATTTCTTTTTTTTCTGCGTCGTATTTTACTTCTTTTGTTTTTAAAAGTTTTATGCTTCTTGGCGTCTGGCACACCGGGCAAACCACGCGATATTTCATTCGCTCGTCTATCACGCTTTCGGGAACATCTATGAAGGTGAAGAAGTCCTGGTCGTCGCGATATCCCATGAGCGCTCGGAAAAATAAGGAGTAGGATATTTGGTCAAGACTTCTCGGAAAGCCGTCAATAAATATCGCTTTCTTTTCGGAGCCCGCGATTTCCCGTTCCACGAGGGTGAGTATGATTTCCGTCGGAAGGAGGGTTGTGGTGTTTCTTCCGAGGAGCGCGTCAATCGCGTCGTTTAGCGGAACGAGTCCCCGATAATTTTTTTTCAGATACTCAAGCAGTTCCGCTTTTTTTGCTTCATCTTTAAAGTCTTTGTGTATGCTTCGGACGATATCCCCAACCGATATGTGGCGGACGTGTTTTTCGCCTACGGCTTCTTTAAATAATTTGCAGTAGGTTCCCTTTCCCGAGTTTTTCGGGCCTAAAAGAAAGCCCACGAAGGTATTTTTTTCAAGATATGTTTTCAGCTTTTCAATTTCTTCGCCCGCTTTCGCTTCAAAGTATTTTTTTCGTTCCACGGGGTCGTCAAGATGAAACGTTTGCGTAACGCCTGGTGTTTTTGTTTTGAATATGGGAAATTCGTAATTTTTCATATCTTTCGTATTATGCAGAATTTTTCCGACCCGTCAATGCCTCGCGCTAAAAACCCGTTGCGGTTTTTGAATGGATTCTAAGGCCGTTTTTGCACGTTCCCGTCTTCGGCGGGGCAAAACGGCCGAAGCTTCGGAGTGAGTCCGTCAGCTGACGGACAAGCGAGAATGAGCGAGGAAGTCGTAACGGGGTCTCCTTCGCTTATTTATTTGTTTTGATGTGAAGTTCTTTTAACTGCGTATCTGATACGTCGGAAGGGCTATTCATAAGCAAGTCACGGCCATCGCCGGTTTTGGGGAAGGCGAATACTTCGCGAATTGTTGATTCGTTTTGAAGAATCGCGACGAAGCGGTCAAGTCCCATTGCGAATCCGCCGTGCGGAGGCACGCCGTATTCAAATGCTTCCAGTATGTGCCCGAATTTATCCTTAATATCCTCTTTTTTGTTTCCCATGACCTCAAAGACGCGCGAGAGAAGATTCGGGTCGTGAATGCGGATGGAGCCTCCCGCGATTTCATAGCCGTTTAAGACGATATCGTATTGGAAGGCGAGCATCGCACTCGGGTCTTTTTTGAACTGCTTTTCAAAGTCCTCAATGTCTTTTACCTGTGGCATGGTAAAGGGGTGGTGGACGGCGTCCCATCTTTTTTCGGATTCCTTCCATTCAAATACCGGAAAATCCACCACGAACACGAATGCCAGTTCGTTCGGGTCGTTTTTGTCCTTGCGAATGTCCGGTCTGTCTGTGTTGTAAGTTTTCGTTGCTTCCTTGTATGTCATACGAGGAACATTTCCGTTTTCGTCCAAGGTTGAGATGTGTTTTTCGGGATATAACGTTTTTGCGACAGTGAGGCAGGTTTTTTGAATGAGAGCGAGTATTTCTTCCTGGTCGGTGAAGCTTATTTCAACGTCCAGCTGGGTAAATTCAGGCTGTCTATCCCCTCTTGTGTCTTCGTCGCGGAAACAGCGGACAATCTGAAAGTATTTTTCAAAGCCCGCGACCATGAGGAGTTGTTTATATTGTTGGGGCGATTGGGGCAGGGCGTAAAATTTTCCCGGGTGAAGGCGGGCGGGTACGAGATAGTCGCGCGCGCCTTCGGGAGTTGATTTTGAAATATATGGCGTTTCTACTTCAAAGAAACCGTCTTCGGTAAAGGTATCGCGAATGAGTTTTTCTATGTTTGCCCGCATACGAAGGTTTTCTTGCATGCGCGGACGGCGAAGGTCAAGGTAGCGATATTTCATTCTATGCTCCTCGCCGATTTCTTTGCCGTCCGTTGTAACGTCAAAAGGGGGTGTTTTTGATTCGGCGTATATTTCAAGACTTGTGGCTTGAATTTCGTGCGTGCCGGAGGGCATTTCCGTGTTTATTAGTTTTTCAGGTCGTTTGACAGATACACCTTTTATTTCCACCACCCATTCGGGGCGAAGCGTGTCCGCTTTTTTCAGCGCTTCGGCGTGCTCTGGCGAGAATACGATTTGAACAAGGCCTTCTTTGTCGCGAAGGTCTATGAAGATGAGTTTGCCATGATCGCGACGGGAGTTTACCCAGCCTTTTAGAATTACTTCCTTACCCTCTTCTTTTTTGATGTCTTTTGAGTAGGTTCTCATATTATCTCGCCGAATAACGAATTTTGTACGAATGAACGAATTTGTTTACTCGTATTTTATTTGTGTCATTAACTAGCTTATAGTTTTTTGTTTTTCGGCGCAAGGGTTTATTATTTCATTTTATGGTTTTGATTGTTAAGATTTTTCCGTTGGTTGTGATTTGAATCGTGCCATCGCGGTCGGTGCGGTAGATTTTTGCTCCGATTTCTTCCAGACGCTTCAGTGTTTGCGGTGTTGGATGGCCGTAAGTATTTTTTCCCACTTCTATGATTGCTATTTTAGGACTTACCGCTTTTAGGAACTCTTTGGTTGAGGAGAAGCGCGAACCGTGGTGCGGAACCTTCAATATATCAATATTTGGGAGTTCGGCTTCCAAATATTGGAGGAGGAGCTTTTCGGTTGTCGCGCCCGCGTCGCCAGTGAAGAGCGCGCCCACTCCTTTGCTTTTGAGTTGTAATACCAGCGATGATTCGTTTATGTCTTTTATTTTTCCCGTGGAATTTGCCGGTGGATGAAGAACCGTTATGACGCTTTCTTTGTATTTTATTTTATCCCCTTTTGTTATCGCGATATTTGGTATGTTTTCTTTTTTCGCGGTTTTGACGAAAGTTTGATATATAGATGTTTCGCTTGTTTCTCCATTTGATAGAATTGCTCCTACTTTGTACCGCTTCATCACTTCGGGCAGTCCGCCCATGTGGTCAAGCTGGAAGTGTGAGGGCGAGACGATGTCTATGGTTCTTTGAAAGGGCGAGAGGATTTTTGAGAGCTCTTCCAGCGCCTTTTTGTTTGGAGGCCCCGCGTCTATCAGGATGCTTGCTCCGCCGGGAAGGAGGATGAGTTCACTGTCTCCTTGTCCGACGTTTAGGAAGTAAAGACGAAGAAGGTTGTTTTCTTTTCTTTCCTTTATAAGGTTTCCGTATAGGAGGAAGGTAAGAAGGAGGACAGAGCAGATTAGTATACCTGTTTCTGTTTTTCGTTTTTGTATTTTTTTCTGAATCACGTTTAAGATTTCTTCCATTTGTGTATGACGCGCGCTAAAAGCGCGTAGTAGCCGATTATGAAGGGCAGGGTGAGGCGCGGGTGGATTTCCACTGATAGGTTTGAGAACAGACTAATGATTCCAAGTTCAGTTTTGAGGGGCAGAAGAGAGAGCCAGGCGAGTATTTGCGCGAGGTTTTGTGATACTTGATGCGTCGCTATTTGCAGGAAGCCGAGCGCCATTGTTGTCGGTATCAGTTCCATGATTAAAATGTTGGAAATAAGCGAGGTTAGGGAGATTTTTTCAAATGTTTGAATAAGTATCGGAGCAACCATGAGTTGCGCCGAGAGTGTCATTGCTGCGTTTTCTTTCCATCGCAGGAAACCTCCCCGAAGATTGGTGATGTTTTGAATAGCCGGAAAGAGATAGACGATTCCGAGGAGCGCGAGAAACGAGAGCTGGAAGCCGACATCAAATGCGAGGATGTTCGGGTTTTGAAGCGCCATCACGAGCGCGCTAAGCATGATGATGTTTCTTGGAGCGTATACCCTTCCCATTATGGGCGCCATGTTTACCGCGATTCCCATAATTGCGGCGCGCATGACGGAGCTTTCTCCTCCCGTCATTATCACGAAGGCAATGATTCCCAATATTGCCACGAAAAACGCTGTCCTTTTTCTCCATATCGTTCCTAGTCCCGCAAGGAGAGCGGTTATTAGGATTGTGATATTGTATCCCGAGAGCGCCACAAGGTGGGTGGTGCCACTTTTCTTCATATCGTCTTTCAGGGTTTTTGAGAATTCTTCTTTCGCGCCAAGCGTGATTCCGCTCATGAAGGCGGATTCATTGTACGGGAGCGTTTTTTGGAAGACTCGTATTGCCCGATTCCTTATATGAAAGAGAGTTTTTTTAACTGACACGTCTCCTTTTTCAAACTTCTTTATTTTTGGGAAGGAGAGTTCACCAAGTATCTGTTCTTTCTTTTCGTAATAAGAACCGTATGGTTTGGGAATTTTTTTGACTACCCCTTCAAGTTCCAACACATCTCCATATTCATACTCCTCGTCGTTTTGAAGATTAACCTTTATATTTCCCTCGTGTTGCTCCTCCAGTTTTATGTTTATTGTTTGCAGGGCTCCTCTTTCGGGATTGTTTATAATTTTTCCCCGCCATATTTGTTTTTGTCCAAAAGGTATTTGAATTGTTATCATTTCTTTGTTTTGTTTCCATGTATAAAACATAGCTCCCACAGGAGCGAGGAGCGCGAGGCAGGAGAATGTCAGCAACCATGTTCGTTTTGTCTCTAAGCCGGGAAATAAGAGGACGGCTATAAGAGTTAGAATGATGAGTATGATTGTGAGTTCAAGCACGGCCTCTCCCCTCCCAATGCTTTTTACATATATTCCAAGCAGAAAGAAACAGGAGGCATAAAAAAACTTGTCGTGGAGGAACATACGTTCAAATTCCTAATTCCTAATTTCTAAAACAATGAAGTGAATTGTTCTATAAGATAATGCCACCACCGAGGAGCTCGCCTTGTTTTGAATAGAAGACGGCGGACTGGCCGGAAGCTATTGCTTTTTGGGGGCTCTCAAAAATTAGTTGAAAGTTGAGAGTTGAAAGTTTATGGAGAGTTGCCAACACGAGAGGTTGGCGGTAACGGATGCGAGTTAAAAGTTGAAAGTTGAGAGTTGAAAGTTTTGTTTCAGTTTTTGGATTTATAAAATGGACGTTGGTGAGAATTAGTTCTTTGCGGTAGAGGGTTGGGTTTTCATCTCCTTCGGCGACTGTGATTGTGTTTGTTTTAAGGTCTTTTGCGGTTATGTAGTGAGGTTTTGTTTTGGGGGAGTTTGTTACCCGCAATTTTTTATTTTTTTCCCGCAAATCCAAACCGTGGCGCTGGCCTATGGTGTAGTAGTAAATTCCGTTATGAGTTCCCAAGATTTTTCCCTCGGTGTTTACGATGTTTCCTGGTTTTTGCGGAATGTATTCTTTTAAAAAGTCCTCCAGCGTTATGGAGCCCAAGAAGCAGATGCCTTGTGAGTCCTTTTTGTCGGCGGTTGGGAGGCCGGCTTTGCGGGCGATTTCTCTGACCTTCGGCTTTAGATAATCTCCTATCGGGAAGAGACAGTGTTTTAATTGATTTTGGGTTAGTGTCCAGAGGAAGTAGGATTGGTCTTTCGCACTATCGCGAGCGCTCATCAACGAATACCAAATTTTTTTTGAATTTACGAATTTACGAATACTGAATTTTTTTATTCGTTTATTCGTATTTGATTCGTTATTCGTTGATAATTTTACATAATGGCCTGTTGCGATGAAATTCGCGCCCATCTTCAGGGCTTCGCGGAGAAATAAATCAAATTTAATTTCCTTGTTGCACATGACATCCGGATTCGGCGTACTGCCGTTTTTGTACCCCTCAATCATGTATTCCACTACCCTCTTTTTGTATTCTTCTTCAAAATCAAACACATAGAAAGGTATTCCAAGATGAGACGCGACACGGCGCGCGTCTTCCGCGTCCTTCTCGGCGCAACCATCAAGATTCAGGCAGCGCATGAAGACGCCTGTTACGTTGTATCCTTGTTTTTGTAATAACAAAGCGGCGACGGAGCTATCTACCCCGCCACTTAGGCCGACGAAGACTTTGTTTTTTCGCATATATTGCTATGGTATTCGGTTTGATGTTTTGGCACAAGATATTGGTAGAGTTTTTATGTTCTCTTGATTTGCGCTTTTTTATTGGTTATTCTATGAGGCATGTTGTCGTATACGGATTTGAAACAGGGAACGATTTTTGTGCGAGACGGAGAGCCGTGCCGTGTGTTGGAATACGAGTTTATTCGGATGCAACAGAGAAAACCCGTTGTTCAGCTAAAGATTCGGAAGCTGATTTCGGGAAAGGCTATTCCCATGACGGCGTATCCCAGCGACACGTTTGAGGAGGCGGAAATTTCAACCGGAGAGGCGCGGTTTATTTATGAGAGCCGGGGAACATATTGGTTTCATCCTGTCGGGAATCCAAAAGAACGCTTTTCACTTACGGCGGATGCTATCGGAGAACAGGTGAAGTTTTTAAAACCCGGCATTCAGATTAAGGCTTTTCGTTTTGGTGAACAGATTATCGCCGTAGAATTGCCCGTGAAGATAGAGGTTGCGGTTACGGAGGCTCCTCCTTCGGTACGGGGCAATACCGCGCAGGGCGGGATGAAGACTGTTACGGTTGAGACGGGCGCGAAGGTTTTAACCCCCCTTTTTATTGAATCAGGAGACTTGATTCGGGTGAACACGCAGACGGGAGAGTATTCGGAGAGGGCGCAGAAGAGTTGAAAGTTGAAAGTTGAAAGTTGAAAGTTGAAAGTTGAAAGTTGAAAGTTGAAAGTTGAAAGTTGACAACATTTTTCTGATTATTTATCAGGTGTCAAGTTTATTTTCATTTTTTCGCGAGGGCTTCGCGGAGCGCTTTTCGGAGTTCGTTTACATCATCTTTTGATGATTTTTCTTTTTCTTTTGGTTTCATATCTTTTGGTTTTAGGTCGGCGAGCCCTATTTCTTTTTGTTTTTCGCCGTATTTTATGGAGGCAAATTTTTCTTCCAGTTTATCAATGATGGACTTGTGACTGCCATCCCGAACTTCTCCTCCCCGCTTTTTTTCTTGAAAATGCTGTTTTTTTTGATTTTGTCGCTCCACTTCTCCGGATTTTTCTTTGCCATTTCCCTCTCCCGCTATTTTTTGTTTTTGCTTGCGCATTTCTTTTTCCTCTTCCACTTCAATTCCTATTTCTCCGAGGTTCGCGAAGTATTTGTTTTTCGCTTTTTTGAAATCTTTTTCGCTTGGAATCGCGGTTATTTTTCCCTCTTTCACTTTTTTCAGACAGTCAATGCAATAGATTGGCTTTCCTGGCGTCGGTTCAAAATTTAAAACAGTTTCTTTGCCGCAGACGTCGCAGACAGCCTCTACTTTCGGCGCTACGTTGGTGTTGCTCCACTTTTCAATTTCACTCTCAACTATTTTTCTCGGGCGGGCGTAGAGTCTTCTTGAGCGTTCAATGATTTCTTCCGCAGGCAGTACCGTTCTGGGAATTTTGAAGGGCGGAAGGGTGGTCGCGGAGAAGGGTCTTGATGTGATGCCGTCTACCATGAGTTTCAGATAAATGTGATAGTTTGGAATTCCTACCATGTCTATGGGAACGAATTCCGGTTCAAATTCGCTTTCCAGAAATTCAGCGTCTGTCGCGCCTATACGGAAGATGACCATAGTTCCCGCGTTTCCGAAGACGGCATCGCGGACTTTTGTTGAAATATCCGTTTCTAACTGTCCGATATATTGATGGGCAATTGTGAGATTTAGGCGGTACTTCCTCGCTTCGGAGAGGACGTTCGCGAACGAGTCTGTCGCGAAATTTTGAAACTCGTCCACGTAGAGATAAAAATCCAGGCGTTCTTCTTCGGGAATGCGCACGCGTTCCATCGCGGAGAGCTGGATTTTGGTGATAAGCATGCCTCCCAGAAGCGCGGAATTATCCTCCCCTATCTTTCCTTTGGAGAGGTTTATCAGAAAAATTTTTCCGCTGTTCATGATATCAAAGATGTCTATGGTGCTTTTGTTTTGCCCAACGATGTTTCGGATGAGCGAGGTTGATAAGAACTGTCCCACCTTGTTTTGAATCGGCGCGATTGCTTCGTTTCTGAACTGGTCGCGCCATTCTTCATACTCATGCACCCAGAAGGCGCGGACGACGGGGTCTTTTATGTTTTCCACGATTCGTTGGCGGAAATCCTTGTCTACGAGAATCCGATTGATTCCGAGGAGAGTGCTTCCGGGCGTTTCTACGAGCGCGAGGATGGCATTGTTTAAGATATATTCCATGCGCGCCGACCAGACGTTTGACCAGATTTTTGTAAAAATACTCATCAAGCCCGAGGCGACCAGATTTTTATATTGCGGGTCGGGCATTTCAAGCACGTTGAAGCCTATGTGATATTCGGTATCCGAGGGGTTGAAGTATATTACGTCCTCTTTTCTTGACGCGGGAATTTTCGAGAGGACGCTTTCCACGAGCTCTCCGTGCGGGTCTACAACGCACAGGCCTTCGCCGTTTTCAATATCTTGAACAATGAGATTGTGGAGGAAGGTGCTTTTTCCCGTTCCGGTTTTTCCGACGACGTAGAGATGCTGGCGCCGATCTTTTCGCTTGATGCCGAAGAGCCTGTTTTGGTTTCTAAAGTTGGTTCGCCCAAAATACACGACATCATCCTTGTTGCGAGCCTTTTCCATGTTTTTATTATAGCAGATAACTTCATTTGACCCCGTTAGAAAGAACAAATATTATTCTGTCTTTATATACTCTTCTTGTTGCGACACAGGGGGACTTTCTAACGGGGTTTGACTTTTTTTCGTTTTTTATGTTTAGTTTATGGGCGAGTATATCAGGCAATAGCTCCGCTTTTGCGGAGAGGAAAGTCCGGACACTCGGCCTTATGCGCGGCACAAGGAAATTCTAATTTCTAATCTCTAAACCGACCGAAATTCGCAGTCAGTTTAGAATTTAAGATATTAGATATTAGGATTTTCTCGTGCTGTGCGTGAGGCAAGGGTAGCGGGTAATGCCCGTCGTCCGCGAGGATAGAGGTGCGAACAGAGACGTCTGGGCGCGAAAGCGCCTAGAGAGCCCAATCCTAAGCTAGATGGCTTAATTCCGCCATAGGGAGAAAAAAGCGGAAGTGAAACGGTCCCGACGTTTCAGTCGGGACTCCGACCTCGTAAGAGTGTCGGATGCTAAATCCTTACTTGAGTGCAAGGTCGCGCCAGCAGTGCTCCGCACTGGTTGGAGAACCGCTTGATCTTGAGGGCAACCGAGAGACCAGATAAATTATTGCCGCTCTTTTGAGTACAGAATCCGGCTTACGATATACTCGCCCCCTTCGGGGGTTTTGTTTTACGCGTCAAGCGCCTGATTTACAAGTTTATCCGCTTCTTTGTTTTTTTCCCGCCGGATGGCAACGAAGCTTATTTCCTTAAAATTTTGTTTTAACACTCCGATTTCCGCGGAGAGTTTTTTTAGAGATTCTTCTTTGATTTTGTATTCCCCTTTTTGCTGTTTTACGAGAAGCTCGCTGTCGGAACGGATTTCAATTTCGGTTTCTTTCGCTTTCGCTTTTCCAAAAAGTTCTTCCGCTTTTTTTATGGCCATAATAACCGCTTTGTATTCGGCAACGTTGTTTGTCGTCTTTCCGATGGTTTCGGCGTATGTTTTACTTGCCCCGAGTTTATTCGAGGGGTCGCCGATTACGGCTCCAATCGCGGCAGGCCCGGGATTTCCCCTTGCCCCGCCGTCGGTATAGATGATGATTTTATGATTTTGTTTCGTTTGCATGTTCCGCGGGCAGTTTTGTGAATTCAAGAAGATAAGAGCCTATTCCCACATATTCTCCTCTCATAAAAGGTTTGAATTGTTCCCGTGTTTTTCCTGTTGTTTCCAGCGGATCTTTCATGACTACTTTTTTTGTAAGCGCAAAACCGTTTTTTTCAAAAAGCAGTCGCACATCATCAGGTTTTTGCCAGTTAGGCGTGTACGTTTCAATAATGTGTACCACTCCCCCGTCCTGTAGTACCCGATGTATTTCACTTATTATATCTTTTAACGATGTCTCAAGACCTTCCCTGTCGTCCTCTTTTTCTGTAATTCTTGGGTCGCCAATTACGTTTTGCAGAATCACCTCATTTATTTTTTCACTTGCTATCGGAAGCGCCTCGCCTCGCGCGCGTATCACATCTTTTCTTTCTTCATGACGTAGCACGGCATTCAATCTTTTTGTTTTTGTCTGACTTGGTTCTATCGCAATGTATCGCGTGTTATCATCTGGCTTGTTAGACATTCCATAAGGGGAAGGAAATAATCCCGCGCCGACCTCCAGAATGATACGGGCTTTGTTTGTTTCCGGCTGTTCAATTGTTGGTTTTTCAATTGACATGATAATTATGATTTCCAGGGCAATGATGTGTTTTTTGGAATACGGAAGCTCGCCGCCGCTTTGTGTCCTCCTCCGCCGTATTTCTCCGCTATTTTCGCGACGTTTACGTTTCCGTCTGAACGGAGGGAGACTTTTATTTTCTTTCCGTCGTCATGCCAGATGATGGCGATTTTCGCGCCGTGTCTCACCAGTTCATTTCCGATTTCAGAGGCGAAGATGGGGCTGTTTATGACTTTTGCCTTGTGGCCGTGAAATTTCACTTCTTTTGACTTTGAAACAAGGCGTCCGATGGTTCGTTTTTTGTGTTCCAATACTATACCTCCCTTTTTGATGACTTCTTGTCTTGTTTTTCGGTTTTCCAATTTTTTCGCGAGATTGTCCCAGGATTTGAAATTGTGGTTTTCGTCGTCAATTACGGCAAGTATCTCTTTCGCACGCGGGAGATTGAATTTCCAAAGGTCGCCATCTTCCACATATTTTATGATTTGGGGAAGCGGTTTTTTCGGGTGAAAGTGTTGCCACGCGAGAACCGCGCCTGAATGTTCATTTTTTCCCACGATTTCAATGTTTACGAGGTCCGACTTCGTAAGTTTACGAATAGCTTCGTATGCCGAGGCGTGATGGTCTATGATGATAATTTTTTTGTTTTTTTCCGCGAGATTTTTTATGATTTCCGGTTTATAAACAAAATCAAGCATGTAAATTGCCCCTCCTTCCAAATTTTCGGGCGGAGGAGTTTGATGTTCCACGGGAAGGTATCGCGCCTTTGTTTTTAATTTTTTCCACGTGGCCCAGGCGGCGGAGAAGCCGTCGGGGCAGTTTGCGTGGTAGAGGATGGTGATGGGGATCATGGTAAGTTAAAATTCAAAAGGCAAAATTACAATTCAAAAGTTAAAGGTTTACGAAAATTAATAAGGGTTAAATCTTTACATTTTTTATATTAATTGGTTTTGTTTAGGAGGTCAATTTAGTTAAAAAGAAAAACCCTCGCTTGGGGGCGAGAGAGTGATATTTTTTTTTGCGCTATTATTGAAATAATGAATCAAATGCACGTTGAAGTCTGGAGTTTAACGATGATGGTGATGTCTTTGCCAAGGCGCCCCTGTTTTTTTTGTTTAGCTTTATTTAAGAATTTCCATAAAATGTTTTCGCGCGCCACTTCGTTCGCTCTTGTTCACTGATTTTTTGCCAACATACCGCGCGTGTTTCCACCATCCGGTATGCGATCGCGATTTTTTGCTTGCGTATTGCGGTTTTCTCATGGGTATATCAATATGGTTCGCGGAGTTTAACGTGTTCACCGAAATCAGTAATAAATAATCTTTTCAGAACTCGCGCCTTTTTGGTATGATTCATTTTCCATTTCTTATGTGGCTTACACAGTCCGCAGGCAGAAGTATTTTTTCTCATCAAATATAAAACGATATCACGATAAAATAGTTACTTTATGTTTGGGATTGAACGCCTTCCTTAAATCATTCCAACATTCTCAAGAATGTTGGAATGTTATTTTGTTGGTTGCGTGGACAGAAAGGTTTGGCCGCGAAGATTTTGTCGTAATGAAGTGGTGTGTTCTAACGAAATGGCTGCTGTTTTTTATATGATTTGAAGCTATGTGTCAATAATTTTTAAAATACTTTATTTGACATAAATTAGATTTTGTTTTACTCTATTTTTTAGAAAGGCGGGCCGGTCATGGACAGGCTGATAAAGAGAACGCGGAAGGCGCATGTTTGTCGCTATTGTAAAAGGGTGATTAATCCGAGTTCGACTTGCTATTATGGCGAGGGCGAGCGCGGATATTATCACAAAGAGTGCGCCGAGACTCTTCTTGAGTTGGGGGGCTTGGCAAAAAAAGGCGGTTACAAAAATGATGCCTTTACGGCGTTGGAACAGAAACTTGAACGCCTAAGAAAGGAGTCTGATGAGGACGGAGGCGAATAGCCTCCGTTTTTTTATTTATTTAACGCTGTAATTCCTGGAAGAGTTTTACCGGAGAGATAATCAAGCATGGCGCCACCACCCGTCGAAATGTATAGATTTCGCAAATCCGAAATCCGAAATCCGAAATCCGAAACTAATTTGATTGAAGCAGTGGTTTCGCCACCGCCGACAAGCGAAAAGGCGGTTTTATTTTTGATGATAGCCTGCCACACGCCTTTTGTGCCTTTCTCATAGCCGTGTTTTTCAAACATGCCTATCGGGCCGCTCCAGATAATGGTTTTTGATTCGGAGATGATGTTTGCGAACTTTTGAATTGTTTTTGGACCAATATCAAGAATTTTGTTGTCGTGAAACTTAATATCTTCGGGCAGAAGAATGTTGTTGTAAAGGAGATAGTCTTTAATATCTTTGACCTCATCAACGATGGAGTTCTTGACGTCTTCGCCCCGAGCTTTTAAGAAGGTGTTTGCCAATCCCCCGCCAATCAGAATGGTGTTCGCTTTTTCTTTGAAATACTTAATAATATCGCCTTTATCTTTTATTTTTATACCTCCCAAGATGAGGGTGAGCGGAGGTTCGTATGTTTTCACCGCGCGCTCCAAATGTTCTATTTCTTTTTCCAAAAGCAATCCTCCGTAGAAGGGCAGAAATTTTGTGATGGCGCACACAGAGGCGTTTTCACGATGGGAGACGGCGAAGGCGTCGTTTATGTAGATGTCGCCGAGACCAGCCAGTTCTTTCGCAAAGTTTATATCGTTTGCTTCTTCGCGAAAGTCAAAGCGGAGGTTTTCAAAGAGAACTATTTGAGTTTTTGTTTGTACTTCCCTCCTTTCGGGATTACAATAAGGGAAGAAGCCTACTTTTGAACCGACTTTTTTCGCGAGCAATTTGGCGAACGGTCTTAGGGAGAGTTTTTTGTCTTTTCCCTCGGGTCTGCCCCGGTGGCTTATGATGTGAATACGACACCCAAGCTTTTGCAGAAAGCGTATTGTCGGGATGGTGGAATCCAAGCGGTACATTTCTTCTTTTGTCTTTGTGTTGATGTTTAAGTCAACGCGCAAAAGGCATGTTTTTCCCGCTATGTTTTCGGGGTTGATGGCTGAAAGGTAGTTAATCATTTTTTTATTATATCCTGTTTTTTTTATGTCTACAAAAACTATTCTTATTGTCGGAGGAGGTTTTGGAGGGATTCGCACCGCTCTTTGTCTTCTACAAAAGCTTGCACGATACCATCTTCTTTCTCGTTATGAGATAGTGCTCGCGGATAAGAATGCCAGCCATACCTACACTCCTCTTTTGTACGAGGCGGCTTGTGTTCCTTCGGGCGCGTCTTCACGAGAAGAGATTCAATCGCTTGTTTCGTATCTTTTTTCCTCCGTCTTTTTTGGAAGGCGAATTACTTTTCTTGAAAAGGAGGTTTTGAGAGTTGATGTCGCGGGAAAAAAAATTATTTTTTCAACAGGAAGCCGTGCCTTTGACTATCTTGTGCTCGCAACAGGCCTAGAGGTTAATTATTTCGGTATTCCCGGAGCTTCTGAATATGCCCTGCCTTTGAAAACGCATAAGGATGCTCTCGCGATTAGAGATTCTGTTATACGTCTTTCGGAACAGAGCGAGCGGATTTCTCTTGTCGTTGGCGGTGGCGGGCCTACGGGGGTTGAGCTTGCTTCCGAGTTAAAAAACTGGATTCCGGAGGCTGATGTTGTTTTGCTTGAGGGAAAAGAGCGTATTTTGTCCGGGTTTGATGAACGCATTCAATCTCTTGTTTTAAAGAGACTTTCCCGATTAGGAGTTCAGGTCAAAACCTGTTTTTGCGTTTCTTCAGTTGAAAAAGACGTGGTTCTTTCCACGAATGGCGCGCGCGTTTCTTCCTCCCTGTTTTTATGGACTGCCGGAGTTGGAGCGGGCGGGTTTACGGAACGATTTCCATTTTTGAAGACGAAAGGAGGCTGTCTGGCTGTGGATCCTTTTTTAAGATGTTTTTCTTTGGATTCCGAGCAGAATGTGTTGGATGTTGTTTATGCTTTGGGCGATGTAAGTTTGTTTTCCGATTATCACGCAAAGCAAACACTCCCTCTTCTCGCGCAAATCGCTTTGGATGAGGCAAGGGTTGTTTCTTCAAATATTGTTGAGGATATTCGGCTTAAAGAGGGATTTATTCACCGCGCTTCTTTTTCTTCTTTTTTTCCAAAGAAGGAATATCCTTACGTGTTGCCGGTTGGGGGCAAGTTTGCCGTCGCGAAGGTTGGCGGAATTATTTTTTCTGGTTTTTTTGGCTGGCTCATGAAGGGGCTTGTTGAGTTAAGATATCTTCTTTCCATTTTTCGCGCGCGAACCGCGTTTCAAATCTGGTTTAAGGGACTTTTGATATTTTTGAAGGACGATAAGTTGGGGTAGAGTTGGGTAGAGGATTAAGGACTAAAGATTAAGGATTAAAAAAAACAGCCTCCGCTTTGGCAGGACTGTTTTTTTAGATCTTTTGTCTACCGGCATATCCTACTTTCCCAGTCAAAAAAGACAAGTATCATCAGACGAAAACGCTTTCACTTCTGTGTTCGGAATGGGAACAGGTGGATCTCGTTTACGCTAAACACCGGCAGGCAAAAGATCTAAAATGTTTTGTTGAAAGTAAACTTTTTAAGGTAGAAGTTTATCCTCTGCGTGAGGTATAAAAGTGTATTGCTCGAATAAGCAAGGTGGGATTTATTAGTACTCCTCGGCTCCATCCCTTGCGGGACTTCCACCTAGAGCCTATCAACCTGGTAGTCTTCCAGGAATCCATGATGCATTATCTTGGGAGGGGCTTCGTGCTTAGATGCCTTCAGCGCTTATCCCTTCCGAACATAGCTACCCAGCGATTCACCTGGTGGCAAAGCTGGTAGACCAGAGGTTCGTTCAACCCGGTCCTCTCGTACTAGGGTCAACTTCCCTCAAGCATCGTAACGCCGACAGTAGATAGAGACCAACCTGTCTCACGACGGTTTGAACCCAGCTCGCGTACCACTTTAATTGGCGAACAGCCAAACCCTTGGGACCTTCTCCAGCCCCAGGATGTGGTGAGCCGACATCGCATCTTCTCTATTATTACTAATAGCGTGGACTATATCTTCATCCTTTTTATCTTAAAAAGGAGCTGACGTGTTAGCTGGAAACCATGTTTCCAACTCTGCCTCGTTGCAACCCAATGCATAAGGCAAGTCTCTACGGGGTTATAACTCAATTTTATATCTCATTGAAGGAATGATTTCTTTATCTAGTATTTTTCGCAATATAGCAAGTGAAGATTTTAGAAAACGCAACCGATAATACTGTTTATCTTTATTAAGAGTCGCTTTTAGATTGAGCTTTTGAAGTGCTCGCACTAACTTTTTCTGATCTTGAATGCTAAATTGTTGAGTATTCAGATATATGTCATTGGTTTTACAACGACTTCCATCATCCATGAACCAGACTGCTAAACTTGTTGGATCTAGGGTAAGGTTTGCAGGAATTACCTTTTTCGTTTTTCTATAAAAGAGTTGATGCAGAGCGGTTAGCTCTGATAACTGCTTTGAGTAGAAACGATAGGCAATTCTTGTTCCATTACTTTTCCGCATTTTGGGCGGAGAACCGGAAATATTTTTTAATATTTTATATTTCCAATCAACATATTCTTTTTGGGCAAAAGAATGATTGATTTCCAAAAGAGCATGTTTTCTTTTTGGAATGATTCTTAGATAACCATCTCCCAAAAGCGTTCCAACAATCAATGATTTTTGTTGTTGAGTTAAACTTCCCACGGTATTGTCCATATAATGATTCTATCATTTCACTGTATGGAGTTCACCGTTATAAGTCAGATTTTTCTTTGATCGCATCACAGCGATCGGGAATGAGATTACTCTCATTGCACCCCAATGTGTTAAGGTGCCGAGCTCCGTCGTCGATGTGGACTCTCGGACGGAACCAGCCTGTTATCCCCGGAGTAGCTTTTATCCGTTATCTCCGACCTTCCTATAAAGATTCGTCGGGTCGCTAAGCTCTGCTTTCGCACCTGCGCGACTTGTATGTCTTGCAGTTAAGCTGGCTTTTGCCTTTACGCGTCCAGCCCGATTTCCATCCGGGCTAAGCCAACCTTAATAGACTCCTCCGTTACTTTTTGGGAGGAATCCGCCCCAGATAAACTGCCCACCAGGCACTGTCTCCACGGCGTTTTGCGCCGCAGGTTAGATATTAACAACTAAAAGATGGGTATTTCACTGACGGCTCCATCCCATCCGAAAACAGGACTTCAAAGCCTCCCCACTATGCTACGCATCCAGACATTAATACCAATACCAAGCTACAGTAAAGCTTCCGGGGTCTTTTCGTCTTACTGTCGGTATCCCGCGTCTTCACGGGAATCGCATTTTCATCGGGCTCCTCGTTGAGACAGTTCTCCAGTCGTTACACCTTTCGTGCGCTCCGGAACTTACCCGGAAAGGAATTGCGCTACCTTAGAACGGTTATAGTTACCGCTGACATTGACGAGGGCTTCGGACAGTAAGCCGCACCTCACTACGGTTCGGTGCGTACAGAAATAAATAGAAATTGATAGAAATATGCTTCGCGAAATTAACCCCACCCCTCCCTCCCCTAAGACTTAGGGGAGGGAGACGGAGGGAGAGGTTAGTCTCTATTGAATTTCTATGAATTTCGTCCCGAATAAAGTGAGGGACATATTTCTGTCGCATCGAACGATAGTGAGATGCGACCTCCATCGTTAACCTTCTCGCATCGGTCAGGTGTCACCCCCTATACATCCTCTTACGAGTTCGCAGGGAGCTGTGTTTTTGTTAAACAGTCGCCAGAGAAACTTTCGCTGCGGGCGTGCTTACGCGCGCCAGGCCTTATCCCGAAGTTACGGCCGCTTTTTTGCCGAGTTCCTTAACGAGGACTCACCCGTTCCCCTTGGGCTTCTCGCCCTATCCACCTGTGGCGGTTTCCGGTACGGATTCCATACTTCAACCTTAGAGGTTTTTCTTGAACGCGCGCTCTATCAACTTGCGTCGACACGTATGCCAACACTTGCCTCTACTCTGGAGTTTGCGACTAAACGCAGAGACGCGGATTTGCCTACGCCTCACTCTCGAGTCAAGGATGCCAAACCATTAAGACACTTAATGTACTGCGCGTTGTCCCCCCATCGGACTATGAAATACGGAAGGGCTGGAATATTAACCAGCTGTCCATCAGCTTCGGCTTTCGCCATTGCCTTAGGGCCGCCTCACCCTCCGCCGATTCGCGTTGCGGAGGAAACCTTGGATTTTCGGGGAGCCGGTTTTTCACCGACTTTGTGATTACTCATGCCAGCATTCTCTCTTCCTAACGCTCCAGTCGCCCTCACGGATCAACCTTCAGCGCATTAGGAATGCTCTCCTACCACGCCTCGCGCTTTGCGCGAGGAAATCCTAAGCTCTAAATTCTAAATCCTAAACAATATCAAAACTCAAATGACCGAAACTCAAAACATTTTGTTTTAAGTGTTTGGATTTTGAATTTAAAATTTGTTTAGAGTTTAGAGATTAGAATTTAGAATTTCCTTGTGCAAAGCACAAGACATTCGCATCTTCGGTACCTTGCTTAGCCCCGGTAAATTTTCGGCGCCATCATCCTCGAATAGTGAGTTGTTACACACTCTTTAAAGGATGGCTACCTCTGAGCCAACCTCCTATCTGTTTATGGATAATGACCACCTTTCACACTTAGCAACTCCGATACCCTTGCGGAGATCGGAGTCCCGACTTCACGTCGGGAGAATTTAGGGACCTTAGATGGCGATCTGGGCTCTTCCCCTCTCGACCACGGAGCTTAGCCCCCGCAGTCTGACTGCTAATGAACAACTCATGGTATTCGGAGTTTGATTGATCGTCCGAGCTTGCGCCCAGTGACGATCATCCAGTGCTCTACCCCCACGAGTCTATTTAATTAACGCTAGCCCGAAAGCTATTTCGGAGAGAACCAGCTATTACCAAGTTCGATTAGTTTTTCGCTCCTTACCCCAATTCATCCGAGAGTTTTGCACGGCTCACCGGTTCGGACCTTCATTCGATTTTACTCGAACTTCATCCTGATCAGGGCAAGCTCACCTGGTTTCGGGTCTTACACGTACTGCTTAATCGCCCTATTAAGACTCGCTTTCGCTACGCCTCCTCCCGCTTGGCGGGATTAGACTTGCAACACATGCAAACTCGCTGGCTCATTCTTCAATAGGCACGCCGTCACTCGCCGTTGCACAGCAGCGGAATTTCTAATTTCTAATCTCTAATTTCTAAACAAACCCAAATGATAGAATGACTAATGACTAAAACAATTTAAGTTTAGACATTACACATTTTGACATTAGAAATTTATTAGATATTAGTAATTAGGAATTAGTTATTCCGATGCTGCGCATCGGTTGAGCTCCGGCTCTTTGTAAGTAAGTGGTTTCAGATACTATTTCATCGCCCTCACCGGGCTGCTTTTCACCTTTCCCTCACGGTACTGGTTCACTATCGATCACCAAATGTATTTAGCCTTACCAGATAGTACTGGCAGATTCCCTCAAGGTTATCTTGGCCTTGAGGTACTCAAGAACAAGAACGATTGGTCACTTTGTTTTCGCCTACGAGGCTTTCACTCACTATGGCTGTCCTTTCCAGAACATTTGACTAACAAAGTGATTTGTAACCAATTACCAAATAAACTTCCGTAGCTCCGGAAATTTCCGAAGCTTCAGAAGTTTTTTGGAATGTTCTCGCCTTACAACCCCCGCCGCTGCACAGCAGCGGAATTTCTAATCTCTAATTTCTAATCTCTAATTTCTAAATAAATCCGAATGATAGAATGACTAATGACTAAAACAATTTACGTTTAGACATTTAAGCATTTTAACATTAGAAATTTATTAGATATTAGTAATTAGAAATTCCGATGCTGTGCATCGACAGGTTTGGGCTGTTCCCTTTTCGCTCGCCGCTACTTGGGGAATACAAATTTGTCTCTTTTCCACCAGGTACTTAGATGTTTCAGTTCCCTGGGTGCGCTCCACTGCGTAGCAGCGGAATTTCTAATTTCTAATATCTAATTTCTAAATAAATCCGAATGATAGAATGACTAATGACTAAAACAATTTACGTTTAGACATTAGAAATTTATTAGATATTAGTAATTAGGAATTAGTTATTCCGATGCTACGCACTGGTTACCGCGTTTTACACGGCAGGGTTTTCCCATTCGGAAATCTCCGGATCAAAGGTTGCTACACACCTCCCCGAAGCTTATCGCAGTTACGCCACGTCCTTCATCGCCATTTGGTGTCAAGGCATCCACCACCTACCCTTAACTTGCTTACATGAGCAATTTCACTTTTATCTTACATATATGATATGCAAGAAACTTCTACCTTAGAAAGTTTACTTTCTTAACTGCCTATTTCGCCTGCTTGCGGGGCGAAATGAGGCTATGAAGTTTTCAAAGTTCAAGAAAGCATCCATACCGTCGGAGCGCCAATGTTGAGGTCGGCTTGTTTCGGCCGCAACATTGAGGCTCTTTTTCTGTCTTTGTTTCGCGTGTGAAGAAATAAAAATCCCGCCAGGTCTTGGCGGGCCGACACATCAATAATATAGGGCTTTCTTCACCCGTGTCTCCCACCTTGATATGTATTGGCTTTTTTCATTAGCAGTAAGTACCAATTCTATTCATTATTTGAGGCTTGTCAAGCGGTGATAATCCCTTTTTTATCTAGCTTGGGAATGGCTTTGGCGAACAGGCTTATTTACGCGGTTTTTCGTCCGTAATAAGAGGCACGAAACGAAAGCCAGCGTACTCTTTTTTCTTGAATTCTTTTGCAGATTTTTTTTCAATTTGGATGATGCTTTCTCCCACAGGAGCAACGACATACCCGCCTATTTTTAGTTCGGATTTCCATGCCGATGGAACGCGAACGCACGTTGCCGCCGCGATGATTTTGTCGTATGGCGCGCGCTCTTTATATCCTTTCGCTCCGTCGCCTTTTATTATTTTTATGTTCTCGTTTTGATATGTTGAAAGATTTTTTTCCGCTTGCCTCATGAGTTCCTCTATTCTTTCAATTGTTGTAACGCTTCCCTCTTTTCCGACAAGTTTTGAGAGAAGCGCGGTTTGCCATCCGGAGCCGGTTCCGATTTCCAAAATCTTTTCTCCTTGTTTCGGTTCCAAGAGTTCCAGCATGAACGCCACGACAAGCGGTTGGGAGATTGTTTGTCTGTAACCAATCGGAAGCGCCTGATTTAGATAGGCATGCTTCTTCATTTCTTCCGGTAGAAAATCTTTTCGGTCAACGTATTTGAACGCTTCTATAATTGAGGACGTTTTTAGGTAGCCTTCGGAGATGAGTTGTTGAATAAGAGTTTCCATAATAAACTATGCGAACCTACAAACGCTCGCTAATCTACAAATGAATGCGAATCTACAAATATCTACGAAACCTACGAATTTTTATATTGAAAGAAGGATGCCGGGAAGTTGTGAGTTGAAGGTTACTTATCAGGCAATTTTTAGAACTTCTTTAATTTTTGTAATGTCTTTGTCGTGTCTTGCGACCGCGTGCGAGATGGCCGGGATTTCTTCTTGAAGGTCTCGCAAGATGGTTATCATTTCGTCTTGATTTTGAAGAATCTGCGCGGTTGAATCATCTACTTTCTTTTCCAGTTGATCAAATCGAGTATCATGTTCCATCGCTTTTTTCGCAAGCACATCAATTGCCCTTTCGTGATTATCAAACCTCTTGTCATGACTATCAAACCTTCCGTCGTGCTCAAGCATCTTCTTGGCAAGCAGATCAATCGCTTTATCTTGAGCGTCAAATCTTTCATCATGCTCCTCCAGTTTATGTAAGATTTTTTCTTCGTTGTTCATGAGGGAATTATATCATATTTTAAGAACTCTGGTTCGCAGGTTGTTTTCAGCTTTTACTAAAGCTTTTTTTGATTCTTCTTTGGATATTTTTTTTGAAAATACTTTTTGCCCGCTTGCCATAGGTATACATCTATTTCTTTGTAGGTATATCTTTCCAGATTAAAATATTTTATAAATTTGTCTATTATTTTTTTAAATTTTGAATAATCTTTTAGATATTGGTTTGTAAAATTGTGAAATTTGCCAAAATCTGAATTTTCTTTCCAATGAACTAACATTTTTTCTACAAAATAATCATAAATTGGATAATGTTCAGGTTGATGATGGCTACAATATTTTGAGGCGAAAGAATACATTTTTCGTATCTTTTTTTCCTTGCCCATTCTTATTGGAGTGATTTTATTAACTATATTTTTATCTCCCCTTTTAAGAGGAGCATCAATGTGTTTGTTTTGAACTTGCTTTGCTACTGTATGAGTGCCAAAAATATGCAGACTATAAAAATCGTTTAATATGGATATTTTTGCTAATATATGTTCTATTTTTTCATTTTCTGGAAATGTTGAAAATACTAATTTAACAGTCTCCTCTTGTTCTGTGTAGTTTTTAGATTTTTTCCATTTCTGAAGCCATTTATTAACTTCTTTTGGAGTTGGGTAAGGAATTTTTGACATATTTAAAGAGAGGGACAAGATGTTATTCCCGCGTTGGCAATTTTATTTTCCGGGTCACGCATGATTATGTGATAAAAAGCCGCAATCGCTTCTTCGCAACGTTTCATGACAAGGAGTGCCGTTCCACGATGCGACCAAAAATCAATGTCGTCCCAAATTATATCTCTAAAGTTCTCAATGCCATAATCTGTTATCTTTATTGTCATCTCGTATCCTTGAGGTATTTTTTGGCTGTTTGCAAAGAAGAGGAACGAATTTCTTTCTTCTGGCGTGCTGGCGTACAGTTCTTCAATATACGGTGTTGGTTTTTTATTAATGATATTTTGGTCTGGTTGCGAGTTTTCTTGGTTTTTGTGTGTCGCAGATATGATAAGGAATCCTGAAAGAATTGCTATTCCAATCGGTATTGTCCAAGGAACTATTTTTAAAATGGCGTTCCGCATGTTTTTGCGGGGGATAAGGGAATCGAACCCCTGATCACGGTTTTGGAGACCGTTGTTATACCACTTAACTAATCCCCCAGTGGATAGAAACAGTATACCTTTTCCCCGCTTTCTTTTTCAATAATAGGGTGCGGGGACTTTTACGCTGCACTTTTACCACGATCGTGGTAAAAGTGCAGCGTTCGGAAATCAAAAGAAAATAGCGACTTTAGGGGTCGTTATTTTCTGGAGATCCTCCGTCTCGCGTTTGCGGAACTTAGGATGACGCTGACATGTTGATTCAGGACTCGTTACGCTCGATTTGTGACGACTTCTTGATATACTCGCGGTTATTTCTTCCCCTCTTTATGTTTTGTGTGTTTTACGCAAGAGGCGCAAAATTTTTTGAATTCCAGTTTTCGCTCTACCACCTTTTTGTTTTTTCGGGTGTAGTAGTTTTGCCGTTTGCACACATCGCAACGGAGCTTTATAAGTTTTTCGGTGAATTTTCCTTGGGCCATATAAACGAATATTTAGATATTTAAAAATGACAACATGACAAGGGTACTGGTTTTTGAGCGATTAGTCAACCCCGTTAGAAAGTCCCCCTGTGTCGCAACAAGAAGAGTATATAAAGACAGAATAATATTTGTTCTTTCTAACGGGGTCAATCTCTATATAGATTCTATTATGGGCTCCATTTCATCTATGAAATTTTCAACGAATTCTCTAAGAGCATTTATCTTATCTTGTTCTTTTTTAGGCGCGTTGAGCGCTCTTTTTTGCTCTGCTAAGTCGCGCAGATAGGCGCTCACTTCCTTTATTCCTTTTTTTGCCTGATTTCGTTCTTCCACATGTATGTTAGCGTACGCGCGCACTTCCCCCAGGCCTTTTTTGAATCGTTCCATTGATTTGTCGTTCGCGATAATTTGATCTATTTCGCTGTGTAAAATTGCAAGCAACACATCAACGTTTGATTCGTTTTCCAGTCCTTTTGTTGTGATTATCTCCATAGGGTTTTTTATGAATTTGAGCCGTTGGCCGGAATTGAACCGGCGACCTACTCCTTACCATGGAGTTGCTCTACCAGCTGAGCTACAACGGCTTATTCAGTTTTGGAGCCACCTCCCGGATTTGAACCGGGGACCTACTGTTTACAAAACAGTTGCTCTACCAGCTGAGCTAAGGTGGCATTTTTTACAATTCAATTCTATCAGCTACAAGCTATAGGCTACAAGTTTTTTTATAAGTACCCCCATGTTTGGAGCTGGTCGCTTTCGTGATACCACTTTACGCCGATGTCCGTGCGATAAAACATGTTTTGAAGCATGATGTTTTGAATCCGTTTATACGCCTGCTTTCGCGCGCCCTCCACCGTGCTATCCGACCCGGTAACGACAAGCGCGTACCCTCCTTCTCCGGCGAGATGCCAGTCGCCGTCAACGAGCCTTACTTCTCCGATATGAATGCCTTCTAACGCCGGCTTTTTGAAGAGGATAGAGGAGTCCTTGTACACTTCAAATGTTTTCTTGTCTTCGTACGGAAAGGGAGGCACCGCGATTACAACTCCAAGTTGAAACCCTTTTTTTGTTTTGAGGTCGTACTGCTCTCCTTTCGCGATTGTATACAAAAATTCTCCCCAATCGCTCAACACCCCCTCCATTTGAATACTGATTGTCGGGTATCCGAACCTGCAGGTGAATTCCAGAGGGTAGATGCCCTTTCCGTTCGCGACGCAGTTTATATCAATGTATCCGACGTATCCGCATTCCACGAGTTTGTCTTTCATTTTTCCCAGTGTCAGCTGAAACATCGGAGTTACGGCGCTTGCCCAAAACATGAGCGTTCCCATCTCTCCCGTGTAGGGGCCGATATCGCCCGGAAAGAGTTTTTTATGTTCAAAATTGATGTTTATCGGTGAGACAAACTCCTTTCCGTTAAAGAAAGCGCCCGCCGCGATTTCCACTCCCGCCGCGTATTTTTGTATCTGAAATTTTTTAATTTTTTTAGACCAGCTTTTTTTGTTGTGTTCCAACACTTCAATTAAATCTTTTCCGTCTTCCTCGCTTCCGATGAAGAGGATGTATTTTTCGTCCGAGTTTACCTCTCCCGACGGTTTGAACACATATCTTCCCGGATTTGTTCTGATAAAACCAATCGCCGCGTCAAAATCCATGAAATCCCAGTGAGGAAGGACAAGTAAGCCGGCCGCCTTCATTTCGGATTGTCCAAATTCCCTGTCCATTTCAAGTTTGTCGGTGTAGACGCTTCCTCCCACTACCAATTTGCCTTCTTTGCGCAAAGCATCCGCCATGCTTCCAAAGCCGGTATCTTCAAAAACGATCACATCCGCCCAATCTTTGTGTTCTTCCCATTTTTCCACTTTTTCAATGAAGCCGTCACAAATGTCTTTGCTCTCTTCGTCTTCCACGTACATTCTTATCTCGTTTCCTTCTTTCTGTGCTTGCCACGCGAGATCACTGCTCATGCCGTAATATCCGACAAAAAGAAACTTCAAAGACCTTGTCTGTTTTTTTGAGCCGTTTTCCATATAACCGTTCCTAATAACCGTTCCTAAACTACAAATGGTTCGACTTCGCTCACCACAAGTTATCCGAATCTACAAATGAACGCGAATCTACGAATACGATTGAAATCTATGCTCTCATGAGCGAAAAGACGTGTGTTTTATACGACGATTCCGGATAGAACTGGTTTTTAAACACCGTGAGCGAATCCTCTCCTCCTCCCGTATCCATATACTCGTATCCTTCGCGTTTCGTCCACTCCAAATCCTCCAAATATAGAAGAAGCCCAAGGTCGGGATGGGAATAGTCGTGTATTCCCACCGCTCCATAGTATGAGGAGGAGTTTGGAATTTCCCATCCCGCGTTTATTCCCCGAGGAGTCCCGTCTATCACAAACGTTCGGGCACCTTCCATTCCCCTAAATTCAGCGTCTATCATATTATGATATCTTTGAAACCAGGCGCGGTCGTTCCCTCCTCTTTTCTTTTTCCATGTCTCAATGATTTGATGAAGAAGATTTTTATCCGTTGTTTTCGCGTTTTCCACGCTTACCGCGTGTTCTTTTTCCAACTTATGCTTCGCGTTGCGTATGTGTTTGAAGTGTTTTCCGGGAAGCTCCGGGTTAAACATTGTCATATTCATGATTGGCCACGTAAGAGAGTAGTTTACTTGGCACGCCCGAATTGACGGCGACAGAGCGCGGATGAGGTCTTTTCTTATTTCTGTTTCCAGTTCTGCCGTAACTTTTTTTATGTTTTTTTGTTGAAAACAGCGCGTTATGTATTCCAGAAGTTTTGGCGTCGCCATTTCTTTTGGAGCGATTGGCTCTGTCATGATAGAACATACGCCGTCCCACTCTCTTGTGAAGAGCCCTGTTCCGTCGTCCCACGATACATAGATATTCTCTTCGCCTTTTTCTTTTGAATATTCAAACCAATCGTAGTTGTGTTCCGCTCCGTAGCCGTGCGTTTGTATCGCTTTTTCTATTCTTTCCCTTTCTTTTTCCGTGTTTGTGAAGAAGTGCATCTATATGCGTTACATGATACGCCGCTGTTTTTTGATGTTCAAGAGGATTTTTTTTGAAAGATGAGAACTTCCGAGCCATTGCCAAAATTTCTTCTTCGTATAAGTTTTGTTCCTATGGATTCAAAGATGCGTATGTATTCTTTTTTTGTCATTGTTGTTTTTCGGAGCAAGTCGGGATTATGTATTTCTGAACTTGAACGCGAGTGCGTGTAGATGTCCGTAAAAAAAATAAGATTTTTTGTCCATGCTATCATATTGCGTATCGCTTTTCCTATCTCTTTTCTTTCCAGATATTCGCACACGTCAATACAGACTACCGCGTCAAATTGATTCTTTTTGTATGTGTTTCCTTCAAGTACGTTTCCTTGTCGTACGCGCGTTCGCACTTCTTTTTTTGCGTGTTGAACCGCGAACGCGGAATATTCAAGCCCTTGTACGGCGCATTTGTGCGATTCCTGCAGTTCTTTCAGAAGATAGCCGAACGTGCATCCAACCTCCAGTATGTTTAATTCCTTTTTTTTCGGAAGCATCCTGCAAATGTTCTTCGCGAATGTTCCCGCCCACGAAAGAGTGTCTTCCTCGTATGTTTTATAATTCCCGCTCGTAAAATATGTTTTGTTAAAGGGGTCGGATTTCATACTGTCTTTCTTTTTATTATTTGCCCGTTTTTTATTCCAATGATTTCTGTTTTTTTGAGCGGAAGATAGAGTGTTCTTCCTGTTTTTCTGATTTGTTCTCTCATATTTTTCAACGAGGGATTTTTGCTTTTTAAATTTAGGCGTTGTTTTTCCGTGTTTCCGAAGACGGGATGTATCGGCTGGTCGGGAATGAATTTGGGATATGAAACAAGCGGTTTTAGTTTTTCATTATACTTCGCGTGCTCAATATTGTTTTTGTTTTTATTTTTCAGTTTTTGCAAGTAGGCGGAATACGCTCGTTCCGCCTTTTTTGTTTCGTGCATTGTTCCTTTGCAGAACATTGTTTCGCACCCGCACTTGTGCGCGCAGGGATCACATTCTTTATCTTTCGGTTCCAAGCAATATGAGATGGTAAACTCTTCTCCTTTATGTATCTTCCGGAGCGCGAAAAATATCGTATGTCCTTTTACGATATACATGCCGCAATTCGGCATGCAGGAATGATTTATAAGGTGTATTCCCCGTTCTTTTGGATTTCCCAGAATTGACATTTCGTCATTTCCCCACATGACGTATAAGCCCTGTTCTTTTTCGTTTTCTTCTTCGGGGCGGATTATTTTTCCGATATAATCTCCGATTACCCTCCCCGCCTTTATATTCGCAGTCGCAAAAACACCCCGTCCTTTTTTCGGGGTTTTTTTAATCTTAACGGTTGAGATAAGAAACATTTTCAAATCCTGCTTTATTGTTTTTCACTATATATTTAGCCTGTGCTGGGAGCAGGAATCTCATATCGTCCCGCCATGGCGGGACTCTTGGGAACCCAGCGGTTCCCAACCTCCGCGACGGGAAAACTCCCGTTTTCCCGACCCCTTTCCCGTTCAAATCCTGCTTTATTGTTTTTCACTATATATTTAGCCTGTGCTGGGAGCAGGAATCTCATATCGTCCCGCCATGGCGGGACTCTTGGGAACCCAGCGGTTCCCAACCTCCGCGACGGGGAAACTCCCGTTTTCCCGACCCCTTTCCCGTTCAA